>Ga0214542_1009176_pt1 | contig 15643 bp, 20 predicted proteins | sample CNSS1metaG_FD_160096 | JGI IMG/M metagenome (GOLD analysis project Ga0214542, IMG submission 160096) | Root nodule microbial communities from cowpea collected in UCLA plant growth center, Los Angeles, California, USA - CNSS1 | ecosystem: Host-associated > Plants > Roots > Nodule | place: USA... | reverse complement strand
TTTTGCCCAGGAGTGCAAAAGGATAAGTGTGTGGGTATGATGAGTGCGTATTTTTGCCCTCATTTAATGTTTAATTCTGGGTATTTAATTGAATTTGTGTGCTTAAAGAGTGATTTAATTGATAATTTTGATAATTAGGCTGTTTGAGCTTGTGTGATAAAAATGTCTTAAAAAGTGATTTTTAGTTGCATAAATTATTTTTGGATATTTTAACGTTTGTTGATGCAGCTGAAGTTAAGATTAAGCTCATTCAAGGTGGGAAAATAAATTGATTAAAGTTGCAAACCACCTTTAAATAAGGCTGAAATTAGCAAGTTCTGGAAAAATCATTTATGCACCCACTAAATTACATATGCACTCCCCTATTTCCAAATGAATCTCATAAAAAACCTTTTCTACACCCCTAATATTTGTATTTACACACTTTCTACCATTTAAACTCCACTCACTCAGATCATGCCATGTGGCAATCCCCAAATTTTAAGTCTGTCCAATTAAAACAAACCACATGGCTCTAATCCTTGCAAACACATATGCACCAATTAGACACTGCCACGTCATCATCTTCTTCATCTCCCACAAAGCAGAAACCCTAGCTTCACATTCCAGCACGGCAGCCACCATGGATCTCGCCGGCAGCCTTGCACCTTGCAGCTGCCACCACCATCCTCCGTGCCTGAAACTCGCCGGAGAAGGCAAACAAACACTGCCATGTCGCGAAGCTTCATGCCTGCAGCAGCTCCATCGCATGTTCACGCATTTACACCGTAGCCTCGCCAGAAAAACGCCGTCAGCCATGTCACGGACCACTACCATGAGTCCCTGCAGAAAAGAACCGCGAGCCAAATCAGAGCTGCGCAACGCCTCGCGCCACCGTGACCATCACAGATCTGCAACCGAAACATCTTCTTTGCACCACGCCTCTCCACCATCTTCATCCCTGCCGGAAAACGCAAAACCAGCAATCACCAGATGCAGCAGAATGCAGCAACCATGGCAGCACCTGCACCGCAGACCTACAACGAAAACGCATAACCAAACCAGAACCTGCATGAGCAGTGTCGCACACCACCACTGCAGCACTTCGCCGAAAAACACGAACCAGTCACGGCCGCCACAGTTCCGTCATCAGCTCACGAACCTCCATGCCACCAGCATTCTTTGCAACACTTCACGCATCCACGATCAACAACTTTGCATCACCAACCTCGCGAATCTACGACCACCGCGCCTCCACACATCCTACAGCAGCACCCATCTACAACCATTCGTGCAGCCTTCGCCGGAGAAGAGGAAGAATCACTCACATGGCAGCCACTACGCACAGTGACGCGTTCCGTCATTCACGAACACACTACAGTCACGGCTGAAGCAACAAGGCAGGAAGGAGGAAGAAACCCTTATTTGGGAGAGAGAAGGAGCTGCCACGTGTCATCCTTTTAATGGACACTGAAATGGTCAAAGCTAGTCAAACTGGTCAAATCTGGTCAAATAGTCAAATACTGGTCAAATGAGAGGGGTTTATTTGCAAATATTGATATTTTTGGATGTCTCTGCAAAATTGGACTACAGGATTGAAAATGGGTTATTTAGAAAATTAATACAAATATTATTTGGTGATAATTTATCAGATATCTTTAAATAATTTATTTATTTAATTATATCATAAATTATTAACCAACTATATTTGTCAAATAGTTTATATCTCTCCAAATATCTTTGAATATTTATCTTTATCTTTATTTTAAAAGATATTTGAGAGGTTTTAGCAACAAAAAAACCCAGTCCAAGTCATATATAAAGAGACCAAGAGAGAAGTAGAAGAGAATAAGCTCGGGACTTCGAAGTTTTGGAACCCTCAGGGGTGCCTAATTTCGTTTCCTTTCTCTCTCTTTTCTCTCTCTCCATTCTTCGATTTTTATTTTGTATTCCATGGATTGCTAAACTTCTTGGGTTGATTCCATTTAATTTCATTATGGATTCTGAGGTTAGAATGAATTAATTTCTTTGTTCTTTTTATTATTGTTGAGGTTTTAATTCATCTATGTCTTTTATCCTTGAATCACGTAAAAATGAATGATTTTAAATCTATATGCATGTTGATCATATTAGTTCAAGGGCTTTTAAATTTAATTGAGACTTTACTTTGATTTTATTTAGAAACTTTCATGTGATTAAATGAGTTTTTACTAATAATTGAGACTTTACTTTGGTTAAAGGTATTTACTCTAACAAAAATTAATCGAGACTTTACTTTGATTAATTAAGCTTTTTATTTGGTGAGAAGATAAAAGAATAGACATGATTAGGCATAGTAAAATTTGATTGAGACTGTACTTTGGTTGAATTTACTGTGGATAATCTAAAAGTTCTCCCTTTTAATTGAGACTGTACTTTGGTTAAAAGTGAGAACGCCAACAAATTAATTGAGACTTTACATTGATTAATTTTTAAATCTACGACAATAATTAATTGAGCAATAATCTTTAGATAACCGATGATGAATCTATTTTGAAAAAGCAATGGAATCAATCTATTTTCTTTACTATTGTTTTAATTTCTTTTTATCTTTTAAAATTTATTTCTATCTTTGTTTATATTAATCCCCTATATATTTTATTTTATTTGACTAACTCATTTGTATAGTTTTATAACAACTACTTTGTTAAAAATCAATTCCGTGTTCGTTGGGAGACGACTTAGGGTTACTTTACCCTTTCTATTTTCTTGACTACTATCTTAGCAATACTGAAGTTGTTATAGTTTAGAAGTATTAATTTGATCGCGTCAACGACGGCGTTATCACATATTGTATACTTGTTATTTTATTTTTCTCAGCTCACCCTTTCTGTTTGTGTATGGCGATGATCGTGTGATTCGTTACACGGGAGCATATGTTGAAACAGGTGGAGTTGAGGATGTCTAGCCGACCGAGTTAGGGCTAGCTTTGGGATTAGAGCTAAGGTTTTTCTCTCATGTATTTACTATATTTTATTATGAACATGAATTTTGGAAACTTGTTACACTTTAATGTTTATGTTATGAGTTTTAATGCGTGCTTTTCATAAATTTAAATTTTCCCACGTTGGGAGTATTATTAATGTGACTTTTGATTTAATTTATTTCTTTTATTTATTTATTTTAAGTAATATTCCTTAAGGATGTTACATTTGGTATCAGAGCAAACGTTTTGATTTTTTTGGGAAAACTAGGGAGTGAGCCGACGTTTATTGTGTGAAATTGGATGATGTGTATTGACTGTTAAAACTTTATAGGGTGTGTTTTAATCTTTAGCTGTTTGATTTTAACAGCTGAAAAATGTGGCATGCACAGGCAATGGCAAATAGGAGGCATAGGAATACCGCTGGGGCTGATGAGATTGCTAACGCAATCCACGGGATGGTGGATGCGATGCAGTCCGTAGCAGCACCTCTAAGGGCCATGATTCCACCTGTGAGACCTGTGACCATGGAGGACTTCATGCGTCATAAGCCGGTGAAATTCACTGGGAAAGCCACCCCAGATGAGGCTCACGCATGGCTCCGAGAATGCGAGAAGATATTCAGAGTGATAGAGTGCATGGAGGCCCAGAAGCTTAATTTCGCCACATTCCTGTTGGTGACCGAGGCTGAATATATATGGATGGGCATGCAGCAACAGATGCAGAACAGAGAGGAAGAGGTGACTTGGGTCAGCTTCAAGACGAGGTTCCTGGAGAAATACTTCCCTGACAGCGCTAAACATGAGCGCTTGGCCGAGTTTCTCAACCTGTAGCAGGGGAATCTGTCAGTGCAGGCGTATGAGGAGAGGTTTGAGTACCTCTCGAGATTCTATTCTCAGACAGTGACGGAGGAGTGGTGCTATAGGAAGTTTGAGGGTGGCCTCAAACATGAGCTGAGGCGTTTTATTGTACCGTTGTGGGTACGAGAGTTCCCGATCTTGGTAAAGCAAGCCAAGAGTGTCGAGCAGCTGAAGATGGGACCCAGCCAGGTCAACTGCACTCAGAAGAGTAGTGTTGAGGGCAGACAACAAAAGAAGCCCTATAGTAGACCAGCTTCATCTTCACAGAAATTACAGTGTTATAACTGTGGAGGGGAACACCTACGGCGAGATTGCACTAGACCTGCCAGCAGCAGAGGCAGTGGTATGAGCACTCGTAAGTGTTATGTCTGTGACCAGCCATGACACTTTGCCAACAGATGCCCTAATAAGAAGACCACTCCAGGATCGCGACCTCAGCCACCTTCATCTGATAGGCCGAGAGCAGCAGGTTGGGTTTTCGCCATGACCAGCACTGAGGCCACTCGGTCAGGTAACTTGATTCTAGACCACTACTTTCTTTTTGGTAACAGTGTGTTGGTATTGTTTGACTCAGGAGCTTCGCACTCCTTCATATCCCACGACTGTGTGGAGAGATTGGGGTTGTCTACTCGCGACCTAGGATGCGAGTTGATGGTCTCGATACCAGCATCTGGACAGATTTCAACCAATCTAGCTTGTGTTGGATGCTTGATGGAGGTAGAGGTCAAACGATTCAAGGTGAACCTCGTTAGCCTGCCCTTGGAGGGATTGGAGGTAATACTGGGAATGGACTGGCTGTCTACCAACCACGTGGTGCTTGATTGTGGACGACGCAAAATTGTATTCCCAGAAACTGAAGGGATAGAGTTGATGACGTCGGGAGAGGCAGTGAAGGAGATGAAGCAAGGATCCATTTGCTTTGTGATAGTAGCCCAAGAGAAGAAGATGAGCACCGAGGAGCAGATCAATAGAATATCGGTGGTGGATGAATACGTCGACGTATTTCCAAACGAGATACTTGAGTTACCACCCAGTCAAGATATAGATTTCTCAATTGATCTAATCACTGGAGCGGGTCCAGTGTCGGCAACACCGTACAAAATGGCACCAGTTAAACTAGCAGAGTTGAAAAAACATATAGAAGACTTGCTAGAGAAGAAATTCATCCGACCCAATGCCTCACCGTGGGGAGCCCCGGTGTTACTAGTAAAGAAGAAGGACGGTAGTTCTCGGTTGTGCGTCGATTATCGGCAGTTGAATAAATTGACGATAAAGAACAAATATCCATTGCCGGGAATTAATGATTTGCTCAATCAGCTGAGAGGGGCAGGAGTATTCTCCAAGATTGACTTAAGGTCTGGCTATCATCAGATCTTAGTCAAGCCAGAGGACGTCCAGAAGACAGCCTTCCGATCGAGATATGGACATTACGAATATGTCGTGATGCCATTTGGAGTGACCAATGCTCCAGTTGTCTTCATGGATTATATGAACCGCATTTTCAGGCCATATCTGGACAAATTTGTGGTGGTGTTTATAGATGATATCCTCATCTACTCTCGGACTAGGGAGGAACATGCGGGTCATTTGAGGGTGGTGTTGGAAGTGATGAGAGACCATCAGTTGTACGACAAATTGTCCAAATGTGAATTTTGGTTGGACGAAGTACAGTTTCTTGGGCATGTGATCTCTTCGCATGGTATAGTAGTGAACCGGAGCAAGGTTGAGACAGTGTTGAAGTGGGAAAGACCTCATACATTGACAAAAGTCAGAAGCTTCTTGGGGTTGGCTGGGTATTACAGGAGGTTTGTAGAGGGGTTTTCAAAAATGGTGAGTCCATTAACTCAACTCACTAGCAAGGATTAACCCTTCTCCTGGACTGATAAGTGCGAAGAATGCTTCGAAGAGATGAAGAGGAGGTTGATTACAACTCTGATTCTTATTATTCCAGATACCAGTAAAACGTTTGAGGTATACTGTGATGCATCCTACCAGGGTTTGGGTTGTGTACTAATGCAGGAGAAGAGGTCGGTAGCCTATGCTTCTAGACAGTTAAAGGTGCACAAGAAGAACTACCCTACCCACGATTTGGAGCTGGCCGCTGTAGTGTTTGCCCTTAAGACATGGAGGCACTATTTGTATGGCTCCCAATTTCAAGTTTTTAGTGATCACAAAAGCCTGAAATATTTGTTCGATTAGAAGGAGCTAAATATGAGACAGCGGCGCTGGATGGAGTATCTCAAGGATTATGATTTGGAGTTGGTTTACCACCCTGGTAAAGCTAATGTTGTTGCGGACGCCTTGAGTCGGAAAAGGATGCATATCTCAGCTATCCGTGAAGGAGTCAAAGTTAATTGAGAAGCTCAGGGATATGAACCTGGGTATGCAGCTGAGTGAGGATTCCATCAGGTGTAGTGTTCTTACACTGACTAGCGATGTGTTGGAGACTATCCGTGATCAACAGAAGAATGATGCGGAGTTACAACAATTTGTGAGTTGGATAGGGACTGAGAAGGGAAAGGATTACAGGATCGGGTCAGATGGTATCTTACGGTTCAGAGATAGGGTCTGTGTGCTGAGAAATTAGAGATTGAGGAAACAGATCATGAAAGAGAGGCATAAAAGCCATCTTAGCATACACCCAGGTATGACTAAGATGTATCAGGATCTGAAACAGTCTTTCTGGCGGAATGGGATGAAAACCGACATTGCCGACTTCGTAGCATCGTGCTTGGTATGTCAAAAAGCCAAGATTGAACATCAGCGGCCAGGGGGTACACTTGAGCCGTTGGATATCCCTCAATGGAAATGGGATAGTATTGCCATGGATTTCATAACTCATTTGCCGAGGTCTGCAAAAAGGGCATGACTCAATCTGGGTAATAGTGGACAGGTTGACAAAGTGTGCTCATTTCCTTGCCATTAACCAGAAGTGGTCATTGGATAAATTGGCAGAGTTATATGTGCGTGAAGTGGTCAGGTTGCATGGTGTGCCTGCCAGCATAGTATCAGACAGAGACCCGAGATTCACATCTCAGTTTTGGCAGTCTTTACAGGAAGCATTGGGGACCCAGTTGAGGATGAGTTCAGCATACCATCCACAGACTCATGGGAATTCGGAGCGTACAATCCAATCCTTAGAGGATCTTTTGAGGGCTTGTATGCTAGATCATATGGGAAGTTGGAGTGAGATGTTTCACTTAGTGGAGTTCACATACAACAATAGCTATCACTCCAGTATTGGTATGGCTCCTTATGAGGCGTTGTATGGGCGACGATGTAGGACACCGCTGTGTTGGAATCAGGATGGGGAATCATTGGTGTTGGGTCCCGAGTTTCTATAGCAGACTTCTGAGAAAGTTAGGGCGATTCAGGAGAGAATGAGGGCCACTCATAGTAGACATACCTGAAATCGCCTAGCGGTTCAATCCCTATCGCCAGGAGGCACATCAGTGATGAGCCTTGTTCTTGTTTTGGTTTGAACCACCTGGCGGCGATGAATTCCTGCCAGGCGGCGCAACACCGTTCGCGGTCTTTGTTGATGTTTGTTGCTATTCGTGCAAGTGCGTATGTTTTTTCTGTGGTTGATGTGAGTGGGTTCTATTGGATACCTTTCTGGACCGAAATGGATTACCAAATTGAGGAATGGTAAGGGTTGAGGGATGATAATATGTGAATTGATTTGGGTTGCACATGAGGGTGAATATAGAGCCACTTTTATGAATCAAATTGAGAGTAAAAAGTTAGTATGTAATGCAGGTATGGTTGCATCTTGGTGACTGAAATTGGTAGGGATGGAAATTGGAAAATGGACTGAGTACGTGATAGGAATGGAGAATCCTGTGATTCTGCAGAACACTGGTGTACCGCCTGGTGGCGCACTACTTGCCGCCAGGTGACGATGGGTGCAGGTATGTCTTTTGCGTGCTTAAAAGAGGGAGAAAAGGTTGGAAGTGAGTAGAACTGGGATGAGTCATGTTTTTAGACAAATATTGATAAAGCTGTAAGAGATAAATAACCTGTAGTATAGAATTAGGGAAATTGGATTAAGTATGAAGGCATGAGCATGATATGGTAAGATTGTAAGAAGTGTAATTTGAAATAGTAAGAACAAGAATTTTAGTGACAAGTCTCAGATTTGAATGAACACACTTGTTGAGGTCGCGGTTGGAATAAGAGATAGCTGGATTAAGATTTGAGGTAATACCTATGATTTGTGTAGAATAAATTATGAATTAACTGAGTAGGAAGTGTGGTACTGTGATAAAGCAATTTGAGTAGAGAATGTGGTATGGGAAAATATACTATGTGGCTTTTATTAGGAAATAGGAGAGCTTATGGTATAATGTTGGAAGAAATTGGTGCATTGTAAGTGTGATAAGGAGTTTGGAATGGGAGTTATAGGTACTGTAATCAGTCAAGAGGTTGGCTAGGAAATCCAGAATGAGAGTGGGGTTAACCAAGATTGTTTTGCTACCTTGGAGAGATTAGGGAAGTGTGGGATAATTTAAAAGACAGACGAAAACATGACTGGTATGGTACTGTCACAGCGCCTGGCGGCTGGACTGGGTGCGCCAGGCGGTCGAAGACCCAGAAAGGGGGTCTGCAGAGGTTGGCGCCTGGTGGTGAGGTGAGATCCGCCAGGCGGACGCGAGGCAACGAGCTTTCTGTTCGAGGACATAGCGCCTGGCGATGGGACGTAAATCGCCAGGCAGCTTGAACCTATTTCGCCAGGCGGTGATGGATGATGCGCCAGGGGCTTGCGTAGCAGGTTATGAGTTGTGTGTGTTGCTTTTAACTGACAATGGCACTATGCTTGGATCGGGAGATGTTGTGCCATGAGCGGGTAGGCTCATGGATGGTGGTTAACATATGATGATATGAGCGGGGAGGTTCATATCCAGTTACTCTCACGTGGGGTACGAGCGAGGTAGGTTCGTATGTTCCGTGCTCGCGGTTGAGAGATGCCACGTGGGGGGAGGTACGGGGCTGGTGGATCACATGCGTTGGACTACGGGCGGGCAGGTCCGTAGAGCAGGACTACGAGCGGGGAGGTTCGTAGAGCAGGACTACGAGCAGGGAGGTTCGTAGAGGCAGGACCACGAGCGGTCAGGTTCGTGTGAGCATCATATTCCTGAGTCCAAGGCTAACCCGTTGTGTGATCTGAAGGCTACAAAGCCTTGGGGTTAAGGTCTTGGCCAAGAACTATGTAGAATGAATAAGATGGGTGTATGATTTATTTTACATATTGTATACCTGCTATTTTATTTTTCTCAGCTCACCCATTCTGTTTGTGTATGGCGATGATCGTGTGATTCGTTACACAGGAGCAGATGTTGAAACAGGTGGAGCTGAGGATGTCCAGCCAACGGAGTGAGGGCTAGCTTTGGGATTAAAGCTAGGGTTTTTCTCTCATGTATTTACTATATTTTATTATGAACACGAATTTTGGAAACTTGTAACACTTTAATGTTTATGTTATGAGTTTTGGCGCGTGCTTTTCATAAATTTAAATTTTCCCACGTTGGGAGTATTATTAATGTGACTTTTGATTTAATTTATTTCTTTTATTTATTTATTTTAAGTAATATTCCTTAGGGATGTTACAAGGCACGCGCATGGCCTAGTAGCGCAACACAACGATAACAACAAGAATTGTGGAGGTGTATTGTGATTGATAAACTGCTAACACACATCAAGTGTCCTTGGTTTATATAGCTTGCTATACCAACTACACTGTGTGATAACAACAAGAATTGTGGAGGTGTATTGTGATTGATAAACTACTAACACACATCAAGTGTCCTTGGTTTATATAGCTTGCTATACCAACTACATTGTGTGTTAAGTTTCTCAATCTAAGACTGGTTCATATAGCTTGCTATACCAGTTCTGATGCATTACATCTAATATGAGACCCAAAATTTTCTTTCTTTCTATCTATCTCTTATCTTTTGCAATATGTGGGGGATTGTTATATATTTATAATAATATTGCAAAAATAATAGCGTTGTTGTTGTTGCAACGTGAGCAAGTCTCCCTCCTTTTTAGGATGGTGCATGTTGTTGCAGCGAGATCTCCTCCACATGTTGATCCCACATCCACATTTTATGGGATATTTATATTCAACACTAGGCTTCAGTTACAGAGCATGGATTTTTAAATCCCTTCATCACAAAACCTTTCTCATCTCTCCTTTTTTTATTTCTTCCTTCTCTCTTCTCTTATATCTTGGGTTAATTATCTTGCTAGTTTCTGCTATCCTCGGGATATATCCGAGATGTTCCTGTTTTACCCTGGGGGGTTTGCGCATATACTGCGGATAAATCCTTAAGGGCAGTGGTTTTACACGCCTCAGGAAATCCTTTTATTTATGCTTTTATCTATTTTATGCATATTTACTAACAGATATCACCCTCAAACCAAGACATAAAAAACATCATTTAAAAATAGAAGAATTTCCCTCTTCGTTCCCCTCTCTTCCTCAAGGTTGATTGGATGGAGAGGGAGAGGATGACATCAAGTGGATTATAGTGTGAAGTTTGTGTTGTTCACTTTAAGTGGATTAAAGGTGAAACTGGGTGAATTAAGAGTAAAGTTTGTTCAAGTTTGTGAGTGATTTGATGGATGTGATAGATTAAAAATTAATTTAAATCATAAAAAAACAAGATTACCAAATTGTACTTTATTTTAAAAATAATTAAAAATTATCATTATATAAGTTTGATTTATCAAAGAAAAAAATATGAAAATGTATAAATGAAAGTAACATATTTAAATAAAACAATATTTAAAAGATAATGTAATAAAAAATTTATAATTAAAAATTACATTTTAAATCTTATTTTATTACAATTTTTAAATTTTCGTTATTAATTATTTTTGTAAAAATAATTTCAAAAGTCATATTTTTCCATCATTTTTATAATTAAGATGAAAAATAAATTGCGGACATCATTGTAATCTTGATATCACCTTCAAACCAAGACATAACATACATGATTTAAAAATAGAAGAATTTCCCTCTTCCTTCCCCTCTCTCTCCCTCAAGGTTGATTTGATGGAGAGGGAGAGGATGACATCAAGTGGATTACAGTGTGAAGTTTGTGTTGTTCACTTTAAGTGGATTAAAGGTGAAACTGGGTGGATTAAGAGTAAAGTTTGTTAAAGTTTGTGAGTGATTTGATGGATGTGATAGATTAAAAATTATATTTAAATCAAAGAAAAACAAAATTACCAAGATATACTTTATTTTAAAAATAATTAAAAATTATTATTATATAAGTTTGATTTATCGTAGAAAAAATATGAAAATGTATAAATGAAAGTAACATATTTTAATTAAATTATTTAAATGATAATGTAAGAAAAAAATTTATAGTTAAAAATTACTTTTTAACCTTATTTTATAACAATTTTTAAAATTTCATTATTTTTACATCGTTTTCATAATTATGCTAAAAAATAAATTGCGGACATAATTGTAATTTTGATATCACCCATAACAAACATGATTGAAAAATAAAGGAATTACCCTCTTCCTTCCCCTCTCTCCCTAATCGTTGATTGGAAGGAGATTGATTAGAGTAAAGTTTGTTGATGTTTGTGAGTGATTGGATGGATGTGATAGATTAAAAATTATAATTAAATCATAAAAAAACAAGATTAGCAAATTGTACTTTATTTTAAAAATAATTAAAAAGTATCTTTATATAAGTTTGATTTATTGTACAAAAAATATGAAAATGTAAAAATCAAAGTAACATATTTTAATAAAAAAATATTTAAAAGATAATGTAATAAAAAAATTTATAATTAAAAATTATTTTTTAAACCTTATTTTATAACAATTTTCCAATTTTCATTATTAATTATTTTTGTAAAAATAATTTAAAAAGTCATATTTTTACATCATTGTCATAATTAAGCTGGAAAATAAATCGCGGACATAATTGTAATCTTGATATCACCCTCAAACCAAGACATAACAGACATGATTTAAAAACAGAACAATATCCCTTTTCCTTTCCCTCTTTCTCCCTCAAAGTTGATTGGATGGAGAGGGAGAGGATGACATCAAGTGGATTATAGTGTGAAGTTTGTGTTGTTCACTTTAAGTGGATTAAAGGTGAAACTAGGTGGATTAAGAGTAAAGTTTGTTCAAGTTTGTGAGTGATTTGATGGATGTGATAGATTAAAAATTATATTTAAATCATAAAAAAACAAGATTACCAAATTGTACTTTGTTTTAAAAATAATTAAAAATTATCATTATATAAGTTTGATTTTTCAAAGAAAAAATATGAAAATGTATAAATGAAAGTAACATATTTTAATAAAAAAATATTTAAAAGATAATGTAATAAAAGAATTTATAATTAAAAATTACTTTTTAAACTTTATTTTATTACAATTTTTAAATTTTCATTATTAATTATTTTTGTAAAAATAATTTGAAAAGTCATATTTTTACATCATTTTCATAATTAAGATGAAAAATAAATTGCGGACATTATTATAATCTTGACATCACCTTCAAACCAAGACATAACATACATGATTTAAAAATAGAAGAATTTTCCTCTTCCTTTCCCTCTCTCTCCATCGAGTTTGATCGGATGGAGAGGGAGAGGATGACATCAGGTGGATTACAGTGTAAAGTTTGTGTTGTTCACTTTAAGTGGATTAAAGGTGAATGTGGGTTGATTTAGAGTAAAGTTTGTTAATGTTTGTGAGTTATTTAATGGATGTGATATATTAAAATTTATATTCAAATCAAAGAAAAACAAGATTACCAAATTGTAATTTATTTTAAAAATAATTAAAATTTATGATTATATAAGTTTGAATTATCGTAAAAAAAAATATGAAAATGTATAAATGAAAGTAACATATTTTAATAAAAAAATATTTAAAAGATAAATTAAATAAAAATTTTATAATTAAAAATTACTTTTTAAATCCTATTTTATTACAAATTTCAAATTTTCGTTATTAATTATTTTTGTAAAAATAATTTGAAAAGTCTCATTTTTACATCATTTCAATAATTAAGCTGAAAAATAAATTGCGGACATCATTGTAATCTTGATATCAACCCCAAACCAAAACATAACAGAGATGATTTAAAAATATAAGAATTTCCCTCTTCCTTCCCCTCTCAACCTCAAGGTTGATTGGATGGAGAGGGAGAGGATGACATCAAGTGGATTAGAGTGTGGAGCTTGTATTGTTCACTATAAGGGGATTAAAGTTGAAAGTGAGTGGATTTAGAGTAAAGTTTGTTAAAGTTTGTGAGTGATTTGATGGATGTGATAGATTAAAAATTATATTTAAATCATAAAAAAACAAGATTACCAAATTGTAATTTATTTTAAAAATAATTAAAAATTATTATTATATAATTTTTATTATCGTAGAAAAATATGAAAATGTATAAATGAAAGTAACGTATTATAATAAAAAAATATTTAAAAGATAATTTAATAAAAAATTATATAATTAAAAATTAATTTTTAAACCTTATTTTATTACAATTTTCAAATTTTCTGTTATTCATTATTTTTGTACACATAATTTGAAAAGTCATATTTGTACATCATTTTCATAATTAAGCTGATAAATAAACTGCGGACATAATTGTAATCTTGATATCACCCTCAAACCAAGACATAACAGAGATGAATTAAAAATAGAAGAATTTCCCTCTGCCTTCCCCTCTCTCTCCCTCAAAGTTGATCGGATGGAGAGGGAGAGGATGATATCAAGTGGATTACAATGTGAAGTTTGTGTTATTCACTTTAAGTGGATTAAAGGTGAAAGTGGGTGGATTAAGACTAAAGTTTGTAAAAGTTTGTGAGTGATTTGATGGATGTAATAGATTAAAAATTATATTTAAATCAAAGAAAAACAAGATTACCAAATTGTAATTTATTTTAAAAATAATTTAAAATTATCGTAGAAAAAATATGAAAATGTATGAATGAAAGTAACATATTTTAATCAAAAAATACTTAAAAGATAATGTAATAAAAAAATTTATAATTACAAATTACTTTTTATACCTTTTTGTATAACAATTTTCAAATTTTTTGTTATTAATTATTTTTGTAAAAATTTATTTAAAAAGTCCTATTTTTACATCATTTTCGTAATTAAGCTGAGAAATAAATTGTAGACATAATTGTAATATGCATATCACCCTCAAACCAAGACATAATAGAGATGATTTAAAAAGAGAAGAATATCCCTCTTCCTTCCGCTGTTTCTCCCTCAAGGTTGACTGGATGGAGAGGGAGAGTATGACATCAAGTGGATTACAGTGTGAAGTTTGTGTTGTTCACTTTAAGTGGATTAAAGGTTAAAGTGGGTGGATTAAGAGAAACGTTTGTGAGTGATTTGATGGATGTGATAGATTAAAAATTATATTTAAATTAAAGGAAAAACAAGATTACCAAATTGTAGTTTATTTTAAAAATAATTAAAAATTATCATTATATAAGTTTGATTTATCGTAGAAAAAATATGAAAATGTATAAATAAAAGTAACACATTTAAATTAAATTATTTAAAAGATAATGAAAGAAAAAAATTTATAATTAAAAATTACTTTTTAAACCTTATTTTATAACAATTTTCAAATTTTCGTTATTTTTACATCGTTTTCATAAATATGCTAAAAAATAAATTATGGACATAATTGTAATTTTGATATCACCCTCAAACCATTGCATAACAGACATGATGGAAAAATAGAGGAATTTCCCTCTTCCTTCCCATCTTTCTCCTTCATCATTGATCGGAGGGAGAGAGATAGAATGAATTCAATCGGATTACAATATGAACCTTATCTTGTTCACTTTAAGGCGATTAAAGGTGAAAGTGAGTGGATTTAGAGTAAAGTTTGTTGATGTTTGTGAGTGATTGGATGGATGTGATAGATTAAAAATTATAATTAAATCATAAAAAAACAAGATTACCAAATTGTACTTTATTTTAAAAATAATTAAAAATTATCTTTATATAAGTTTGATTTATCGTAGAAAAAATATGAAAATGTATAAATGAAAATAACATATTTTAATAAAAAAATATTTAAAAGATAATGTAATAAAAAAATTTATAATTAAAAATTACTTTTTAAACCTTATTTTATAACAATTTTCAAATTTTCATTATTTGTACATCGTTTTCATAATTGTGCTAAAAAATAAATTACGGACATAATTGTAGTCTTGATATTACCCTCAAACCATTGCATACCAGACTTGATTGAAAAATAGATGAATTTCGCTCTTCCTTCCCCTCTCTCCCTCATCATTGATTGGAGGTAGAGGGATAAGATGAATTCAAGTGGATTAGAGTGTGAAGCTTATCTTGTTCACTCTAAGGGGATTAATGGTGAAAGTGAGTGGATTTAGAGTAAAGTTTGATAAAGTTTGAAAGAGATTTGATGGATGTGATAGATTAAAAAATATATTTAAATCATAAAAAACCAAGATTACCAAATTGTACTTTATTTTAAAAATAATTAAAAATTATCATTATATAAGTTTGATTTATGGTAGAAAAAATGTGAAAATGTATAAATGAAAGTAACATATTTTAATAGAAAAAGATTTAAAAGATAATGTAATAAAAAAAATTATAATTGAAAATTACTTTTTAAACGTTATTTTATAACAACACTAGTGTATTTTAGAGCTTTTACAGCGTTGTATATGCCTCGGTTCATGCGGACCCGCTGCATAAAAGCACGCGGTGGCAGTTTTGTAATTAAATTGAACTTTTATGCCTCGGTTGTCATAATAACCGAGGCATATAGAGCTAAAAAAAATTTGAC
>Ga0214542_1009172_pt1 | contig 15646 bp, 7 predicted proteins | sample CNSS1metaG_FD_160096 | JGI IMG/M metagenome (GOLD analysis project Ga0214542, IMG submission 160096) | Root nodule microbial communities from cowpea collected in UCLA plant growth center, Los Angeles, California, USA - CNSS1 | ecosystem: Host-associated > Plants > Roots > Nodule | place: USA... | reverse complement strand
AAATAAAATATTATTTTAACTTTTAATTGATTAGTTAATGTTTTTAATTAGATAAGTTAAAATAATTATTAAATTTACATATTAAATTATTCAATTATAACTAATAATTCAAACTTAATTTGTAAGTATTAATGATTTAAATTACAATACTATTATATATTTATACATTTAAAATATATAATCTAAAAAATTAATCTTTTTAATTATTTTTATTTTATTTTATTTTTTTAAGAGTTAAATATGTTTTTGGTCCCTCAAGTTTTAGTGAATTTTGGAATTAGTCCCTCATCAAAACTTTATACCAATTTAGTCCTTCATCTTTCAAAATGCGTGAATTTAGTCCTTTTAACCAAATTTTGTTAAGTTTATTTGACGTTTCAAGCGCATTTCATGATAGTATTTAAGTTAACATTGAAACAAAAATGTGTCAAACAATATAAATAATTTAAATATTATCATGAAATGCGCTTGAAACATCAAAAAAACTTAACAAAATTTGGTTAAAAGGACTAAATTCACACATTTTCAAAGATGAATGACTAAATTGGTCAAAAGTTTTGATGAGAGATTAATTTCAATTTTCGCTGAAACTTGAGGGACCAAAAACATATTTAACCCTTTTTTTAAAACGGGCCAACAGGCCAGGACAGGCTGGCTCGTACTTTGGACCGTCAAGTTGACGGGCTGGACGAGACAGGCCAGAACGGACTGACAGGTTAAAATCTTCAACCCAGCTCGTTCCTTTTAGCACGAGCTGACGGGCTGGCCCATTGGTCCCAGCCCATTTTGCCACCCCTACATATGACCTCCAAGAGACATACATATGACTAGTTCCTAAAGTCTAAACTTGTACTTATTCAGCATAAAGCCTCAATATTATATTATCATATTGTATTGACACCTCAACAAATCTACATATTGGTTTGAGAGAGACATGCATATCATTGTCATTCAATTTTCAATTGTATTTATAATTACAACTTTAATGATTAGTCATAAATGTTATGTAAATCACAACTTTAGTTGGAAAAATTGTTTTCACGATGCACAACTTAAATATCGTAATTTTTTTAAAAATCTTTCCGTAATTTTGACATAAAACTTCATAAAAAAACCAACATATTTTATTTTCATAATAATTAAAAAGTTTAACATTTATCATTTCTATTATAGGTCAAAGAGGACCAAATAGGATAATCGAATGTTGTTCGACTCATTACGTCAATTTCCTACCACGAAATACTACATTCATTCTCACAAAACAAGTTTATTACTACCCTATTTCAGCCACGTTTATACAGATCTTAAATTTTTTTTTCTAAGCTACAAGGAGAAGTAAAACTTCATTATATAAAGATTAGCACAAAACTTAATTTCTCCCTTTCAGTTACTTCAGCCTTTTATTTTGATATATCATTCTGCACCAAAACTACCAGCCAGTTCTACTTTCTGTGATGTCACTGGATAAATGGAGTGTTATCCAGCAATTACACCCACATTCGAGGAAGTACAATGCTTAAGGTTAAAAACAAAAACATTTTATGCCTCATTGGAGGGCGAAAACTAAATAACCTCTCCCACTGTAATGGTAAATGGTACCCAAAATAAACATCTGATTTTAATAAAAACCTCTTAAATAATCAGTATAAAACTTCATATGAAGGCACAAAGTCGATTCCAAATTAAACACAGGAATATTTAAACAACCAGTAACAAGTCAATAAACAACACATGATAAAAAGAGTCTCCACAATTACTAATCCTAAGGGAAATGACTCAAGACAGAGAATTGGATCTTCAGTCTTCCTCTTCACCCTCATTCTCAGCAATGTTGAAATATCTCAACTCATAGACATTCCTGTCCTTGTTGGATGCAATCACCCGAAGCCAATCCCTAACATTGTGCTTTTTCAAGTACTTCTTGGTCAAATATTTCAGATACCTGAGAAAGGTTTGATGAATTGAAAATATATAAGAAAAGGAAAGTACTAGCACCCAAAGAAATTGGACTACAAAGAAGAGTTTAATTCATGCGAGGGTTTAAGAGAAACCAAATTACAGCATACTATCAAAGATACTTAATCACACTCACATCCCCAGTCAAGCCTGAGGCTTCAGGCTTATTAGCCTTTTCTTCAAAGACTCTGACAAGTCACAACTTTGTCGCTTAGAGTAAGATATGATAAGGTAATCCTTTTGTGAACTCAAGGCAATATTTTCATAATACAAACAGGATAAAGCGTACATACAACAGGTAAACAATGTGACTATTCACAACATAAGCACAAAAAAAAAACCCTTTTGAATAGTACACGGTTAAATCATAAGCGTACAAATAACTGTAGCACTTCACAACATTATTACCAAATTCAATATTATACCCATTATCTAATCTCTCAGTACAAAATTACTTGCGAATATGCTAAAAAACTTGGACGAGAAACCCTAAAACACATGAAGCTTTATCTTAAGTTTTCAGCACTTTTTCTTAGTATTCTTATCTCAGTGTCAATAACAGGGTCCTAGATTTAATCTCTCCAAAATTAGGATATCTCAGCTAAATAAGCAGTAACATAAACTAACGATGAATAACCACACGGAAAGACACAGCCCCAAGATTTTGATAAATGCTATTGCGGTTTAAAAATCCACTCACATGAAAGGAAACGCATACAAGAGCAGCATGATGAATTGGAAATTAGAAAAAGAAGAAGAAGAATGAACCTTTTAGAGAAGTTGCTGTCGGAGGTAACGGTGATCTTGTTCTTGTCCCGTGTGACAGTAACGGAATCGCCGAGTGCACCGGCCTTGCCGCCGACCTTAATCCTCTCTTGAAGAAACTTCTCGAGAGAAGCAATGTCCATAATCTTGTCCTCCACCGGCTTCGCGCAATCGATCACGAAGCTTGCTCCCTTCTTCTTCCCCTTGGCTCCGCTCATTTTCGCACCTCTCTCTAACACGCACACTGTCTCCCTCGTGACTGTGATAAGCAGCAGAGGCACAAACACAGAAACCAATATAAACTAGGGTTTATATGGTGTAAAACGGCAGCCGCACATGTCGTTTTAACTGTTTATTATAAGTCCAGTCCAAAATACTTGGCAAAAAAAAATTATAATGGACCGAGATCCAAAAGAGCAGGCCCAGTTGTGTAAAACGTTCCCCTCCCTTGCTGTTCTATTCCAGCAGACGCACAAACACAGAACCGATATAAATTAGGGTTTATGTGGTGTGAAACGGCAGCAGCACCTGCCGTTTTAACTGTTTATTGTAAGCCCAGTCCAAAAATACTTGGGCAGAAAAAAATTATAATGGGCCGAGATCCAAAAAAGCAGGCCCAGTTGTGTAAAACGTTCCCCTCCGTAGCTGTTCTCTTCTACGCGCCTACGTGGCGACGGAAAGAAAATGGAAGAAAACTTGGACGGCGTCGCTCCGTGCTCCTCCCTCGCCGTCGAGGCTATAATTCGTGTCGGAGCGGTAACATCTTTTATTCCTACTTGTTTCAATAGAAAATGAATAGACCTAATGAAAGAAACTCTGATTTGTTCTTCAGGCCGGTGCAATCTGGGGCTTGTGCTCTGGTCCCTACGACGCTCGTCAACAGGGTAATTTTCTTTTATACGTGGGGACTACTAATGCGGCTTTTTTCTTACTATGGATCCTCCGATATTTTTCAATTGCTAATTCGTGACCATCCATTTATGTGTGCAGGTCTAACAGGCATTGCTAAAGCTTCTTATGTGGTAAATGATTTTCTTTTATCAAATTTTTGAAAGCTGGTGGTAGGGTTTTCTTTTAATTGATGACATATTTTGCTTGCTAATATCAGGCAAACTCGGTTCGCAGTTTTGGGATTCGATGCGGTAATCTATCTATGCTCAAGATGGTGTTTGGGCTGTGTAAGAATCTTATTGTGGCGTTAACGTTGCTTGATTTGGGGTTTTAGGGGTTGTGGCCGGCGTTTTCAGCATTACGCGATGCGGGGTTCAGAAATACAGGGGACGGAATGATTGGGTTAGTTCACTCGTTCTTTCTCTTGAGCCTTTCGCTTTAGTTTCCAAATGATAAAGAAAATATTCAATCATCATATGACGAAATATAGATTTTGTAACTGTGCAATGCAAGTGGTGCCACAGCACTACAGCGTAGTCGTTTTTCAACCATTCTAGACCTGTAATGAAGCTTAGATTTTGCTCTTTAATGATAATGTCAGGAAATCGAGTTTATGCTTTTCTTGTAACGACAATGAATGATGATTTTATGCTTCTCTTGCTGGATTGGTTTATACGTTGCTTCAGTCATGCCAGTTGTGTTGATATCTGTAATTTTTCTTTGCTATACCTGGTGGGTGATCTCAACACTGCTTGGTGATGACCGAGAGCTTTCTCACAGTTTATAAATATCAAGATTTATGGTTTAGGATTCAGATGCACTGTGATGTCTGCAAAGACAATCTACTCTAGTAACCAAAGACGAATGAGTATAGGCGGGGATATGAATGTTCCTACCTATCCAGCCCATGTAGTCCAAAATTGGCAAAAAATATTAAGGTTGCACATGTACAATATGCCTAGGTACATATTTTAGACACCTGAGAGAGTAAAGTGCTCTCTTCTCATCCATAATGAAGCTTAGACCCGTAATTTTTCCGACAATGCAAGATCTGTAACATAGCTTGGACTTTGCTCTTTAAGGATAGTACAAGGAAATAGTATGTGCACTTCTAGGAATGCAAATAGAAGTGCTCCGATTGGTTTAGACATTCCTTCAGTTTTGTCAGGCGTTTAGATATCTATAACTAGTTATTCTTTGATAGACTTGATGGGCAGCCCCAAATACTGCTTTGTGATGTCGGAGAGCTTCCCTCCAGGTTAGCCATGAAGGAAACAGGGTGTATACCTGCAAAGACACTCCACTCAAGTAATCAAAGATGAATAGGTGTAGGCCGACTGATGATCAGCCCAGGTAGTCCAAAATTGGCAAAAAAATATTAATGTCGCACATGTGCAGTATTCCTAGATACATCTTGTGAGTACCTTGAGTTTTACTTTTTAAAATTTAGTTGATTGATACATTTGGGGTACTACTTTGATACAACTTGCCTCACAATTCCGAAGATGCAGTGCCATTTTCAATTGAAATGGTTGTGTTTCAATATGAACTCCAATGTTTGCGTTACTGTCTTACATATAATACTTGAATAGTAAAATCGACAAGGACTAGGCTGGTCTCACATTTCATATTCTGCTGCCCTTGCACAGCTCTTTTTTGTTATGGGTTTCACATTGCATATATCTCTGGTCTCACATCACATTGCATTTGTTAACATCCTCTTATCGATTGTTCAAGTAAGATCTTACCTGAACATCAAAACCAAAATCGGTCCTTGCTCTAGTGTCTTTACAAATATTTTGCTTGCTAGGAAGAATCATAGCACCTCAGTTTCAATATATAGGATGTTCCAACCAAAACCTCGCCTAATGCATTTTGTACTTAATTTAAAGATTAAATATGTTTTTATTTATTAAACTTACATGTGACATTGGAATTCGTCCCTCTTGAAAAGTTTGGATCAATTTCACCCCTATACTTTATCAATCCATGGATGACATCCTCCTGAGCTAACAACATTAAGCATTTGGTGATTGGTAAACGGTGTTGAATAGTGTTGAATAGTTTCAGCTACACTGGCATCACTCTCAACCCCAAAAAGTTCCCTAGACCATAAATGATGTCGCAGGAAGGCAAGCACCCAGGAAGCAAACTGTTGTAGCTGCTAATTATATAGAAATTATGTTGCACAAGAAATTGTCCCTGCATCGTCGGGGCATGCTCCATCTCACCCTTCGCCAGATCAAGCCTCGTCGCTGCCGGTTCCTAGATCCACGGTAGTGGCTACAACAATGTGGTCTCCGGAATAGAACCTTTAGCTTCAATGCTGTTTGTCACATCACCAAATACTTAATGTTGTTGGCTCACGAGTATGTAGTTCACAAAATTTCAGAGTTGACAGACTTTTAATTTCACATGTAGTGCAAGATCAAGGAGTAAAACATATTTAACCCTTTACTTAATAAAAGAGTTTTTCAGATATTGTGATATCCTAGTTCATATTTACTCGAGCTTTCCACAACATTGTCCTTTGATACAGAGGTAGGAAACAAATTCACTTTACTAGCCCTTTTCTTGCAGATGTGTCAATTTTGTATGTGCATGCGTAAGGCCATCTGGACTTGTGGATCTCATTTGTTTCAATTTATTTATTTAAAAAAACAATTTCGGTGTTTTTGCTAAGTTTTTGAAAGAAAAAACCAGAATCTAAAAGAAATCAGATTTCTTATTATTTTGAATAGCTGTTTGAGGAAGGCTGTAATCGTAGCTAACTGTTGAAATAAGGTCTGTTTCATAATTTTAACCAAACAAATAATAGTTTTGGAAGCGTGCTGGACTATTTGCATGGTTGCATATGTAGGCATTAAACAACTGTGATGTGATTAACAATGTAAGTGGAACATGGTTCAATAATATGCTGGAAATTACTTTTAAATTTCCTTGACAGGTCAACGGTTTGATTGGTGGTGCTGTTGCTGGCGCTGCGGCTGCTGCTGGAACGCGAAATTGGACACAGGTGATTGGGATGGCTGGTTTGGTTTCTGTTTTCTGTGCTGCAGCCGACTATTCCAGAACATCTTAAAATACATATTAGTAGCCTCCAAAGAATATTAGAGACTTGTAATTTTCTCCAATTGCATCAACAGGCAAAATTCCGGTATTTGCCAACTTTTGCATATTGTATATTTAGGAATGTATTGTATTGAAATTTTAGAAGATACCAAATTTTGTGGATTTAAAAAAAAATATATAAGTATAACTACTTATCAGATTTTTTATAAAATAAACTTTTATAATTATTGTTTTTTAGTTTAGATTTTAATGAATTTATATTAGGATTTATATCATTAAAATAACATTGTTATAGATTTATAAGATTTGAAAGGATTAGTGAACATTTAAAATTAGAGTTAGCAAAAAAATTATAAAAATGGTGATTAAGTTTGATAAACAAAATATAACTAATGCTTTTTTTTTCCAACATTTTAACAGCGAATTGAATACAGTTTTATTTTCTTCATTTCGATTGATGAAACAATGTTTAGTATTTACCTGATTATTTATTTGTTACCTGGTGATTTCTTTATGTATTTGGGAGCACATGAAGTAAATATTCGTAAAAGTTGTGTATACGTACTGATTTTAGTTTCATGTAAAATCATTATTTGAATTATCCCAAACATTGTATAAAGATATATAATTTTTACCTGGATGACAATTATAGAGATTCTTTTACATTTTATCTTTCATGTATTACATATTAAATTAAATATTAATATATAATGATTTTAGTTCCGTATTTAAATAACAGATCTTCCCTTTTAATGTTTCCTTTTGATGAAACAAGTTTCGACCCCATTTTGCAAAGAGTATATATTATTGAAAATCATCGCATCTTTTATACCAAACACACCTAAAGAATTTCCCATTCCTTTCCCTGATAAGAATTCACTTTGTAAGCTTCATTTTTTTTTTTTTACAATGCTTTTTATAAATTAATAAAGGTAAAGACGATCACACTAACTTAATAATATCTCACTTATAAATGAGACTATTTCTTGTCCATGAACATATTTTTTTCTCAAACTTTTAATCTAAACTCCTGCATTTCATTCTCCCTGATTAAAATTCTCATATATAAAAGGGGAACTTCAAAACCTTATATTTGTACCCATTTGTCATTTTCTCTATTTTGAGTTATCCACCTTAATTACACAACAACCACTCTGAAAAGGGTTTATTTTCATATTGGAAGTTAGCTCAAGGAATCTAACGATGCTTTTAATTACTAGGACATTGTGTACAGATAATGATATTTTGACCCATTTTTTTTATTCACTTTTAAATCCACCACTCAAATCACCCATATATCATCACATCACACCACTAAAAAAAATCAAAATAGATAATTGAAGAATGATGGAAGTGGTGAGTTAAAAGTGATTAAAAAAATGGATCAAAATATTATTATCTATTGCTCAAAGGGAACTCTCTAAGTCGACAAATTGAGATCTTTTTTGTTACTCTTTGTTATAAACCGTTTATATAACTTCTTTGTCACTTCTTTGTTACCGTTAGTGAACACAAATGATATTAATAGAACTCTTAATAGAAAAGGTGTCAAGGTTTATCCAAATCCTCTTTAACTTTTGGATTTATTTTTGAATCTCTATTTATCAAATTACATATGTCAATCTAGTCAAGTTCATAAGCTTTGGTGCTAACCCACGTGGGTCAAAGTAAAAAAAGCATACAAGACCAAAAAAATCCACATAAGAAATAGTTTAAATGGTCAAAATAGCAACAACGATCCCATAAATAAGGAATAACTCTTGGGTTGGTCTACGCAAAATGGTCTTAAATCAAGATAGATAAAGTTGAATAGAGACCAAGTCAAGTAGGTCGTTAAAGTTGGGATCAAGTCAGGTTTTTTCTAAGGGCAAGCTAAGATTGATAGAGTTTGAGTCGACTCGGCTGGGCCACAAAATTGAGTCAAGTCAATCAGATAGAAGAATCAAGTCTAGTTGAATAGATCGAAGGTCATGCCGAGCCTACCCAAGATAAAAAGTCAAGCCGAGTCATCCTAGACTAGAAGGTTGAGTCGAGTTAGTCCAGACAAAATGTCAAATCTAGCTAGCCCGAATCGAGGGTCAACCCAAGTCAAAGTTCGTGCCGAGTTAGTTAGGATTAAATGTCAACTCAAGTTGACAATGACAGAAGGTCAACTTAAGTCTATCCTAATTGAAGGTCGACTCAAGTTGACTTAGGCCGAAAGTAAAGGGTAAAGTTGAGTCATCCTAGGCTGAAGGATTGACCCTTCAACCTAAGACAACTCAGCTCGAACTTCGCCCAAATTGAAGGTCTTATATATAAGAATTAATTAAAACCTTCTAGTAGGGTTAAACCCATTCTAACTCTAACCCTTGCCCATTTTAAGAGAGGGCTAAGACTTAGACCCTCATTTGGTGGACCAATAAAATGGGGACAAATTTAGAAGTAGGTTGGGTTTGTCAGATGGTCCATAAGTCAAATTAACACCTCTAAAACCTTACATGTAATATGATTTGAGTTAAATATAGTTTTGTTCTCCAAACTATCGACGAAAATTATATTTCGTCCTTACTTCAAAGTATCTACTAATTCTGTCTCCATACTTTATAAAGGGATGTAATGTTAAATGTCATTGACAACAAACATCAACTAATTAGAGTCTCTCTTTCCTTTGTGCAACTCTCTTTCTCCTCAATGCAACTCTCTCTCTCTCACCTCATATAATTGGGGGTTCTTAATTCTTTGTTCAAGGATGAGAATAGAGGTGGCGAAGGTCCTTAGTGCAGGTCGTGCATAACAGTGTGGAAAGGTCTATCCTTTGAATTCATTATAGTTGTTAACTCTTCTTGGTAGTTCCAAAACCCTATTTTTATTATTCCCTCACAATGTCACCCTCAACCTCCTTCCATAGGCCTCGCAAAAACAGTATTTTGATGCTCCCACCGTGATCTTTTCCATTTTCCCTTATGGGATTTTCATAAAACTTATTTTTCAAAGTCGATTTTGCTATGGGTGGAAAGTGAGTTTCGAGAATCATGTGGTTGGACAACATGAAAAAGAAGTGGAAGAGAAAGATGAGAGGAAGAATTCCCAATGAGGAAGGCGAAAGGGCAAGTTAAGGTTAGATTCCATGGCTTTTGCAATAGCGAGGAGAGATAGAGTTACAATAAGGAGAGCAAGTTGCAAGAAGAAGGAGACTCTAACGTCGTTTACTTTACATTGTTATAAAATATAAGAATAAAATTGATACTTACTTTGTAGCGGGAGCAAAATACAATTTTCATCGATAAATTAAGATGCAAAACATCTTTAGTTCCTAAAATTTCAAGCATGATAACAAATCTATAACAATAATATATAAAGATTCTTGCTGTGTCCACATTTTAAAATATTAATTTTATTCTTTAAAATATAATTATTTATAAAAAATTTTAAAATTGACTGTTACTTTTAAAAACTTTTTATAAAATCATCTATTTCTGTTTTTTTCTTTTTCTCTATTTATCAACAGTTATTCTCTCATCTTTTTTTATATATTTCACTTTATTTTTAATAAATATAATTTTATTTTATATATTATAACCTAATAACATTACATTATCGTCACCTACTAATATAATATCCACATATATTTAAAAATGTGTACACACAAACACAACATCATAAAATCCGTTACATGTACAATAGAAATTCCTAAGCAACAGACTCATGTCACCACTTCTCCCATTCCCTTACTCTGTTTCCATTTTAAGCTTTTCTCCTGCCTTTTGTTTTTTGTTATTTTTAACAGATTATAAACGATAATAATAGATTTATGAACGATATTTACGTAACACTTTATACAAATACAAAATGAATCCATTATCCAACTAATTGAATTTTATAGTTTTTCCTTAAACTCAAAATAGATAACGCAACCTTGGAAAATCTTATACAACAAAAGACATCACCCGTCGTGTGTGTTTGTTATTGGGACAAGACTAAGCCTAATCCTTCTGATCTATCTCCAACTAACCTTAAGCGCATATCACATAACGGTGGCCATGCTTCTGGCAACACTTCATTCATGTTTTCAATATAAGACTTCCATGACCACCCCACTCATCATACTTGAGGGACAATATTTAAACAAGTATAAATATTGTAAAAGTTGTGATTTTATAATTTATTTCTATAACACCCACCACATTACCATCATCCTTCTTCCATGGATACCAAGTTCAAATATTTTGAAGTTCTGAACCTGTCTCTTTGAATGCTCAGTTCTTTTTCTTTCATTCATCTCATTGTTTTTATTAATTGTTAGAATTGTATATGTTATAGGTATACATCAGAAACGCAAGGGGATTGCAACTCTTCACCTGTAGATGGTTGCCTTTTTCTTCACCGAAAGCACTTGTTTTCCTTTGTCATGGTGCAATTTCTCATATAAACCTGTGTTTAACCTTGTGATTTTATGATGGGGTCATTGTTTAACTTTGCGTTATTCTTTTAATTATTTGTTGCAGGCTATGCCATGGAGTGTAGCAGATTCATGAGAGGTAAAACGTGTTCCTCTCATGATTTACTATTGTGACATTGGTGATATATGATATAGATCCTTGTATGATTTATTATTGGTTGGTTGATGCATGCAGGGGTTGCTGAAACGTTAGCCAGTGCTGGATATGCAGTGTTTGGTGTTGACTATGAAGGACATGGACGTTTTGCAGGTGTTCGTTGTCTTATAACTAAGTTTGACAACATTGTTGATGATTGTGAAGACTTTTTCAAGATAATTGGGGGTCAGTTTTCATTCTCGTCTTTTATAACCATATAACACATTTTCAAACTTCTTATATATGTTCTTTGGTTGTTTTAGAGCTGCCAGAATTCAAAGGAAAACCTAGGTTCTTGTATGGGGATTCAATGGGAGGCTCAGTGTGCTTATTGCTTCATAGAAGGGATCCTTCATTTTGGGATGGTGCTATTCTTGTTGCACCTATGTGCAAGGTATATGCAAAACTAACGTTTATTATTCACCACCAAAACTAATGTGAGAGAAGCTTAACACAAAGTTTTCAAATGTATCAGATATCAGACAAACTAGTGAAGCCATTTCCTATTGTTGTGAATGTATTGACCAAATTTGAAGATATCATACCAAAGTGGAAAATAGTCCCCACAAAGAATATCATTTCCACTGCCTTCAAGGATCGTGCCAAAAGAGAAGCGGTGAGGATTTGTTCAGTGTTTAATGCAATACCTTAAAGTCCTTTATCTATCAATGGAATTTTCAACTTAAAAATGTACGGTCCATTTTGTAGTTTAAAGTGCAATAGCTAATTGTTGATAATGGTTGCAGATAAGAAATAACAAGTTGATATATCAAGACAAGCCGAGACTGAAAACAGCAATGGAAATGATAAGAACTAGCATGAGCCTTGAAGATAGTCTAGATGAGGTGAAGTAAAATTTGTAATCATGTGTTAGTTTTGGGTTAAGAAGAAAATAATGTGTTTTTTGGGACTTATTGTTTAAGGTTTTTGGCAGGTAACAATTCCATTTTTAGTGTTACAAGGAGAGAAAGATAAAGTTACAGACCCAGAAATAAGCATAGCATTATATGAGAAAGCTAGTAGCAAAGACAAAACCATTAGAATGTATATGGGAATGTGTCATGGCGTAGCAACGGGAGAGAGTGATGAAAACATTGCACTTGTCTTTAGAGACATCATAGCTTGGTTGGATCACCGCTCTACTAGACCAACAATTGATACCACTAACTGTAACGATCAACCCAATTGCTGGCATGAAAATTCAAAATAAAACAAAAATTACACTCCAACTTTTGTAATTTATTTTTCTTTTCATTTAACTAATTGGTATTACGCCATTTTTTAGCTTCTTATTTTTATCTTGGAGTAATTCAAAAGCAAAAGAAAAAATGTTTCATGGTATGGTTGCTGGAAACTCGTCATATTTTGACTTAGGGCTCTTTTCATCATGTTATTAATTCTGTTTTTAATTTTTTTTTAAATTGCAAAATGATTTTGAGGTACTATTTCTTGAAAACCTAAGAAAATATGTATTAAATAATAATTTGAAATCAATAACATACATAAGAAGAAAAAGAAAAAACTTCCAAAGAAAATTATTTTGAGAATGCTTCCTAATTTCCTTGTTATAGTTAATTGTATATTTCACTGTGTGAAAATATTGAATCTAATTGAAGAAGCAAATGGTAGGATGAGGATCGAAAGTGTTAAGAATCTAAGTGTGAGTCTAAGTCCCACATTAGTTAGAAATGAGAAAGTGGAACACTATATAAGAATAAAGACACATAAACTCATTGTCTATAAATTTAAATTTTATTAGTGTTTGTTCTTTCCGGTAAACCCCCTCCTTAAAAAATCTAACAAGTGGTAACTGAGCTCATATGCATAAAGAACCTAGTTTGGTGTCAATAGAAACAATAACTTTTTAATATAATATTATATGTTTGAAGCAATAAATTTGAAATTTGCAATGGCATGCTACATATGTTGCAAATGCTAGAGAGAAGGGAAACAACAACTATCCATTTGTCTGCAGAACTTTTACTTCCAAATGGTGGTTAAGAAACACAATGTTTGGCAACTGAAAGGCCTCATATAGGTAAAAATTCGAGAGATTCATGTACTGGTTATTAACAAGTGAGTTCTGTTATCAATAGCTGCAAAAGAAAAAAAAAAGGTGTTCAAACTAGTTTTTAGTTATTTATTTATTCTAGATTTGGGTGAGACAAATTAACATAAAAAGAGTACAGAAGACAACATACTCTATAATTCAACTTCTTTATTCCTTACTACATTACATGAAAGATTGAAGGTAATTTAGATTGAAGTTACCATGTTTGAGTTGTCTATAATTACTTCTGCAACTGACAACAAACTAGGGGAAAATGGCTTTAGATTAGTTTATAGGGTAATGAAATGATAAAATGTCTTAATGAGCATTGTCTTCAATGAAAATTTAACCATGATAGGTAAAAGAACTACTATACCACAATCTTTATTTCCATCTTCGACTTTCAAGGAAAAGACGTTTTTCAAAGTGTTATCTTAATTTATTCTAAAATTATTGATGATTTCTTCAAGAAAAACATTGAATGAATCGAAAAATACTGAAATGTTGAAAGACCTAATGCTAAGAATTATAATTCTTGGAATACAAGATCATGTTGATCACCTTTTTCTTTTCGAAAAAATATTTGTTGACATTTTTTTTTACAAATTTGACAAAGTTTAACAAATAGAATTAAATAAAATAACTTTTTATGTTTTAGTCAAAATAAAGTAATAAAGTAATATTATTTTACTTAAATAGATAGTTTGTCAAAATTTATTAAAAAAACTTTGTTAAACTATTCACTACAAGAAAAATGTGAATTACCTACAGATAATTACATACGGATATGGATCCGTACGTAAGTTAGTTATTACATACGGATTTTACATACGGATCTAAAAAATCATTTTACATACGGATTTTTTCGTATGTAATGCTAAATAAATTTCGTCTCGATTTGCCGTACGTAAAATCCATATGAAATTTTGGCGCGTGAGAGCGGGAAATTTTGCAAAAAATATTATCCGTATGTAAGATATAAGAGTGGTAGATAATTTTTAAAAACTTTTACCTACTGATCATACATACGGATCTGGAAATAATTAATTAATAAAAATTAAAATCCAAAATATGCTTATACCCTATCTCGCGCTCACTACTCTCCCTTCCTGAAAAATTGGAACTGATTCACCTATAGAGAAAGAAATCTCTTGCGCTCGTTAATCTCCCTTGCTCATTTTCGCTCACCGCTCTTCATCTTTCTTCTTCATTCACTACTCTCATTGTCACCACTCTCTCTCACGCTCACTACCCCGCTTTCACTAAAAAAAGAAGAAGAAGCTTGTTCTTCCAACTTCCAACGCTCACTCAGTCTCCTTTCTTTTAGATTTCGTTCTTCTTCTTTCAATGGGTAAGTATAATCTGCATTCCTACGTAAATCCCTAAATTCTTAAAACCCTAAATCCCTTTTTTCTTTCTTACAATTGGCATAGAGCGCACTACCGTGGGATTGAGGCGAGCTGCTGCGTTTTGGGAAGATTCACAGTGCTCTAAAGGTATGTTTCATAATTTCAGTGTTTCCTTTTTATTTATCTATGTTAGTTGCAAAGAAAATTGTTAATTTGTTCAAAACCCTCGATAAGAATTATGGGAGGAAGCTGAAATGGTTTAGGAATAAAAAATCTGTGACGAGAAAATAGGTTAGGATTTAGTGGAAGTGTGGCGTGAGAGACAGACGAGAAACTGAGGTGAAGAAGAAGTATTTTGTGTCTTGTCTTCCACACTTTTATGCCATGGGGTGTTTGTTTTCCATCTCTGAAGTTATTAGTTTATTTGTGTGTTGACCCACACTGGTTTATTTTGGTTTTTGGTTAGTGATGAAGTAAGTAATCTTGTTTTGGTGGGGGTGGGACCCTTGAGGGGCTGCCCTTGGTTCTGCTAACCAGCGAGTCATAGGCTGGTTCTGGACTTCTTAATTGCCCCTTAAAAACAGGGGTGCCTGGTGCAAAGTATTAGGGGTTTTGTCAATTTTTCCAACTAAACACAATAGTTCTACATTGTAGCTTATTGGTTTCAGGTCCTTCAATCCTCACCCCTTCAACACGCAACATTCTAATTCTCCTTCAACTCAATCTCTGTTTTTTATTTTCGAAATTCCTGAGACTGTGTTCTAGTTTTGTGAAATATAAACCACGCAATGATATTTGTTTATGGATGGAAGAGATAGAGCTGTACCTTACAGTTCATAGGCAATGACACGAACCTGAATTAAATGGATTTCTTTAAGAGCTATACCTCTTTTCTTTCTTCTATTAGGTTAGGTCACAGTACTTTAAGGACATGTTGGGATTATAAAGATTCATTATAAACACATAATGATACATAAAACATGTGC
>Ga0214542_1009171_pt1 | contig 15649 bp, 10 predicted proteins | sample CNSS1metaG_FD_160096 | JGI IMG/M metagenome (GOLD analysis project Ga0214542, IMG submission 160096) | Root nodule microbial communities from cowpea collected in UCLA plant growth center, Los Angeles, California, USA - CNSS1 | ecosystem: Host-associated > Plants > Roots > Nodule | place: USA... | reverse complement strand
TTTAATAATTTAAACGAGAATGGAGATATGGCGGGGACGGGTATTATGGCGGGTATATGTACATCCCCATACCCATCCCCATACCCAACTGAAAAAGTCGGGGATTCCCCATACCCATACCCAGTCAATGCGGGGATTCCTCGTCAAAATGGAGACGGGTTCGGGCAATACCCACGGGGACGGGTTTATTTGCCATCTCTAGTTCAGAGACATTAGTTGTTTACAGTTAAAGCCATTTTTTTATTTGATTTGTAAAAGTATGTTTTTTATTTTAATCAATTTATTGGCCACTTTTCATTAAAGTGTACTTAGTTGCTATCGATAAAGAAATTGATTTGAGGAGGACGAAGAACTGACAAATGAGAAAAAAGAAAAGAAAAGGCGAGATAAAGGAAAATTTATTAAAATTTTTATTATGATAAGAATTTGTTAATAATTATTGATGGATATTTATTGACTAATATTAATTGATAAAATTTTTGTTTACAGTATTTTTTGACAGATTTTTCGATCTATAGATAGAATTTAATTATCAACAACTATATTATTAACAAATTTTTTATAGCAAGTAAACTTGAATTATTTACAAATTTTCGTTATTATTGATGGATTAGTAATATGCGATTATTAATAATAATATATGATACTTCTTAATCTGAATAATACTTTTTCAGCTGGCAACTAAATCCCTGGAAACCATATGTAATGGGTATTATAGTTGAATTGGATAATTATTAGGGCAGAAATTGTTTTCGAAATCATTTTATATGTTTCGTTTTCAAATAAAAAAAACGAAATCTTTTTAATAATAAGGTGACATTTTTAAAATTTTGGCATGTCTTTAGACTTTTTTTAAGACTTTGGTTCTAAAATAATCGAAGTTATAGTACTACTTTTGATTATATAATATCTTGATAGATTTTTTTTACATATATGTAAAGACTTATGGTAGTTTTTAATGGCATTTTTCTTACTGATAGATTATTTCAATTTAATCAATGATTTAAATTTGAATCTTATATATTTTGTTATCTCATATACAAACTTAATATAATTATTTGCGAAAAAACTAAAAGTAAAAGAAAAAATTATTAAAAATTGAAAGCATCAACCCATTTGAACTTTTTAAAAATTAAAACAACAATTATTTTATAAAGAAAATAATACATCTAATATGCGTGGAAAAAAAGTTTCCCACCTTGATTTGGAAAGGTAAAAGAATTGTTGAAATCAATTGGATATTAATTTCTCATTACTTCAATTCTTTTTTTTTTCTTAAAAAATGTTTGACGAGAATAATTATTTCTGTTAAAAAATAATGTATAAACCACAATGTAAAAATAACTAAAATTTGTTTGGTTTCAACACTTTAATATACTGTTTCACAATTTTGTTTGATTTTCTCCTCTGCCATTTCTCTTAAATGCATATTAATTTTTTTCCATCCCAACGCGTATAACTTAATTTATATTTTCTCATAAACATTTTTCCCCAGACAAGTGGCTCAACATGCACACCCTCTTCTGTCGGATCCAACCGATTCCTCAACACGTTGTTGCAAATTCTGCGAACAAGTGCATGTTAACCATCACTTCACGTATACCTTTTACCCCAAAAAAGGGTCAATCTTCAGATTTGAACCGAATACCTATTACTACGCAAAAAGAAAAAAGAAAAAACAACATAACATGTTAATTTTGAGTTTGAAACGGATCTACGTTAAGACCAGTTCCAACATTAAAAGACACTGTCATAAAAATAGTAAACAGCAGTGCATTTAAACTCCCCCAGATTGTATTCTCCACCAAGCCTGCTCCTTTCATCGCTCTCAAAGACTGAACTGAAGAGAAACCTTACGTGAGACACGCAATGGCGAAATATTCGAAAGCAATGGTGGTGTTTGGTGTTGGGGTGTTGGTGGTTAGCATGTGGTGCATGAAGGGCACTGAGAGTAGTCTGGAAGATGAAGCTGCTTCCATCATTCACGCAGTGAAGCGTGAGGACCCTCCTCTTCATCATCAAGGAGGGTGTGGACCCAACCACACCGAGGGAGGAGTGGAAGAGTGCTCCGGCGAAGATGACAACCTGGGATTGTATCATGATGTTGATGACACTTTCAAGGCTGCTGCACAAAGAGCCGCTTTTCATGGTGCTGAAAATGACGACTCTCCTAATATTGCAAACAACAATGTCAATGTCTTGGGACATTGATACCATTATAGCATCTTTCGTTTTCGTGTTTCAGTTGCCACTTTTCACTTTCGTATGATTTTTTTTTTTCTAGATAAAATTGCAAAGATTCTTGTAGAATTTTACCAAGCAGTTTATAAAGCATAGTTTTTCATGCATTGAGGTTACGTATGGAATTCAATGTTCACTATTGTTATTCAAGAGATAACACGGTGCTATAGCGAAATCAATGAATAAAGAATCACAATGCCTATTGGATAATAAATTTGAAAAACTTTGAAACAAATGTATTTAGTCATTACAATGATACCTCTTACAACCCTTTCATTCTTTTTTATCAAGTCTTACAAATTAAGAACACCAAAACAATCTGCTGATAAGAAGAGCGGAATAGAGAAAAAGTAAAAAAGAAAAAAAAATCGAGGGAAAAGAGAGAAACAGAACCGAGTGGGTCATTGTCACAAATATTTAATAAGCTAGATTTCACACATTGTATAGAAATTTAAATCAAAAGACCAGACCTAACAAGAAAAAAAATTGAAAGTGAGATCTCAATGTAAGAACGAAAGTAATAAAAAATAAAGCAAAATAGATACACTTAGTTAAATTTCAGGCTTAATATTATGTTGAGTTTTTGAAAACTGTGAAAATTTTCGAATGATTCTTTATTAAATTTATGTGATTAATTGAGTTCTTAAAAATTATCAATTAAGTGTCTGTAGTTAAATCTTTCTGTTAGTTATATGACGTAATAGTTATCTTGTACTATTAACTTCCTTAAATATTGTCACGTCATACTTTATTACAAGAGACCAGGATTATGATAAGATCAAGACATTTTTATATTTAAGGGTCTCTTTCAAGTCACATTTGTAAAAATAGGTTCTTTGATTTTTTTTATAAATTAGTATCAAGTCGTCAGGATACAAGACGACATCACCGACGCCATTATAGGTGAAGTCGTCTTGTATCCTAACGGTTTCTTTTATTTTTTTTAGATACCACTTTAATAGGTACTCGACTGAAAGTTTTCACATCTATCATAAATTTGAAACATAATTAAACTTAACTTTTCTTAAGGAAAAAATTGTAGATCTCGTATAATTTTTTTTGAACAAAATTGCAAAAATTCTTGTACTATTTTATGAACCAAAGGAGCGCATTTAAAACAGGAAAAATAGTTCAAACATATCTCATGCACAGAGGTTACACATATGGTACACAATGCTTACTACTATGCAAGTGGCAGCAGAGTACCACAAATATTTCTTGTCCTTCACTTTGAGAAATGATAAACTTATTATATTTTTTGTATACTTAATTAATTGAAATATAATAAATTAGACTTACGATGTTAAACTTTATCTTGTTTTTAAATATTTAAATATACATAAACAAAACGACTTGAAGGAGAATCAATTGTTTGGGAGGTTGTATGAAAAATAAAATAAACTAAAAGCTAAAGAAATGGAACATTATAAGGCTCGTGATCTTATTGTTAGAATTTCAAGCGTGAGTCTAAGTTCCACATATATAAGAATAAATATCCATAAACTCATTGCCTTAAGGTTTTTGGTTGAAAGTGATGTCAATGTCTTATGTGGTTGGACTCAGGTATCATTGGTGTTGTATTTCCCTAGTGATACCCTCTCCTCAAAAACCTAATAAGTGGGCTCAGACGAGTGCAGTATGGTCCTAGTATCGAAAGTCTTCCTGGCAAGAATTCCAGGTAAAGCTTGATACTCCCTCCTTAAAAACCTAACACTTGTGGTATGTATAACTTTCAAGTTATAATTTAATATTTGTTACACATATTTTCTTTACAAGAATTATATTTGATTTCATTTTTTAGAAAAATATAAAAAATGTTGAGAATAAGCCCAACAACATCATATATGCTTGAAAGCCATCTTCACAAAACACTTTTTTTTCTTTGATGATATATTTTAATGTTGTTAGAGATAAAAGTGAAAAAATCGAAGTTTTAGTTGATATTTAGTGACCAAATAAAATATCGACCACTAATCATAGAGTTTTTATACTACATAGTTCTGGTTACTAAATTTGTTAGTGACTAAATTAACTTATTTAGCAACAAAAATCATGGTTGCAAAAGTGCAATTTTTTGTTGTTGTGATCTTCTTAAATTTCCTTGTTCATATATATTGAAATTGAACACTATTATAAATTTTTATAATTTATGATTTTTTTTATATATTTGTTATAGAATTTTGAAAGAAAATATTATTTTTTATTAATTTTTAAAGAAATTTAATTAATAGATAACTTTTTCGTAAATAATTATTTTTTATAACATTATAAAATTTGCAAGAAATTTTTAAAAAATTGTATGTGACAAATATTTTAATATAAAATTTGTAAATGTGTCTTACGAACAAAATTTCAAAAAAATAAAATAAATTGACAATAAAAATGTATTTTTTTTAACCATGGAAATTTAGGTTACCAAATGAAACTATCCTCACTCACGTTACAAAATATCTTATTTTACATAAAGTTACCACAAATATCTATAGAAATTTCAACCTTAATTATCCTGCTCCAACCTTTATTCATGAACATGATTTTGTCGTTTTTGATACAATCACTACACGAGAGGTAACTATAATAGCTCAGAGGATGGAGCAGTTATTAGGGTATGTATAATCATAAATTATGAAAGAAGGTATAATAGAAGTGCTACTACATATTGGATAAGATGAAGGATAAATTTTTTCTGTTATGGTTTCGTCTTCTTCTTCTTGGCCACCCTCCTCTCCTGCTTCTTCCATATTTTCCACCCTTATCAGCTTAGCACACCGGAACTTCTTTTTCATCTGTTTGGTTAAACGTACAGCATCCACTTCCTCTCCGGTTACCACAACTTCACTGCATTCTCCATATAATAATTCTATTGATTCTACACCTGCACATACTGGTTATCAATCAAAACTATACCTAGTTTTTTTATTATGGAATGAAAATTTATACTACTAAAAATTATTATATGAATAGTTTTTTGTAAATTTGTTAAAAATAATTATAAGAAAAGACATTTTTCTGTTATTTTTTTTAAATATTTTAATTTTATACATAATTATTTTCTACAAAATTATAAAATTCGTAAATATTTCTTACAAAATTTATTACGAAAAATATTTTATACAAAATATTTAAAAAAAAATATAGTTGTAATTTCCTTCAAATTGTTTTTCATAATAAAATTTATAAATATTTTCTATAAAAAAAAATTTAATAGTGCATGCACCTTTACATTCAGCTGCAATTACCATAGCCTCCTTTCTGCATTTCTCACTCGCCACCTGCACCTTTATAACTATTTTCTGGATCATGCATGAAAGGATATATTAATATAGATACAATTATTCAAATAAATATTATTGCAAAGTATATCACCTGCATGTTCGAAAATTAAAGCTGAAGGTTGCAATAGCTTTATGCTCTGTTGGAGAAGCACGAAAAAGCAGAATCTAGAATAATATCGACATAACACAATAATGTGAAAGTATATATAGAGAGAATAATTATGAATGTGAATTCAACACGTCTCTTTTTTAATGAATTTTCAGAACTATTTTTTTAGATAACGATTATCACCTTTGGAATAGATACATGCATTATGTAAAAAAAATAAAAAAAAATGAAAAGAAAAATTAGTTTATTTGTTTACCATATAAAACAGTTTTACGTTTGATTGAGATAAAAAATCATCAAATATGATAAACATGTTAATCTTTACCACGATTATTTTAAAAGTTATGTTAATATAATTCATATTAAATAACAGGGTAAAGTAAATAATTATTAAATTATATAAAAGTTGAAAGTTAATTTAAAAGTGAAAAAATGAGAAGTAGAATTGCCTTGTAATTTGGGGTTAGACGTGGTAATTGAATGTGAGCCTAGTTTGTCACAATCATATATAAATGCATTATTGAAGAGGTCTTCGTCAACATATTTTGCATAATTAAGTTGGCACGTTTTGTTACTGTTGTTCATATATATATCAAGAGTTTAGAATATATATTTTTTTCTAATTTTCAATTCAACTCCCAGGTTTACCTTATTTTAGTAAATAAATATTGAGTTGTTTAAGTTAGTAAAAAAAATGTTATATATCTTTTAACTCTTTCAATCAATAGATCTCAAATATATTTATTTTTAAGTTTTGGAGATAGTTATCATAATACACATAAAAGTAATCTTTAAATATTTTAAACTTTTAAATAATAATAATAATAAAATAGTAATTATAAATTTTCTTTATAAAGTCAATGAATAAAATTAAAAATGAAACACAAATTTATGCGAATTCACTCTGAATAACATATAACTTATAAGATAGGAAATATTAATTAATAATAATAATAATAATATAACTTCTTAAAACTATTTACTTATAATAAAATTATTAAATAATTAATATTTTTATTATTTATTTATTTATTATACACTTTGGTTGCATCACGAGTTTCCAAATTGGCGCTGCTTGAAGTCAATTTACTATACGTTATTCAAATTGCTATAATGATTCCGTGTTGGATTTTTTAAACTATTTATTTTCTTTTACCAATGTTCAAAAAATATTTCATTTATATACTATTCTTAACTTTTTATATATTAGTCTAGCTAACCTTCCTTTTTGTTCTTCTAAAATTTCAGAAAACAAATAATTAAAATTATATAAATTCAAAATCAGGAAGATACATATTTTTATTACATATATAAATATTATAAATAGAAAGATAAAAATATCATTAATATTATACAAACTGTTATTATTATAATTTATTTAGAATAATTTTTATTATGATTCAATTTAATATGTGAGTTTCGATGAAAAATATGTCAATAAAATTTTTCACGGAAAATTTTATACTACCAAGAGCAATATAATATATATATATATATATATATATATATATATATATATATATAAAAGGTTTAATTACTCTTTGATTCCTATTTTCATTAAAAATATTAAGTTGATCTTTCAATTCTTTTATAATTTTAATTTGGTATCGACTTTTGAAAAATTGATTTGATATTTTTGTTTAGTTTTTTGAAACGGATTAAAGATTTTTCATCAAAATTGACACTATAATTATGTTAATTATACTAACAAAGCAAATTATCATTTCAATTTTGATAAAAAAATTCTTAATCCGTTTCAAGAGATTTAACAAAAAAAACATCAAATTTAATCAAATTTTCAAAATTTAAAATTAAATTGAGACTAAAAAAATTTGGAAGACAAATTTGACATTTTTAACTTTTAATTTCATAGATCGAAATTCGATTTAATGTTTTAGTTTTCAAATACTTAATATATATATATATATATATATATATATATTAATATCATTTATTTATGATTTTTTGTTATCGATAAATGTTAATTTTTAATATTTAGGTAGTTGACAGTGATAAACTCACAACGTCTCTCACCCTTTCTTTCAAACTCTTCAAACCAACCTTAATTTTTAAATATTATTAAACTATTAAAACTTTTATCGGTCGACATTAAAACTCTTATCATATATTTTATAGTAAACATTATCATAATCGTCATTCCAATTTTATATTTATATATATATATATATGGGTGTTTATTTAAATATAATTAATTTTTCTTAACATTTATTTTTAAACAATAATATTTATACATTATCTATGTAAAATTTAAATGCTGTAACCATTGCTGAGAAAATGAGTGGGTGTGTATATGTTTCTTCCATTTCACACTTGTGTTGTGATTGGAAATTAGGTCGCGTTTGTTTGGGTTGGAAATTGAAAATTGTATTTAAGCACGAGGAGATGGAATGAGTGAACTTGACGACCGTGACTGGGTGGACTCGCTTCCTTATATCTTTGGATATAAAGACAACCACTTTTGTTGGTTAAGCTATCAATTAAGTAAAGCAAGGTTGATTTCAACTTTTTTTTAATCTTTATTTGTTGAAAAATTAATGGTTTTTGCAATAATGTTTCATTAGAGTTGATGGAGACAACGGCATCGACGAAGTTTCTTGTTTTTTTAATTTTATACATCCTTCGATATAAGTGATGTATCTACACCTAGTTGAGCGTGAAAAATATTTATTTGATTTTGTTAAAATTATTATTAAATATTTAAAATAATTATTTTGTTCCTTTTAAACTTATATATTTATTTTCTTAATTATTTATTTTTACTTAATTACTTTTGAGACACAAATAATTTCTAATCTTTTTCACTGAGTTAGGATCTTAAATCCGTCACTTAATACCCCTGATACTAATTATATGTAAAATTATATAATTTGGTTGTTGTTGAAAAAAAAAACTTTATTTGTTTGTTTTTTTATAGAGAAATTAATAAAACTTATTAAAAAAACTCTTAAATAATATGAAAAGTATAAAAGAAATATTTATTTTTTAAATGGCTCTTATAAATGTTGAGATGATTTTATAAGATTGGATCCTTCTCTTAAAGTAATTTATTTATATTTGAAGCGTGTTCCTTTCGATTTTTAAATTTTATTGAGATATATCATTCTTGTTTGTTCCTTGTTTAGTAAGAGAGATGTTTCTAAGGATACGGTAACACTCATGTCGACATAAAGTAAAACAAGATGACAAATAAGTAATAATATGAATAACTAAGATCTTCACCTATTTATATGTACCTTTTATCTAAGTGGATCTAGGTTAGTGACCCAATATTGTTCGAAAAGAAAATATAACTTTATTAATTCAAGGGGTAAATTGGTTTCAAAACTATTTTTTAAAAAAGATTTCATTTCTTAAAATTCTCTTTAAGACACTCATAGTTTGAACACTAGTATACAATTAAATTGAGAATCAAGATTGATAAAAATTGATACTTATACAATAAAAGAGGATAAAGCAAGAGCAAGAATAAAAAAAAAATTATATTGGTACAAATCATCATTAATCATTCATCTAGTTTCAGCTTTTCATCTTTGAAAGATTGGTTTCACAATAAAAGAAAGATTGCACAAAGAGAATATGTATTTTATATATGTTTGAAAAACTGGTTTCACAATAGAAAAAAAAAAGGTTTTAGAAGTGACGTGCACTATAAATTTACAACTATAAACTCTTGAACAAACCTCAGAGAATATATCCTGTATGAACTTTGAAACTCAAAGAGGATGTATATTTTATACATTCTTGTTTTTTTTGTTTATTTTTGCCTTTCACACACAAAATGTCTATAATTTTTTTTAAAAAGTTAAATATATTTTTAATCCTTTAATTTTCATGTAAAAGTGAATTTTGTATGTCTCAATCTTTGAATAATTTTCATCTCTAGACTTTATTAATTAATCACGAGTACTATATCCATTAATTTTTAATGTTTGAGAATCAAACTGTATCAAAATTTGGAAAGTGAACAAAATTTAATTTCACGTTATAGTCTAAAAACTAAAAAGATATTTAACTCATTTGTTTATCAACAATACCAATGTTATTATTTGAAAATAATTTGTTAGAATTTTTTCTAATATTGATTGGAAAAACCATCGGTTAACATTGATTAAGATTGTTTCTTACTAATCTTAGGAAAAATAATTTAAGATGGCATTGACTGAAAAGTGAGAAAAACAAAATTTGGATCAACAATATTGTAAAAACAACCAATAACTATAATTGATGTCAATATAGATAATTGTTGTTGACACATAAGCTTATAATAATCTCGATTGATATCAATAGTAAATAAAAATATTGTGAACATCAATTGAAAAATTCTTCACAAAGTTTAATAAAAAAAATAACATCATGATTCATGACTAAAAAACGTCATCAACATTAATACTTTTTAATGATTAAATCATGTAATATTTAAATATACTTTTATATATGGTGATAATTAAAATATTTTATCTAAAGGAGTAGAATTTAATAAATTTAATTGTCTTTAACATGAAGATCGTATAACACAAAAACATGAGTGGATGAGATGTCTCACATTAATTAGAGATAAAATCTTACTTATTTATAAGTTGGTTTTATGAGGTTCAGTTAAATTTAAAATTAACTTTTGAACATGGTATTAGAACAATGAGTTAGAATATATCATAGCAAAGTTTGTTATTTGTTGAATCTATTATTTCACGCGTAAAAAAATATTTATTTATAAGGTTGAATTAGTTTTAAAATTTACTTTTTGAATTAAGTTTAAAGTCAATTTTTACTAACTCGTAACCAAATTAATTTGTTCATATCGATTATTTATTTACCTGAACCAATCTATCTGGGATTGTCAATGCAGTAAGTCATTTTGAACATATGTTTCGAAGTGGATCCTCTTAATGTGAACCTATACATTGATACTCGAAATATTCGAGAGAAGTACTTCCTTAGAAGTTATGCATGCAAAATGAACATTCGTTCACAACTTGATTGATAAGAGGAATATTTCCTTGAACTTGAGATAAACATACATACATCTCAAAACTAACTAAGATATAAAATGATTCTTTTCACTGCTGTCTTCACTCCATCGTCACAAAGGTATCTAAATGTCAATTATGACAAATTTAAGAAACAATTCATATTGGTTCCTAGACTTAGTAATTTAAGTGTGTATGTCTTTAAGTGACTCAGTGGGCCTCGTCCTTTGGGCCATAATACTTCTCAGGAAAGTCACCTTGTCCAATTGTACCCCTAAATTATACGAGTTAGAGGGTCAACTCCACTATTGCTTTTGGAATCAAGACTTTTATCTAGCCTTAGCTGGTTCAGACAAAATATCATATGGAAAAGGTGTCGATTATCAATTAAAGGGACCTTGTGCAATTTTCATAAACTATATGTTAAAAGATACATTAAGTTATATTTATATAAGGTATAATTATGTTTTTGTCCTTTAAATTTTAGTAAAAATTAAAATTAGTCACTCTTAAAAATTTTGAAATAATTTAATCCCTTAATTTTGTAAATGCGTGAATTTAGTTTTTTTAACCAAAATTTATTACGTTTATTTAACGTTTCAAACACATCTCATTATAGTATTTTAGTTTGTTTAGTCCGTTTGACACATGTTCACACTTCAATGTTAGTTGAGAAACGCGTTTGAAATATCAAATAAACTTTAAAAATTTGGTTTAAGAGATTAAATTCACACATTTCTAAAAACGAGAGACTAAATTGGTTCAAAATTTTAAAAGGATGTAATAATAATTTTCACTCAAGACCAAAAATATTATATAATAGCTAATCTTAATCAATTTATGCTACAATGGATATATAAATATAAATTTTTATAAAGTTAACAAAGTTATTATATAGAAAAATTTATAATAAAATGATATTTGTTTACACTGATAAATTGTCTACTTTCCCATTGATTTAAAGTAATAATTATGTAATGCTAGTGATTATATATATATATATATATATATATATATATATATATATATATATATTTTGTGAACCTTTTTGTTCTCTCCATGAATATTCTATTATTTTTCCTTACTTCAGAATTTAATAAATATTCATTTTTACTGTGGAAACTTTAAACTGTCAACTAATTCGAAGTCACCATTATACAAGTGAACCAAAACTGGTTGACCTTTTCTTCTTTATTTAGATTTTAGTGATTATGTATATTATTAGTATACAAACTTTTACAGTAATAATAACTAATCATAAATCAATATAGACCACGACAACAAGAACAATAACATATCTCTAATAGTAACAGTAACGATAATCATAAATCAGAATGAGCGTGCAAAATATTTCCGATGGATTTGAATCTGTGATTGATAATGAAAACAAAAAAAAAGAGAAAGCACGCACGAATGACAGAAAGAAAAACCCTAAATAATAAGAAAGCGTAGTGATAGATATTGATTTGATTCTCTAAGCAGAAGAGAAGTCTCGTTGAACTGCTTTCATGAGAAGACTATCGTGTTCGAGAGCCATCTGAACAGGAACAGAGCCAAGCCCATTGGCCATGGCAAGCATTATCTCCTTCGTTTCCTCCTTGAACTCTTCCATGTCAACCCTCCCATTCAGATCATGGTCGAATTGCACGAACATCGACTCGTACACACGTGCCACTTCCTCTGGCTCATGCTTCACGTCCACGCCAAAATGAATCTCCAACACCCTCATCCTCTGCAACTCCTTCAGCATCTCCGCATACGACAGAACACCATCCTTGTCCGTGTCCAGCTGCCAGAACAGCTCCCTCACACACTCTCCGAACGCTTCCTCGTCCTCCACGAAACGCACTATGGTCGCGCCGTCTAAAACCTCCACACTCATTCTCTTCTCACCACTGCCAACTTTATGTGTCTTTGCTTTGGAATGACAACCTTTGTTGGTTATTCAGGGTTTATATAGCAAGTTGGTTAATATTATTATAACTGAAAAACATGTTTTAATTAGTTTCGCTTTTTGCGACCGTTGTTTGCTTGATTTTGAATTGGAATGCTTGCTGCGGTCTTTGTAGAGTTGAATAATGGGTTCTTTTTCTTTGGCACACTTACAAACAGGAAAGTTCCATTGAGACGGTGGAGAGATTATTGTAGGCCATAAATCAGCTAACAAATGATCATGTAAGAAAATATTGAGACTTTGATTTTAAGTTTGGATATTTAACTATGTCGAATATTTTAAGGATATTGACTTGAGTCAGTGGGCTTAATAAAAAACGGTTGGCCAATGCATTGATTTGTTCCAAGCTTCGAGAAAGTTCCATTGGTGTTGGGAGAAAAGCATGGTGCAACATCTAATTTGTGGAATTACGGGCACAAGTCCAAAACAGGGGAACCCACCGATTATTCCATTCATCTTTGTTTCACTGTACAAAATAACAACACTGTTGCAGTGTGAGCTTTCAACCACTTTCGGTGCTTGGAGTAAGAATGCTTATAGTTTAAGCAAAGGATATGTTTCATCATCCAAGGCTAAAATATTGAACCAAATTCAGCATGTCTCTCTGCTTGCCGCAAGCTACATTACTTTTTTTTTTTCTTGTCTCTGTTCTTAATTTATTTCTTTACTTCTTTCATATCAAATATAAAAATATTGTATCACAAAAAATTATGTGAGAGGTTTATTTTTGGAGTTTCATTTATGTTTACTTTTACTTCTTTGGGCTGGGATTTTCTACTTTTTTTTACTATTTTATTTGAGTAATTTTATAAAAACACTAAACTAAAAATAAATGAAATTAATAAACTAAAATGAGTAATAAAATAAATTATTCTATAAGTTACATAAAGGGGTAAATATATATATATATATATATATATATATATATATATATATATATATATATATATATATATTTATTTATATATATATGTTCATTTCTATGTAGTTTTCCTATCTCTCGTTACATTTATTTATTACATCGTTTATTATAATATCTATTACTTTAGTTCTCTTTATTTATTTTTTTTACCATTTAGTCTTTTTACAGGCTTAGTTGGATTCTTGTTCAGCCCACTTATATTTCAAGCCTTCCATTGATTTTGGGCTTTTGTCTCTTTTTTTACTGAACCTGGCGAGAGCCTAACTAGGCTGATCCAGCTTTAATTGTTTACTTTCGTTAGGCTTTTGCTTCTTGCTCTGGCACAATTTTTTCACACAACATTCCTAATTTTCAAAATAACCATTTTACCCATCGCAAAAGTGATTTCCCATTTATCTATTTTAAAATATATTTGAAAAAAGTTTTATAATTTTTACAATATCATTCTTGGAAGGAGAATTCCAGGACGCATGAAATACATTATGAAAGAAAAATTCTATAACAGGACTTTTGGAACAAGTTATCCAAAATATATATAATGTTTTTTGAAATAAGTTTTTTAAAACCATGAAAATACATTAGAACAATTGTATTTGAATTATTATACATTCTAGAATAATTTTGTGCCAAAGATAATTCTGCATTCTACCTATCATGTCAAAAACTAATTTTTGTCTCTTTTCTCAATTTCTATGTTATGTTATTATCAAGCCAATCTAGATATTGTCATCATCATGTTAATTTCTTTTTAAATCTCACCACATCTTTTTTTGTTTGTTTGTTATAGTTTCGTGGTTTAGCTCCCTTCAATCCCAATAATTAGATAATATATCTCTTTACACTCTATGATTTTCGGTTGCAAAGGTCCATTTCTATTTAGTTAAAAGTGTCGTAAATAAATGTACGTCTTTTATTTTTAGACCTTCTATAACTTTTAGTTTGCAAATATTTATCCATTTCATCTATGCTTTTTTTTTATCTTTTGACCATCGCACCATAAGAATTATCTTTGAATTTTTAGAATTCTTTGATCACCAATATGATGATTTGAAAAAAAGATAAAAAAGAAAAATCAGAGTGCTGATTATAGATTTAGTTATAGGAACTGTTCCCTCAGAAGACAGCTGTCTACATTTTCAACTTTATTTAATCATATTAAATTTTGTTAACTTACTTTTATTTCAATTTATTTATTATTAAATTGTTACTCTTAAAGTTTTATAACAAAGTTCATTCATACCTATAAACTTCGGTTGAATATTATTAAGATGATACTTTTCCTCCCCATCCGGTTTAAGGTTATTTCCCCGAACCTTCCTATTTAAGAGATCTTATATTTGTTAAATGCATACGTAATATAGTTGTGACCATTTCTTCATTCTAATATTTCATTTGCAGCATATGGTTAAACATGACTTCTATTTGTTAAAGCTGTTGCATTACTGTTATTATTAATTCTCATTAATTTGCTGTGAAACACTTTACTATAGGAACATGTTGGATGATTATCATGATGTTGATGGCGAACGTGTGTCGGTGGTTAGTGATATTGTGAATAACCAAACATTTGGTTACAAATGGGTGATGCATATGCATTAGTAAAATTTTGAATCTTATCTGAAAATGATAAAATATCCACAAAATTAATTTATAAGGTGAGGTTTGCACCCTACTTATATGAGATAAGTTCTAACATAGCTTTGATATCATCTTATAAATGAACTTTAAACTTAATTTAACCACATAAAATCAGTTTGTAAGGTGAAGTTTGTACTCCATTTATATAGTATAAAATTGTCTTATTTCTAGTCGATGTGAGACTTTCAACCATTTATTGATATAAAATGGATGAAAATAAAATGAAATGTTTTAAGAAAAAAACAAGGTTTAACAGAAAAAGAATAAAAGAGTTTGGAAAGGAAAAAAAGAATGTATATAACATTAAAAAAAAAAACCATCTACAATAATGCTAATTTAAGCACCTTGTTCATTATTTTTTTTTTTGTTGAAATTAATTAAAAAGTTTTAATTATGAAAACTTGTTTAAAAGTCTCATGGAATATATATATATATATATATATATATATATATATATATATATATATATATATATATATATATATATTTAATTATTTTTTTTATTATATATATTTATTTTTA
>Ga0214542_1009169_pt1 | contig 15653 bp, 13 predicted proteins | sample CNSS1metaG_FD_160096 | JGI IMG/M metagenome (GOLD analysis project Ga0214542, IMG submission 160096) | Root nodule microbial communities from cowpea collected in UCLA plant growth center, Los Angeles, California, USA - CNSS1 | ecosystem: Host-associated > Plants > Roots > Nodule | place: USA... | reverse complement strand
GGTTTACGTTAACCCTTCACATTCAAGCCAAAACCAAAAATAGCAAAAATAAAGTTTAATTTGGGTTCTCCAAGGCTTGAACCCATAAGCATACCAATGTTAAGTCAATGCTAAACCATCATGCCAATTCATGTTTCTTACTAACTAATATAATTCAATTATTATATTATTCCAAAACATGATCAACATATATTTAAAACAAAAACAAATAAATAACACACAATTGGCATATAGAAGACTCAAACCCAAGTCCTTTCACATAATTAAAGTACTTTCAACCACTTGAGCTAGTACTTTTCCACATCATACAAGTTAGAATTTAATGCCATAAAGGCTATCACTACCCGCATTTATTAATTAATTAATTAATTTTCCCGGATCTTACAGTGAGGCTTGATACAGGAGAGTTAGGGATCACGTTGGCAAATAGGAATGTCATCCAGATTTGTGTGATTCTTCGCATGCCAGCTCTTGGGATCTTTTGAGGCTTTCTAGTCCTTCGAAGCTCAAAAGTCCTTCAAGGTACACACAAGAGGTAGTAAGTCTCTCTGGAGTAACATCCTTCATTAAGCTCTAAAATTCATCTTTTTCCTGCTCAAACGTGGCTCCACCAACTCTTAGTAGCTCCCTAATTTTATCTTTATCATATAGCACCTTCTTTCCTCTAACGAAGCATGATCTTACTTTCTCAAATTTTTTGCTAAAGTGGATAAGCATTGGCATAGAACTCTCTCACAATCAACTCGTTATAATAGTTTGCAGGTCTGATCAACTTCTCCCACCTTCTTTGCTCTATCACCTTCGTAAATTCCTTGTATTCACCTTCTTGAATTTCCACTCTCCTTTCAGCCAAGATTGATCTCTCCTCTAGTTGAGCAAACCTCATTTGTTAGGCCTTGGTAAGGAATCTGTATCTGTCATGTCTTTCTTCTCCTCATTAAGGGATTTCCTTATATGGAGGATTCATTCTAGTGGCCTGTTGTGCTCAAGCCCTTCTCCTACTGACTCACAAGTCTGTTGAGTAGAAGATGATGCATTAGTTGGGGCTTTTTTCCTTTTAGACATGGGAATGCTCTGTTAAGTTGGTGGTGGTGTTCTTTACCTCTTTTTTGGCCTCCTAAATGGTATTTTATCTGGCCTCTTCTGTTTCTCAAACTCAAGCCCCTTTTTAGGCCTCCTAACTTGCATTTTCTATGGCCTTATATCCTGTCTTTGTTTCATCTTTGCTTTTGCCCTTGGATTGTTCTTAGGTTCATGATATCTTCTTTGTGGAGCTGGTACAAGAACCTTAAGGGTTGTCCTTGTGCACGATCCATTAATAGATTCCCCAACAATTGGGGCTTCCTCCCTAGTCATTCCTTTCCCCTTGCCTGAAGCTGCAATGCTTTAGCTTTTCCTTGATGTCATTCTGCATAAGTCAAAACAAAAAATTTAATCATAATCCCTACTTGTTTCACAGCTAGGTCATTAATTTTCTATTCATCTTAATGAAATTTACAATGATTGCTCATCAATGTACATGCATGTGGATAAAAACGTGATCTTTAAAGCTTAGATGCACATGCATGACTGAAAACACAACATCTAGGGTTTGATTACTCCAAAAATCATATTTTTTCTTAAAAATGTAGTATATAACTTAAGCAAACTCCATTATCATATTGTCATTTCATTGATAATCACAAATAAAGGTTGTTTGGCAAAGGTGGTTCATGAGTTACGCTTGAGCTAACCCTAAGCATGAAAAAAATTTGATTAGGAGATGATGAACTAATTGAAAGAATTTTTGTTACTTGGATGCTTATGAATGCAATGCAAATGAGGGATTGGATTTTTCATGCAGAGCACTCGGAGAATTTAGGTGTGTGGGAGTTACGAGAGTGTGTAGAGTGAGTGAGGAGTAATGGGTTTTAAAGAGGTGATTTTTAGGTTATATATGTTTCAGTTTGAAAATTTAAACTCTGCCTCTTTAAACTTTTGCTTGCTGTGCTTGAGCACCAAAATTTGGGGCGCAAGCCTAAAACAATTAAATTCAGTTAAAGCCTTGTTTCACTACTCTGTACACTTTCTTCTCATTGTACCTCAACCAATATACCCTAAAACTATATGCATCCTAATTCTAATAATTGGAAAATAGTTATGTACACATAAACTTATACTATATGCATTCTAATCTTAAGAATTGAAAAACATTTAATCACATATAAACAACTTAGGGTGCCTCCCAAGAGTGCTTGTTTAACTTCTTATAGCTCAACACGATTTTTTTTATTTTAGTCCTTGAATTTTGTGAAAGTGGCACTTCTTTCAAAGTCTCCACCATGATAAATCTTCAATATCTACCCATTCACAATCCAGAGTGGTGCCTCTTCAAGCTCTTTTATCTCAATGGTTTTATTCACATCCTTAATTTCATCACCAAATAGGGATTTTCTCACCAATCCATTTGTTGCCTTGAAATTTGCCATATCAGCAAACCAGGGCCTCTCTTTGATTGCTAACAACTTCTCATTAGGGAACGTTTCCATGATTTCCTTTTCTTTACACATGATTTCAGCTTTGGTGAGTCTTGATATATGATCAACAACCAAATTTTCACTCCTTTTCTTGTCTTTGATCACCAAATTAAATTTTTGCAATAAAAGTATCCACCTAATCAGCCTAGGTTTGGAGTCAGTTTTTGTAAGCAAGTATTTGATTACTGCATGGTTAGTGAAAATTATGGTTGTAGAACCGATGAGATAATTTCTAAACTTTTCCAGTCCAAAAACTATAGCTAGAAGCTCCTTTTTAGTTGTTGCATAGTTGCTTTGAGCTTCATTTAGCACTTTGCTGGCATAGTTAATGACATGAAATTGATTATCCTTCCTTTGCCCAAAGATAGCTCCAACATCATAATCACTTGCATCACACATCATTTCATAGTTCATATTCCAATCTGGTGCAGTGATTATTGATGATGAGCTCAATTTGTGCTTGAGCATAGCAAAGGCTTCTTCACATTCTTCATAAAAATGGAATTTTGTATCCTTGATCAATAAGTTGCTTAGAGGCATGGGAATATTTGAAAAGTCTTTAATGAACCGCCTCGGCATGTCCTAAGAAACTTCTAATTCCTTTGATGTTGGTAGGTGAAGTTTTGCTATCAACTCCACCTTGGCTGGATCAACCTCTATGCCTTTTTCTGAGATTTTGTGATCAAGGACAATTCCTTCTTTCACCATAAAATGGCTTTTTTCCCAATTTAAGACTAAATTGGTCTCCACACATCTTCTGAATACCACATTGAGGTTTTCAAGGCAATCATCAAATGATGAACCAAAAACAGAGAAATCATCCATGAATACCTCAATGCTTTTCTCAATTAGATCTGAAAAGATGGAGAGCATGCACCTTTGAAAAGTTGTTGGAACTAATTACCCAAGTAACTTCAACGTTCAAATAAGTGATTAGTTAATTAAGATTTAATAAATAGAGTATATGCAAATTAATAAATGTCTTACCAACACTCTATATTTATAGATGTTCTAGTAGGCCTCTTCCCTTAGTGATTAACTAATAATAGTCCAATCACATTTTAACCTGGTTTAGAACGATAATCCAATAATTAACTATTAGATTTAGCACTTACCCAGAACCAATCGGTTTGTTACCATCATGGATCGGTCCACTCCGATCGGGGCCGCTTGTACATTACCAATATGAGTATTGAAGCATTCATTGCCCAATTAATCATGAATCTATTTTTTAAATCTTAAACTCTAAACTTTAAAAACAAATACCGAATCAACTAGGAACTTTTTTTTTTTCTCTAACGTTAAAGTTTAAAGTAGCCGCCTTTGATTAAAAAAAAAAAAACATAGGAAATATGCTTTGATAAAGTGCTTTACAAATACTGATTTGCTTTCGTCATTGATGAGAAAAACAAATCAAATTGATTTCAATGTTTAAAAATGAACTATCTGCTTTCGCCACTAACAAAATATCACACGGTTGATCTGCAACATTTGACTGTTTCCTCCCAACTTCCTTGGAGATCATTTCCAAGTTGCGTGGATTTTAATATTATTATTTCCTTGATTAATGAGATATTAGCTTGCATGAAGTTTTAGTTAGATTTCCTGACGTAATAGATCAATTTTTTTTCATTCATTAATTAAAAAAAAAAAGTCAGCAAATTCAATGATGCAGAGAGTTTTTTTATATTTATTTTTATTTTACACGTCCAGTTAAAAAAGTAGTTGTGCTTTGGTAGTAACCTTAAACATGTACTAGCAACTAATTTACAAAGAGCATGTTAAGGATTATGTACTATCAAAATAATTTTAGGCTTGCAAATAAAATAAAATTAAAAGTAGTTACGGTAAAAATGGTAAATTTAATTGTATCTGTTAACAAAAAAAAGAATATATATATATATATATATATATATATATATATATATATATATATATATATATATATATATACAAACATCCAACATTTAATATTTACTTCTATTTTTATCTTTCTATCGTATATCAGAATACATAAAAAATTTGTGTTTAAAACTACCAAAAACAATATAAATGGTCCTAGAACAGAGAAGAAAATGGTGGATTTGATTAACATATATGATATTCACATGCATGTACGTTCACAGATTCTTTTCCTTGAAAAGCAGTGGAAATTATTATAATTTACTATTCATTTAAGATATTAGAGTTAGATTGGTGGATAATAGGACAAAAGCGAGTTCAGTGAGAAAGGACGCATTGATGTGCGTGGAAACTGGTTCATATATACATAGTAAGGTGACCTTTCCGTGCGCCAAACAACATCTCAGTTTTCTTGACCTATGCTCACGTGAAGGGTAAGGCCATGCATTGTTCTTTCGCTGCTTCACACTCACAGAGTCGTGCAGCCAACTTCATCAATTTATTATCGTACATCTTATATGGCCTCAACTCACAAATCAGTAACTACTATAAACATGTTGCTTTTAACATAATTATTCTAGTTGATGCTAACAAAGTCCTAAAAACATTTAAGAAACCCTGTCTTTAAATATAGATCTACGATAGCATTGCTAGTATACCAACTTTGTAGTTTCAGAACGTGTGGGTTTTTCAAGTTGCAATGCAATATTTAGTTTTTTTATATATCTTCAACAAATTTAATCTTATTTTTTAAGTTCTCATAAATTTACAAAACTTAATCTATAATCGGTAACTATTTTTTAAGTTGTTCATTTTCCTAATTTATGTACAAATTTGGTATTGATATATAAAAAACCACGATATTCAGAATAAAATTTAAAAATTTATTTTTTAAGTGTAATTCAATTCTATAAAATCAAGTTGTAAAATTTATAGTTGTAAAATTATCTTCTAGTTAATATGTGATTTTCAATATATTTACTTTACATCAAGTTTTATATATATATATATATTAAACGTTAGATTATATATTAATAAATGGTTTAATAATAGATAAATAATAGACCTTATAAAATAAATTTATTAGAATAAATTTTAAAATATAACTCTTATATTAGATTAAGAATTAGACTTTAACCTTAATTTAACTTTAAATAAGATTTATATCTATTTATATATTATATATTATATATGATATGTATTTTTATAGTTAATGACCTACTTATAGCTATGTCATTTCAAACTTCTTTAAAGTTGTTCTCATTTATGAGCCAAGGTATTAAGGGAAATAAAATAGACGGTGAAACGAAGAGAGTAAATAAACATTCATAACTTTAATATATTTACACTAAGGTAGTCAAAGAATCTTGACACACCTGTCTACGTTACAGAGTGATCATGACAACTCATATACAGTTTTTCATGTTCTTGACTTACAAAGAATGAAACAAACAATACTCCAAGAACGTACATCTACAGAAGCAACAGTAGCAATACTCATATCATACACAAAGTAGTCCAGTAATCTACTTCTTGAAGCCCTAAAACACGAGCAAATCGTTCTTGATATCGTACCCCATCTTCTCCAAATTGGGCTGCACCGCGAACTGAATCATGGGTGGTGGTCCACACGTCAAAGCCAAGGAATCCCTTGAAGCTTCTGGAAGATGCTCCCTCATGATAGTTTCTGTGATGAACCCCACACTGTATTCCCACCCTTCCCTCGCGGTTTCCACAACGTACCACACCTTGAACCGCTCGCTGTGTTCCTTCGCCCATGCATCCAACTCCTCTCTCAGAAGAATATCCTCCTCTGTGCGGTTTGCATACACCACATGCATTTCTGTGAGGTCCTCTGGGTCTTTCAGAATCGCTTGCGCCACTTGGTAGATTGGTGTGATCCCGGTTCCACCAGCTAGCATGGCTAACCTCTTTGCGAATCTAGGTTTCCCATGAACCGTGAAGTTGCCTCTTCCGGTGTACTCTATGTGACCCAGAGGACCCTTCACGTCCAACATGGACCCAATGGAGAGAGACTCCAAATGCTGTGACATTAGTCCTCCGTTCGGGAACTTGGGGTGCACGCCTTTGAAGTAAACCTTGATGAGCAACTCGAAGAACCCCACTTCGTCCACGCCACTTGTTGGAGTGTAGGCTCGCATGCATAGCTTTCCATCAATGGTGGCGCACAGGAAAATGTGCTTACCCACCGGTAAACCTAGGAGTTGGTTCTCTGAAGGCAGTGCGAAACGGAAAAGCCTCACGTCGTGCGAAATGGAGGTCTTTGACACGAGTTTGCATGGGATTTTCTCACGTGGGTTGAGAGCCACACTGCGTGGTGGTAGTGGTGGTTTTGAGGCGATTTCATTGATAGGAGCCAAATGGGTGAATTCGGAATTTCCATGCACGGAGTTGTTCGGCGATGAGTCTGAGGTGTAACCTATTCATGCAGAAGTAACAAACCTATTAGGATCAGGCTAGTGCAAGGATAAAATTTTAGATTAAAAACATGCATTATATTTCAAATAAATTCACATGTATATTACCTGTAGTGATGAGTTCGCCAATTCGATAATCTTCGAGCATCTTCTTTGCTTTGTCAGAGTGGATGGCGTCAAACTCTTCGGTGCAGTCGGTGCCGGCATTGATGAGGATGCTGTCGGTGCCACCAGGGTGATCTTTGAGGAAGCGAGTGCAGTCGTAGACGTGACCGTGGACGATGATCCAAGCGGAGTCAGGGCTGCTATGTCTTTTAACTTCGGAGATGGAGAACATTTTTGAAGAAGTGTTCATGAATGGCGTAGAGACACTCTTTTTGAGGCTTGGTTTGGGTTCTTGTGATGTCTCTAAGTGCTTTTCCTTGGCCATCCAACCACCAGGTTGGTTCCCTGGTTGGGTTGGGTGTTCAAACACTATGCCAATCTCACCCTTATGGGGCTTGCACACATTTGTTTTCACTCTGAACCAACAGTTGTTCATCATGCCCTACACATCATTGCATACCAAAAAAACACCTTCATCAGGTTTCATTTACTTGTTTCAATAATCAACAAGGGGTTTATCCATTGAAATCATGTCATATTTTATACTATATACGCGTTTTAACGAAGATATTAATAGAATAAATACATCATATTCTTTCGTATTCAATAATAATAATTTTTTTTTAATTTGCGTATAATAAATCCACTTTTCTTCGTTATGTTATGTTATATATATATATATATATATATATATATATATATATATATATATATATATATATATGTTCTCAATTTTATTTTAATCTCTCTTTTCATTGAAATAAGAATATCAAAACCTAGTATAAAAAAATTCTTGATAAAAATTTATGCTTAAATAAATTTTAAATCCGCAATATATAACTAATTTTCTATTCAAATATTTTTTTAAAAAAAAATGAGTATTTAATAGCATAAAAATTTGATTAAGTTCTTTAAAAAAATATTTGTATTATCTCTAATATTATGTTTTCTTAACTGACTCTTAAAATATTATAAATTTCTCGTGTTTTCAATTTAATTTGTTCTTTATCATATAAAATCATATATATTATCAATAAATAATTCAATACATATTATCTTTTTGAAAATGATTTTTTGATTACTAAATTTGGACAACTTTATCTTACAATCTCAGGTGTCATTCATTAAGTGGTTTTTCATTTCTTCATTTTTTTTCTCAACTTTCTAAAACCACTTAGAATATAACACATCATGTTGTAAGAAAAAGTTGTCAAGATTTAGTAGTCAAAATATCATTATCCATCAAATATACTTAAATTCAAATATTTAATTTATAAGATGTCTACTTTTAAAAAAGTATTAAGTACTTAAAATAAAAATAATCATGTATTTGTACTTAATAACACTTATTTAAAGAAAACTAAAATATTGTCTCAGATCAAATTTATATTATGACTCAAAATTTCTCCACTCAATAATAATAATAAAAAAAAACCTATGAAAATGACAGGTGATGACGTCCACGAAAGTGCTCATCAATTTTAATTTCCAAGTTCTGAGGAACAAAAGGTAATTTGCCAATTATTATGCAATGGTAACCACCACCTCACTTGTCCTTTTCTTTGTAACAATGAATTTATCTTACTGCTACCAATGAGTATATATCATATAAAAATGGTATTAAAATAAATAAAAGTAAGGAGAACTCATCATTGAATATCCACCATTGATTATTTAAGGTAAAAGAGAAACCAAAAAGATGTAGAGAAGTTTGACTGAGACGAATATACGTACCATAAGATTCCAAATTAGGTTTTCTGGCTGCGTGTTGAGACCTTCATCCCAAGCTCGAACTGCAATCTCTTTGGTCCCCAGCAGGTCCAACACCTCCACCTCCAAAGACCAGAAGCACCAGCACCAATACTTTCCATATTTGTTAGGTTTCTCAGGATGATCCAGTGTGCACACGTGCCACGTTTCTCCACCGTCCAGTGTTACCTCCACACGTGTCACTTTCCTCCCACCACCTGCACGTACAACAACACTCTCTCACTTTCACATCCAACCATAACACAGTTTTCATCAAGTCACTGTCTTCTACCAATTGCATCTTACAACAGCCTAACACAATTCCACTACCAATAACATGTTGCAGCAGCAACACCGATCCAAATTTCAGGTTTTATTCGGTTCACCAACTTGAAAGAGATCCCAATTATCATATTATCACACTTATAATTATTATGAAAAATATACTGTTTCACTCTATCACTACCCTTATGTTAAGGGTTTTAATGTTACTGTACTCAGGAACGTGAATGAAAAGCAGCAAAACTCACCGGAATAAGCGTAGCCTCTGACTACGTATGGCCTCTGCGTTGTCCATGAGTTGATGGGCAAAATCTCATCGTGACACGGAGTCGTTATCACTGAGTTTATATTCAACTCGTTGATTATGTACTCTGGTCTGTACCACCAACCTGCAGGATACAAAATAATGAAAGAGGAAAAGAAACAAATATGTAATTAATTTCTGTCCATAAAAAATTCCTAAGAACAAACATGTCATACGTCATACTCATGTAATCTTGGAGTAGTTCATTGTATTATTTCCTACGATTATGAGTACGGTTTTTGAAAGTACTAAAATTATTATTTTGGTCGATAAATTACAAAATTAAAGTAGCAACTGTTTGTTTTTAAAAACCAAATTAATTAGTAAATAAAATTCCCCAAATTAAAATTAGGCTGTATGTGATGTAGTTACCAAGGAGAAGGAAAAATAAAAACATAAAATGAATGAGATTTCTCACTTAAAGATAATATCAACTTGCACATTCAAACGTTTATAGAAATTCTCTGATTTAGCTTTTTCAAAAGTTTGCATATATAAATTAATTTTAATTTATAAAAAATAATTAGTTTTCGTCCTTTAGTTCCCTCTTATTAACTATTCATCAAGAACTTTGTCCAAATAAGGCTTTGAATATTACTATTGAAAAGTTGAAATTTAGAGAGAAAAACATTTTGTGCGACTCTGAATATTATTTTTCTAACAAGAAGACCAAAAGAACAAAAATATAGAAAAAAGTGAAGAAATGAAAAAAATAAAAATAAAGAAACAATAGTGTATAGATGTGCATAACTCATAAAAAGTATATATAACTTCAAAGGGGGAAAAAACAATGGATACTTTAATATTACATGGTTAGAAACTAACTATTACCCTGATCATAAACTATATTTATCTGTTCGCATATTTCGAAGTAGTATTGTTTAAATATATATTTACATTTTAAAATACATGAAAAAACAATTAACAAAAAAAGATTATGTTAAGTGAAACATGTGACCGGAAAAGAGAGAAGCTTGAGGTTAAAAAAAGTTGAAGTAAGAAGAAAGATACCTTCTTCATTGGCAAGTTCTGGATCAACATGGGAAGGGAGCACTCGGTTATCCTTGTAATGATAATGATTGTCGCACTCAAGTTCAGTAACGACAATGCGTTTGAGCCACTTCACCATTCTGCCACCGATAAACCCGGGAATAATCATGCGAACGGGGAAGCCGTGATCCGGTGCCAGAGGCTCGCCGTTTTGCATGTACGCAAGGATGATGTCGCGCGAGGGGTCCATGGCCATCTCCCTCGAGATGCTCGTTCCGTACTTGGATCCGCCGCCTCCGGGGAGATTCTCGGCGCCCTCGAAGCACACGTGAAGCGCGCCCTTCGAACGTGTAAGGATCCCACAGCGTTTCAGCACGTGGCGCAGCGGCACGCCGCGCCACACGGAGGTGGAGGTGCCGGCTGAGCCCCAGTTGAAGCCGATGGTCTTCTTGACCATGTTCTGCTCCTTGCGGCGGTTCCCGGCGCAGACGAGGGTGACGGGGAACTCGCGGTGGGGGAACTCGCGCACGAGGCGGTCCATGGTGAACCGGGTTGGACGCTTTACTAGACCGGTTATTTCAACGGTCCAGTCTTCCCACTTGGCCTTGGGAACTGGACCGTGGTTGCGGACGTAGTGGAGCGGGACTGGGGTGATGAAGCCGTGGTGCATGAGACGCGGCAAAGGGGATTCCGCGTTGAAGGGGTGCTTCCCTGTGAGGCGGACCATGGAGGCGTTCCGTGCGACCCACTGATCCGCCGTTCCCTCGTCTCGCGGGTCCATAACTGACGCCTCCGTTTCCGCGTTCACTTTTCGTATGTACTCTTTCAGGTACGAAGCGTCGTCGTTTTCATCCTCGTCGCTGCTGGAGGAGTCCAGATCGAAATCCAACGGCAGAGGGGGCTTCAGATCCTGCCCGCAACTGCGAACGACGCCGTTCATATGAGTGCCGAATTGAAGGTTGTGAACGGAAGCCGCCATTGTGAGAAAGGAAGAAAATTATGAGTTTATATTGTTTTTCTTTTGTCTTGGTTTCGTGTAACTCTCTAGTGGGAGAGAAAAGAAAACTGGGGTTCTAAGCTTGTGGATTGGGGTATTTATAGAGTGGAAGAGCCATGAGAGAGACGACTCTTCCCGACTTCGTAGCTCTTTCTTCACAAAAAGTATGTTTTTTTAACTGAGGTACTTAAATGAAGAAGTATTAAGGTTTGGAAATAAAAAATGCATGAAAAGAGATAACTATGTCTCCAGGGTGTGAAGTTTTATGAATTTATAAATTGTTTGAGAATATCTTTTAACTCCAAAATACACATAATCCTTTTATATAACAACAATGATAGTTTCACAATGTTTTTTTTTACCTGACAAATTATCTATTTATGTAAAACAAAAAAATACTACTTTTGTTGTTTTATTTTGATTAAAAAATAAAAAATTTATTTATTTCAATTTTGTCAATTTATCAAAAAATAATTTTCTTTTATATAATAATTAGTTTGATTATATTTAAGTGTTATAATTATGTATAGTTACAAATAAAAAAATATGAAAAAATAAATGATTAATCAATTTTATTATAACATATATTAAAATATTTAATTATAAATATATTTGTGAATAGTAAAATATATAATAATAATAATAATAATTAAATTGGTGCACACTAATAAATTTATATAATTGTTTTTTGTAATGTTAAAATAAATGGTTATATTGATATGTCAATGGACGCCAATTTGACCATGAGCTGACCTAAAAATAAGTGAGCCCAACCCGGCTTATTTAATGGTGAGTCAGAAATTTAGTAACCCGGCTTAACCCACTACGGGTTGGTGGGTTAAGTGGATTGGTTCACCAACTCACATAAAAAAATATTTATTTATTTATTTTTAAGTTTTCAAATATTTAAATAATTTTTTAAGATGACATTCATAATAAAATCAAGAATAGAGCTGCAAAACGGGTAACCCGACCCGATCCGGCTCGACCCACACGGGTTGATGATTTAGTGAGCCAACCCAACCCGGCTCACTTTTTAGCCAGCCAAAAAATTCGAACCCGGCCCGACCCACAACGGGGTTGGCGGGTTAAACGGGTTGGCTCACGGGTTCACTTAATTAAAAAAAATACAACTTTTTTATTTTATTTTAAGTCAAAACTAAATTATAATTCTAACTAAAATCTAAATAAACTTTAATACAATCCAAATACAAACCAAAATAAAAAAATACAAATTATTTATGTGTTGGTTAAAAAAAACCTAACATGATCCAAATGTAAAGCCCAACTTAATAAAAAAACACTTGTGTAACCCTTTTATCTACGGGTTGGCTCACCAACCCGACTCACAACAGGTTCAACCCGGATGAGCCGGGTTCTAAAAGAGCCGGGTCAAAAATCAACCCGTATTGAAATTTGTAAAAAAATTTCAACCCAACCCGACCCGAACCCGTGGTGAGCCGGGTTGGCTCGTGGGTTCCAACCCATTTTGATAGCTCTAATCAAGAACCAATGTCTTCATCATGTTCACCACCAATATATGATGAATTGTTTCCAAGAAAGTATCAATATAGTCCAAGAAAACATGATTAATATTACACACTTTCTGTCATGCTATTCAACAAAATATAAATGAAAAAACTACACATTTTTGTCATTCTAGTTTAGAAAAATTCGTTTATAATACAGTTGCTTGAGTACTTTACTATAACGATTTTGGTTAAGGATTAAAGTATCAACGCATATAACTTGACAATCAAATTAATTAAACATTCAAATTATTCAAATATTATTGAGTAACATTATGCCATTTAAAAATATGAAATTGTGAACCTATATAATTAGGAGTAGTAAATAATTATACAAAAAAAACTGTAAAAAATTGTTGGTGGATTAAGTGGGTCAACCCACCTTCAATTCGACTTGAACCCGTTTAACCTATGGGTTAAGTGAGTCAGGTTGAGTTCAAACCCGTGGTGAGCTAAGTTAGCTCACAAGTTGGAACCCATTTTGACATCTCTATTATATATGATGAATATTTATTGTAATTAAAAATTATGTTTTTGCTGTAATATTCTATTTAATAATATAATACTACTAACCAAAACATTATATAATTGATGAACACAAAAAAGAAAAGCAAAGCATATGATGACTTCTTTACAGTCATCTCAAAAGATATACTGAAATAGTGTATATACAAATCAAAGGAAGCTATAAAGAAGATACAATAAATACAAGATTTTTCAAAAAGCTATTACAAATCTAATTAAGAGATTCCAAATTGAGAATTAGAAAACTAATCCTCTCATTCTTGAACTATCAACACATGCTTCCTTAACTGCTCACTCCATTTAAGATGATCATTGCAAAAGAAGAAAACAAACACATAACATGACCAACTGAACACGAAAAGGGTAACCTAATTTGGAAAAAGAAACACCATATACATTAATTTTATCATAACTTTCGCAAGCATACCAATTCAAAGGAGATATCACACTGCATATCATGCATCAAAAGACACTTTTAAACTCAATTACATGAATAACATGCATTTACATTGGATCCCCATATATTTTGCACTTATGGTGGTCTCTACTACTTTGCAGAGCCATTGCCAATGGGTTTCACCCTACCTCACACAAGATAGGTCATCCCCCCTGTGATAAGGGTCATGGAACCACCCTTAGACTAGGACATTTTGCTACTCTCACCACATAACACATTCTCTTCTACATTAGTATGAATGGTTATTAGACTGTCAAGACCAAATTCACTTGAGAATCCTTACATCAATGCATACACTAAAGACATACACAACAATTAGGATTTCCTTCCCCAAAAATTCCTACATCAACATCAAGATAACTTTGCTTCACCCTACTTGATCAATATCACACATATAATTAAATATACAAACCATACTTTGCCATTCATGTATATTCCTATCAAATTACATCTAATAAAAGTCAAGGCAAAAGATAAAAGTTGTGTAATTATTGCCTAACACCGAAAACCTCCGCGTAAGTAAATGTCAACAAAGATGCCCTTGGAAGAATCTTGCCAATTTCAAACTAAACAACACCCAACCCCAGCTTGAACACCTAACGAACCCAAGGTGCACCCAGTGAGAGCACTATTGAAGCTTCAGGGTTTAATTCGAATTTTTGTCCCCAACAGTCCTTGGTGGTGCCTACGAGCAGCAAGTTAGTGAGCTCTCTGACTTTGGATTCACCGAGGAGAAATTTTTCCCAACAACCAAACTAGAGACTCACTATCTAAGTGGCGCATAGTGGTACTAGTGGCGCCCAATGGTATCAATGGCGCTTGACAGTATACCAATACTCTAAACTTCCCCCTTTGAGCTTGAATTAATTTGACACTTTATTTAATCACAACTTTAGGTTCCTAACTCAGGGAGTGTCAAATTAACTAAATTCAAGATCTCATAAGAACATTTCAAACAACAATCAAGCCCAAGATTTTCATGCTTCTCACAACTTCAAAGATGAACCAAAATAAGATAACATATTCACCTATATTTATGTGATCAAATTCACAACTCAATTCCCATGATAGATTATATAGTCCAATTTCAACCATTCACAACAATGAAACATGTTAATTGATCACACAATTTCAAAACTCTTAGTCATAGGAAGTAATTCAACCAATTCAAACATGATAAGACTGCTCTAGGTGATCTAAACACGAAAATTATCTAACTCCATAGGACGCTTTATCTACATATAGAAACACTACAAGAATGATCAACTCATTGTTATGATCATTGATCAACAGAGAATCATATTGAGGATTAAGAGGACACATGCAAACAAAAATAGAGTGCATGTAAGAAGATAACAAATTGGACAAATGAAAGAGCAAAAAATTAACTTACTCAAATGAAGAAATTGATTTAATGGATAGGAAGAACTCACCGTGAGATGATCGCTCCTACAATCTTAGATCTTGAAATAGATGAACCAAGGGTGAGAACAAGAAAAAAGAAGACAAAGAACTCTAGAAAAGTGGTTTTTAGAAAGATAATGTGTTTTTAAAATAATGAAACTCGTTTATAAACTTTATATTTATAACATTTAATATTAAACTAATTGAGTGTCACTATTTTAAAATACCATCAATTAAAAAATGCTCCTTTTCGGGATTGGATAAAAATCTGCTCACAACTCCCACTGCATGTGCTATATCAGGTATGGTGCAAACCATAGCATACATCAAGCTCCCTACTACAGATGCATATGGCACTTTAGACATGTGATTTTCTTCTTCCTCTGTCTGAGAAGATTGCCTTTTTGAGAACTTTAAGTGAGTTCCCAAAGGTGTATTCCTGGTTTTAGCATTTC
>Ga0214542_1009168_pt1 | contig 15653 bp, 7 predicted proteins | sample CNSS1metaG_FD_160096 | JGI IMG/M metagenome (GOLD analysis project Ga0214542, IMG submission 160096) | Root nodule microbial communities from cowpea collected in UCLA plant growth center, Los Angeles, California, USA - CNSS1 | ecosystem: Host-associated > Plants > Roots > Nodule | place: USA... | reverse complement strand
AATTAATATTAATATTAATATATAAAAAAATATTTATATATATATATATATATATATATATAATTATATATATATATATATATATATATATATATATATATATATATGAATGATTGGATGTGTTGACACAAGAGTATTTAATTCTGGTTGCTTTCAAATAGCATATGTGGCAAATACCTCATAGTGACAGAGAATAAAAAGATCCTGAAACTATTGTTAGAAAAATTTTACTGTAATTAATTGTTTGGAAACGTTTTTGGAGTGTTACAAGGACATAACAAATGCAGAGTAAAGAGACCCAACAATAAAATATGAAAATAATTTTTTTTTTTTTAAGGTGTGGAAGTAATTACCCTGCCACAGGTAATATTAGTCTTTCAATGGAAACAAGCGGTATATTTATTTGATTATGTTCATGAAATAGCTAACTTTAATAAACTTAATGTGTGATTATTTATTTATAGTTAAGTTGAGTAAAAAAATGACAATACTTGGTTTCTATACTTTTAGGATACTCAGAAACAACTTATTTGGAGTGTTATTACAAATTTTACACTAATCTAGACATGAATTTTTGCATATTTTTTTTAAAACACCATTATAAATGTAATGTAATGAAATTTGTTAAGATAAATAGCCTAAAGTGTGTAATTATAGTATTAGGTTGTTGGCATTCGTACTCATTATTATTAAATTATTGCACCTTCAATATGACGCACCTTCAATACAATGGTGCACTTTTAAGTGGTTAAACGTAAAGTATTAATCAATCTTTAAAATGATTTTAAAAAAATTTGCATTAAAAACTTGTTTTCTATCTTTATGAACATAATAATTAATTAAAGTTTATAATCGATTATATAATTAATTATTTAAAATAATAATTAATTATGTTGATCAAAATTGATTTTCACCAGTTCCATAAATTATTGATTATTTTAATAGATAATTATTATATTATGGAATCTGTAAAATTGCACTGTCGCAAATAGCTTATTATGATTAATAATCAAATATTTTTTGAGTCACATAAAGAATAAAATAGTTTATTATCTCCAATTATAATTGATTATCTCAATCATTAACAAAAAAAAAAGGTTTTCAAACTGCTTAAAAAGAAAAATCCATGTTTTCAAAGCTTTTAAATACTTATGAAAAAGTCTGAGCTGTTTTGTGAAAAACATATTTCTTAAAGAATCGTCTTTTACATTTTAAAGAAACTTTATTAGTCAAGATCATTAATTAAAATTATGTTAATCAAAATTGATTTTCACGAGTTTTACAAATAATTGATTATTTTAATAAATAATTAGTTATATTATGCAATATAAAAAATTACATTTTCACAAATAATCCGTTATGATTAATAATAATAGATTATACCAATTCAAAATATTTTTTGATTTACATGAAGAATATAATGATATATCAGTAACCATAAAATGTTTTTAAACTTCTCTAAAAGGGAGAAACATTCCATTATTTTCAAAATTAACTATTTCCAAAAACTTACCAAGAGTTTTTAGTTATTTTATTAAACAAGATTACTTGAAGAATAATCTACATTTTGAAGAAACTTCAAGTGATTTTGTATCTTGTAGAGTAATATGACGTAATTATGGATATTTAAGTATTTTCAAGAACTTTGTTCCTTTCTGAAATTTTGATTTTTTTTTTTTATGTTAGTTGTATAGAAATTCCTGCAACTAAATCACTCAGGAAGATAGTGAAAAAAAAAATTAATTATAGTTGTTTGAATTAATTCAATTAAGATTTTTTTAAATTAAATTAGATATAAATTTTATTAAATAAAACATGTATAAAAGTCATATACATATTTCTTTTCATCTTAACTATACTATCATTATTTTTCTTATTTTAGAGTAATATCATTTCTTCTCTTTACCATTGTCATCAAAGTTTTAAGAAGATCTTTTTTTTTTTTTTTAAATAAGGAGTCGTTTATTTGATCATTTCACTCGTTTTACTTCATATTTTAGCTATACTATTATTTTTGCACAAAAAAGAATTAAAAGCACTTCTTTTAGAATGAACTTTAATTAACTACGTTTAATTTTTAAAATGGTTAAAATGACAAATAAAAATATATTTATATACTATGAATTAAAATTCCTAACTTAAAGAGAGACTACAACTCTCAATCTAGTCACTCTCAATTAAAAATCTTCCACACTCTTTTTTCTCCTTACCATACATTTCCGTCAACAATCCAAAAGTTCCTTCAATCATCTGAAATTAAATTTCTCATAAATTAAATTTAATTAAATGCATCAATATTTAGAAAACACCAATTTAACAGCTCTATGAAGTGGAGTACTTAGAGTTTCGCTAAAGAAGAATTTGATTGTTTTTCCTTCTTGATTCATTATAATTTCTTCTTTTAGAAGTTAATTCAAATTCACTAATATTTTATCATTGTTTCAAATCCAAAACCTACTATTTCTAATTTTCTGATTATCTAATATCCTAAAAACGTTATACAATTTATCGGTAAGGAGGTATTGCCTATGAACAAAAAAATGAGCACTCTCTGCAAACAAATTAAAGTATCAGAGCAAGCAAACCAACTGGAACTGCACACAAACTTGTCAACATATTTTCTTTTTCCTGAAGTGAAGCTATAGTTGAATGAAGCGGAATCTAAATTGTTCTGGCACCATCATCAAGTAAGCATATACCAAGATCATCCAAGTTAGGGCAACTTTGGATGCTCAAACCCTTCTCATTAGCCAAATGTAATAGGCATATGAAACACAAATGTGGAGATATGTCACTAATAGTTGCAGCAGCATTGCACTTACTTGGAAAGTTTGTCAATATATGCCTGAAAGATACCTTTTCTTTCTGACCCTTTAACAAAGTAAAAAGCAATTAAAACTTATCACTCAACTTCAAATATCAGGTCAGAAAAGCAATTAATCATCCATGCACATAGAATAGTCAAGAAAAATCATTCAGCATCAACAATGTAAGACTAATGGAGAAGAAATTAGGCATAACAATGTATGAAAGAAACATAGGCCGCAAGCATTTTATTTAGTGAGGGAATCATATTGAAAATTAATAACTAGAAAAGGGAAATGCAGTTTCAACCAGAGCCTTTTAAGAAACGATAAACCCTTAGCATACCTGAAATGGAAGTTGAATAGATTCTTGAATATGGTCCCAAAGTGTTATTTTCAGAGCCTGCACATTGACTTGTTTGGATGTTTTGTCATACTGGACTTCAATTTTATTGATCTGTGTTATTTGGAAACAAAGAATCACGTGAATGCTGAGGTGCAATAATTTTTTGAGAAATTGTATGTTGAAATTAAAATTAATGAACAGGAATACTAGATCTCATGATAGATATGATCCTTTCATCTGCATATATGAATTATGATACAATCATATATCAAGAGCAACAATGTAAATTATTCAATAAAAGCTATGAACCCACTTGACGAGGCTGAGCAACAAGTGTGCTAGAGTCATCCGTGTCATTATTTACATCAGTAACATCACCATCACAAACACTTCCATTATCCCAAGAAGGGAATGATTCGTTATAATAGCATTGTTCTTCTAAGACATCTGCAGATACACTTGGGTTTTAGATGCAATCGTTAATACATGAAAAGCTCTAAAATGTCTTCTGCATTGACACCAAAGAATTAGCAGATATATAGAAAATTATTGGGCCTTCAAACAGTATTTTTACCTGGTACCTTTCTCGCTCTCCTCCTAATACACTGCAGAAAGAATAGCAAGAATTGGAGAAACAATAATTATTTTTATGGATAAAGATATTTAAAACTATTTTCTATACGTTAATGAAAATACCTTTACATGAGGCAAAAGAAATAAATTGACAAGATTCTCTGGTTCGTAGTGCCAGTCCTCTGGAAGTTTTGTAACGCAAGGTGATATATTTTCTGAGACCAGTAATGATTTGGGATTCTTGGGAGGAGAAAAGATATCAGGTATTTTTTTCTCCAGAAAACTTGTGAATTCTAAATCAACTTTGACCTCTCTCTTTGTCCTTGGCTGCCTGGTTTTCTGGATCAACTCATCCTCGGAAGTACAAGGAACCTTTGACTTAGAGCCTAGAAATTGATCAGAATTTATTAACACACTGAACTCCAAAATACAGATACAACTAGTCATTACAATCTCTAACTGCCTCCTATACCACACCTTCTTGAACTTTTTGATATTTCCAATGATCGGGGCCTGCCCATGAGTTTTTCTTTGACCTAAAACCCAGACTCAAAAATAAATATCCATCAACGTTGTCAAATATGTCATCCACATTAGGTTCCTTTTCCTACAATGAGATATAAGGCCCATCAAACATTTGATGTAACAACAAAAATTAATCTTTTAAAATATCTGCCAAGACAGGCATTGGTGTTGTATGGCTGAAGCATTACAAAACCTCATGGTAACTTGGAAAACTAGGGTCTGCGTCACTAAAGCCCCATTCAGCAGCAAATGTTTGGCTATCGTGATCATAACTCCAAGATGAGCAGATCTCATATCCTTCTTTTCCATTGGCAAGTTCAGAATCAATAGCGGCATCAAACTCTTCAGCTGATTTCTCGCCGGAAGATTGAAAATAAAAAGGCCTTCCATCATTTTCATCAAATTGGTTTACTATTATCCTGAGAGTTGGAGAGATTACATCCTTCGTATGCATATTCAATATCATCTGTTCAACACAATCTATACAAGAGTAAAGATAACTAAGTCTCCGGTCTATACAGAACGTTCGCGTTTGTTATGTTACACCAATATTGCTACTCCATTTAAAAGATCAATATACCTCTGGCGAAAGAAAGATCAATTGTATCTGAAATATCATGATCATTTTGACTGGTTAGGCACTTCGCCGGCACTTCTAGTGAATCAAAGAGCACCCTACATTTACCATATACACCAAGATTATTCATCAAAAGGCCTTTGGCTCCACCTTCATCAAATTGTGCTGATGTATGGTGATAGAGTGGATCCACTGCAAATGCAACTGAAAAAACAAATACATTGTCAGCACTATCTCTGTCCCACATGACAAACAAGTGACAGAGAGATTTGAGATCACCGTCAAACTTCTTTACATTAAGAACCTCAAAAGATGATTCCAATGTTGACAAATGCGACAACTGCATGGACAAACACCACTTACAACTTAGCAAAATGCATGATTTCAATCCAAAGATCTAGATTATTAACCTTTTTGCCAACTTCCTTCCTGCTTGCCTCTCCATTTTCAGCATTAACACTCCCTAAAGTAGCACCTGAAGACCATGACACTGTGCATTAGAAACCATTAAAGAATAAAAAAGTTAACATACCAGCAGTTATGTTTAGAGTGCATACTGCGACCATTCGTGGTTCATACATTCTTAAGATACCAAACTTTCAAGTAGGATTAGATAACTCGTGATACAATTAAGCAAAAAATAAATAAAAAAATCGCCATGGCCCCCATTTGCAAAGCAAAGAACAACCTATATCGTTATAAAAGGGCAAAAAATGTTCAGAATAAACTAGGCTTGATAAGAGGGTACTTATAGTAACCTTCCTCGGTATCTTGGCCTACTCTATTCATTCCAGCAAGGACTTTATATGCATCCGAATGCACCGAATCCACCCTCAAGGAATATATTCTGACTCCAGCTTCAAGAGTACAGCTTGCCTGCCCAAGAAAAAAAGGAGGAACGTAACACTGATGTATATAAGCATCCTGCTTCTAGTGTCACAAAGGTCTCGTTGATGTACATTTACACTTGCAAGTCAAGGTGCATGAGAAAAAGAAAAAAAACTGAATTCAAAATGTTAGCTTATTATGGAAAAATAATAACATTTTTTACAGCTTATTGAAATAACTTTAAGAAAAACAGTTATTTCTCTTTGAGAATGGGTTTCTCCGAAACAACTTTTTAGAAATAATGTAGATCGCATCACTACTAGATACTGCATGTAATCACATAAATGTACTAAAAGAGGCACAATTCAGAAAATCAGAACCAATAAAACCAAACAAAAGAACAAACAAATCAGGTAGCAAGTCGAACATACTATTTGAAAATTAGTCTCCACGTGATTCCCTTCTTCAACCCTAATAATATCGGTGAGGTGATCGATCAAATCCAACTCCCACGTGTTTTTCTGATTAATTTTCTGCGCATAAACGAAATAAACTTCCACTCAGAACAAAACCAATAACTAATAAGGAAAACAAAACAACAAAAAGAGTAGTCTGACGATAACGATTTTGACGATTACATTTTCGGAAGCGAGCTTTATGCAGTTGTGGAACAAGTCGAGAATCTGGTGCTCGTTGAGACAGGAAGGAGACTTGGGAGGGTGCGGATGGAAGTTGACGGCAAGGGACTTGTGGCGGATGGCGGCGGCGCGGGCCGCACGAGCCTGGGCCCGTTCGAGCTGGTCGTCGTTGGAGCCCACGAAGAAGGGACTTGTCGGAGACTGCATACGAGCGGACATGGGAACCCTCTTTTTGTGGGCCATGGTTGGATTAGGGCTTAAGGTTTCCGCCATTGAAATGTGGGATTCATGCAATTGTTTGGTAACAGAAAATAAACTATCTACTTTCCCTCCATTTTCTGAACTTTGAATTCAATGGTTTTGTGATAAGAGGATGATGATTGGATGACCAATTTAGAAATCTTAATATGAGGTTTTATTTATAAATTGTTTGAGCATTATAATATTATTATATTTATGTTGAAAGCATTAATTGTAGTACCTAGGCTTCAAACATTGCTTCACAATTTAATGGGAACAATAAGGAAGAGACGATGAGGGGATGACCAATTTAAATTGAAAATTAAGAGAGAAAATAAATGAGTTAAAAATATATTTTAAAAATAATGTTGAAGATGATAATCTTTGACCAGAAAAATAATAAATAAATATTGTGTTTTCTTTTTCCACATTCAATAATATATTAGTTATATTAATTATTTATGTGTATGTATATTTTTCTATTTGTACCAGTTTTTATTATATAAATTAAAATTGTATGATAATGATACTTTGTAATTATTTTTAAATTTTTTGAATTGTTTGGTTTAACTCTAAGTAATGTTTGGATTACTAACCTAACTTATAAGTACACTATGTATTATTTGGGTTAATTTTCATATATCATATATATATAGAGAGAGACTATAAAAGAAAGTTAGTTGATAATATGTAATAATAATTACTCATTTTTAATACATGTTAAAAAAAATTATTTATCTCCACGTTCATAAATTATGTTATTTTCATGATAAGATACAGGATTTTAATATTTTCTCTTAAGATAGATTATGTAATTACCTTTTGATTGAGTTTTTTAAGAGAATTAAAAGTTTGAGAAAGATAGGAGGAAGTTTTTCAGATCTCTATTCATTAAAAGTTCTTGTCTAGCAAGTTCTCATTTTGTCCAATGATACAACAACTCACTCTTGTAATTAAAAAACTATTTGTTAAAGAGACGATTAATTCTGACACAAAAACAAGAAACTACGTTTTGGTAATTGTTTAAAGGTTTAAATATACATTTGGTCCCTATTTTTGTTGATTTTATTCAATTTGGTCCCTATTTTCGTTTTATGTTCAATTAGGTCCTCATTTTCGTTAAATTGTGATCAATTTGGTCCTTTCCATTAACGGTGTTTAAATAATTAACGTTTTTGAACAGTTCATGCCATGTGTCAGCTCCTGTTTTTTTTTTATTTTTTTTGATTTTTTTGATTTTAAACTTTTTTTTTATTTTTTTATTTATTTTTTAAATTTTTTAAATTTTTTAAATTTTTTAATTTTTTTAATTTCAAAAAAAGTGTCCACGTGTCAAGTCACAATTGTGCCACGTGTCAATCCTAGTGCCACGTGTCATTTTGTAGTTGTATTATTATTTTTGTTCAATTTAGTTATTTTTGTTCAATTTAGTCCCTATATTTGTTATTTTTGTTTAATTTAGTCCCAAATTTTGTTAAAATAAAATCATTTAATTTTTAAAATTGACATTATTATTAGTTATTTTTTAAATTTTATTATAAATTATAATATTTAGTTATTAATTGAATATAATTCTTAAATTCAATTGTTAAATAGAATATAATTATTTAAATATTATTAAAATATAATTATTAAAATTTTAAAAATATATATTAACATTTGTAAAATTCACATTTAAATTTAAAATATTTAATATTTTTATTGCATTTTAGATATTAAAATCTAAAATATTTTATATGTAAATGTTAATTTTACAAATATTAGTTTATTTTTCTAAAATATTTTATTTTGAATATTTAAAATATTTTTATATATCAATTTTAAAAATATTTTAGAATATAAATATTAGAAAAAAAATTAATAATCATATTCTTATAATATTTTAAATAATTTTATTCTATTTAGCAATTAAATATAAGCATTTATTCAATTTATAATTAAATTTAATATTTTATAATTGAATTTAAAAAATAATAAATTCAAAGGTCAATTTTAGAAAAGATATTAATATAATTTGTATAAAAGATATTAAATTTAGTGTCAATTTGAAAGGGACAAAATTAATTAATTTGAACAAAAATTGGGACTAAATTGAACAAAAATAACGAATATAGAGACTAAATTGAACAAAAAAAATAATACTACCACAAACTGACACGTGGCACTAGCATTGACACGTGACATAACTATAACTTGACACGTAGACCATTTTTTTGAAATTAAAAAAATTTTAAAAAAAATTAAAAGAAATTAAAAAAAAATTAAAAATAAAAAACCAAGAGTTGACACGTGGCATGTACTGTTCAAAAACGTTAACTATTTAAACACCGTTAGTGAAAATGACCAAATTGACCATAATTTAATGAAAATGAAGACCTAATTGAACATAAAACGAAAATAGGGACCAAATTGAATAAAATAAACAAAAATAAGGACCAGACATATATTTAAGCCTTGTTTAAAAGTTGAGTTGTGAACGAAAAAAAAAAGTGTTCTTTTTAGAGGGAAACTCGTATAGAGACAAGAGAAGGGCAATAGAGAGCTCAAGAACATATTCTATCTCTTCATTCATTTCACTTTCTTGTACCATTTTTTGCCTCCAAATGTGTAAAAGTGATTAAGTCTCTTGTTCATTAATGTTGAATGTAATGTAACTCAACTTCACGGGACTTTATCCTTGCAATACATATTTTTTTCATTACTCTTGTTTTAGGTATCTAAACATTAGAAAGTGATTTAGAACCTAATTAAAGATTGAACAATTTAAAAGGTGTGACTCTAAACATAGATCATAATTTATTGGTCATACTAAACACCTCTTCCTAATACAAATATTGTGTCAAAATAATCGAGGGATAATATATTTACATTCAAGTTTAGAATTTATCCCAAATTAGACTTTGTGAACTTCGTGTTAGTTATGTTAAAAATATATTGTTTAGAATCATTGCATTGACATGGGCTCATAATATCTAACATCAGTGAACTTTTGTCATAATAATGTTATATTAACTTTAATTTAGTAGTGTAGACGTTTTTAGAATTATCACATTTTGCACAAATTTGAATGAAACCGTGTTTATATTCATAATATTGAAAAACTAAAAATACACCATTAACTAAATATGGCAAATCTATTGAAAAACGATATTCCAACTTTCCAAATTATTATTTATACAATTTAGTACATTTATCAAAGAGTTAACATTAGTCTAGATTATCGATCATCATGAGACTCACATTATTATCAGTGTTACTATTCTTGGTCTATCTCAAAGGTAAATTCTTTAATTAAATAATTTTATTTTTTAAATCTTATGAATAGTTATTGGTTGAACTTAATTCATTTCATTGGTTGTCAGATTGTTTCCTTTGAGTTTGGTAAAAAAAAAAAAAGTGATTCTTTACACTCTTTTGTCCGCAGTCCAAAATACTTAACTTTTTACTCTTATTTTCTCCCTTCAAACAACCTCAATTTCTACTCTCTCTTTTTCCTTTTATTTCCTTCTTTTTCTACCCATCGAGTATAGAGATAGAAAATAAACTCTTTTTTGTGGGTATTGTCCAAACATATTCTTATTTTGACAGGAAATCTTTGCATTGACTGGTATGGATATGGATATGGAGAATTCTTGACTTTTTCAATTGGATATGGAAATGGGTATAAGGATGCCATAATATTCGTCTATATATATATATATATATATATATATATATATATATATATATATATATATATATTCTAATTATTTGGTTTGTCATAAAACTCATTCGCATCTTCAATATATTTTTAATCTTATCATAACCTTTATGTAATTATGTTAAAATGATGTATGTCAATTAAAAAAAAATTATATCTCACATTTCAATATTTCTATTATTTTTTTAATATTTTTATTTATTGTATATTTTCATTTCACATGAGAATATTTAATACTCTCAATTTAAAGGTTTAATAGCATAAAACTTTTATTTACTAGGTAATATAAAAAGAATTTTTTACTTATTATTATTCATTTTTGTTTCATTTGAAGAACTCTTCTGTTTCGTTAAAACAATTTTCGTTATTTCTCAACTATTGAATATACATATTGATATTTGAAAAGTTTTCTTAAATCTCTAAGGTATTTTTCATTTTATCATACTCTGAATTATACATTTGTACTTGTTTTTTCTTTGTGTGATTTTTTTCAATAATTTCTCAAATTGTTTCTAAGACACACATTTGTTAATTTTTTTATATTTTTATTTGTTGTTTATTTCCATCATGTAAACTATTTTGATATATTTTATTTAATTATTTTATATTTTCTAACTCATACTGTAATTTTTTCACTATAATTGTATAAATAACTTTTATTTACTACAATACAAAAATTTAATGTAATTATCATGAATATTTTTTTATCATCATTCAACATATATTGGAGTTCAAAAGATACAAGATCTATGTCAAAATTTAATTATTATGTTCATTATTTGTTATTTGCGTCATTTTGATCAAATGTACTATAATTTTTAAGATTCATTAAAATTTAAAAAATTAAAGTAAACAAACATTTAAAATATATTTTAATTTGAGTATTTGATTTTTTTATATATATATTTTTGTTTAGTTTTAAATTTTATCAATCAAGTTGCATTAATATTTTTAAATTTAATAAATATTCTGGTTCTCAAAAAATTTTATTTAATATTTTAATCTAAAATAAAACAATTATAATTAATTTTAAAAATTTTTATATTTAAGAAATAATCATCTTCTTAATATATATATATATATATATATCCATTACCTGACAGGAATAGAGATAAGACAAAAAAAGTTTGATAAAAGTTACATTTGAATATAAGGATGGTGATAATTTTATTTTATAAAAATGGATATAAAATAGCAAAATCCACCCCACCCCAATTTGATCCATGATCAAGTATACTGAATAGGTGTCAGATGACCGATCAAGGACAGCATTCCAGTAAATTTCAAGTGATATTTAAACGTATTACCTGGATTTCAGAAACAATCCTAATAAAAATCTCTCTATTCTCAAGTTTAGCATAAGGAAAAATGTTGTAAACATAACTTTCAATTCATTCTTTAAAATATTTTTAATTTTTAATTATTAATTTATTCTTTAAAATACTAGCTTCGAAGAGTGATCCATTCATGACAATCAAATTAGCAATAAAATACTAGTACTACTGCTCCATAAACACGGCCAACCAATCAAAATGACACAAAAAGTATAATTCAGACGCTTAAAACTTGAAAAACAAAATTGTCATAACCATGTAGAAACATAAATATTAATCTACTTAAGGATGAAACATAAAATGTAACCTTGAGTGCTTTGCAACAAGCCAAAGAATATAGCCAGTGTGATCCCAAATTGTGTTAAACGATCAATTAAGACAGGACTAACAAACCGATTAATTAATGTGTACAAGAGAAATCTGAATGTCCAAAAGTCTGGACGCAGGATCTACCAGAGGAACCATCAACGCACTTTATACACTTGCATACTTGCATCAACAGCTTTTTATATACTTTCCATGATGCTCTCGTTTCGTTAATGCACCGACAATTTTGACACTGAAGACTAGTATATGCCACATCACAAGGATCTTAATTTGATTTTCTCATAAGAAATGCTATAATGCATCCCAATAAGCCACCAGCAAGAACCTGTACCAAAGAAAACAGTTGTCTCTGATGATTGAAAAACGTATGCACAATAAAAAAAAATAGGAACCCCAAAGCTTCTCATAAGTAATGGCTCGTATAATAAGATATCAGTGGGCCAATAATGTTTAGCAACTATCTAACATAAATATGATGAAGATTGGTATTGGAAGAGCTTCTGCATGGTCATAAATACTCCGACAACAACAACATATATATATATATATACTTGTGAATGAACATTGAAGGAAATTACTGGTTAGCAAACAGAGTAAAGAGTTGACATCAATCATAACAAGGAAGCTCCTTAAGCATGGGAAAAAGCCCAACGCACCTGAAATGGAGTATGACCAAGTGAATCACGCAGCGGTCTGACATTCGACAAAGGATGCTCAGGAGGTAGTTCGCACACAATTTGATTAAGCAACTGCAATATGTCACAAAAGCAACGTATAAAATGTACATGTATATATAAACTAATGGCAAAGTGTAAAGCAAGAGAAAAACACCAGCATCATGTATACAAACTTACTTCTGCTTGCCGACCTGCATGAAGTCTAACTCCTGACGCATCATACATAACCTACAAAAGTTACGCAAAACTTAATCATCCTACTCGACTGTAGTAAAGACCGGGACCAGCAAAGACACTTGCATTTCCGAGCTCGGATAAAAATCATCTTAAACAATTTATAATACCAAAGATAAGGAAGAACGGCAAAGTGGTCAAAACACTCCTTATCTACTTCTTTTAGTGAAAGAATTATGATGAAAATAACAATCAGCATTATAGAATCCTCCTCGGTAGACATATTTTACATGATATAAGAATATGTTACTAACATAAGAACTAATAACATTGTGAGATTAAATCAATTGCATAGTAAATCCCAAACAGATACGATGTATTCTTTAATGCTCCACCAATGGACGCATCATAACAATGAAAGTGGTAAGTAAATCTACAAGTGGAGTTGTTATTCAGAACATGTGGAATAATTTGTATTTGGGGCAACAGACGACTCAAAAGGTAGAGATTCATACCAAATGAACCTTTTGTTTTCTCTTCCAAATCCCAATTCATGTAGGCTACTATAAATTTTGTTCCGAATGCTGCAACATACTATGGCTTCTTAAAACATTAAATCATAGTTATTAATTAATTAATAAAACTTATTCAGACTAAAAACAAGAAAGCAGAGTAAAATATGGACATATTTCCAGACATATCAACACCAAAAAAAATGAAAAATAAAAAATAATATTTTAATACAAACAAGACAATACAGCATACATACAATACATGCCAAGACCACGGCAACCGCAAAAGCAGATGACCCTGCCCCTTCTTGGAGACCTATAGCAACAGCCAGAGCCGACACCGTTGCAGAATGTGAAGAAGGCATTCCACCCGAATCAAGCATCCTTTTAGAATCCCATCGCTTTTCCTTATACCTGAATATCTAGGAGAAACGTTTTGCAAAAATTTGAGCTCATACTTCCAATCTCATACAATTCAGCCCAAAGAAAAAATCCAGTTCTAAAGACAAAAAAAGCACAGTATAATGTAGCCAAACGTCCAAAAATTTACAAGATGTCAGCACAGGTGTACGCAACTTTTAGATATGTTTCTCATTTCATTTCGCGCTAGTAAAACTACCAGCTTAAACACTATTTTCTACTCATGTTCTTATGTTTTCTGGTAAGATGAAATTAAATAAACTTCTATCATAAAATAAAATGAACTTATGCATAAATTGAACTCAGTTTTTAAGAAAAGTTTATCTACTTTAGCTTCTCAGAAAACTTATTTTAACTTATTCATTAAGCTAATACTTATTACTTGAGAGAAGCTTATTAAATTGTCTTCTCCAATTAGTACTTATATAAAAAAATTAAACCAAACAGCGCTTCAGAATCCAATCCCTACAATACAAAATAAAATATTCGATTTCTCAGAGAAGAAGAAAAAAATGCTAAGAAAAGTATATCTATACGCACACAGAGATCATAATTCCCAACGGATTGATTCATCCCTAACACTCCAATATCCAGAGCACAGAACAAAAGTACAAACAGTACTTTTTAATGCCAAACCCTAAAACTCAAATCTCAACAAATCCTTGCCCAAATACACAACACCGATACACGAATTATCGACGAAAACACATATATTATCAACACAGGCGTAAAACAGCGAGTAACACGCTGGATCCTATTAAAACACACGAGCACGCGCGGTTTTGTTATCACAGCGCTCTGATCTAACGGACAAGGAAAATAACAGCGGTAGAGCAGATAATCGAGTTTGAATTAACGGCGCGAGAGAGAAAGAGAGAAGAAACGTTACGCGTCGGTGGAGGTGTAAGAAACGGAGAAACGCACCAGGTGGTGAAGATCTTGAGGAACTGTGCGAGGGCAAAGGAGAGGAAGGCGGAGATGAGAGGGAAATTGGAAGGGAGGGAGGAAGAGGCGGTGGCTGATCCTTGCGTGTTGGCCGCGACATCCGCCATGGTCATCACTTCGTCCATGTACCAAACTCGATAACACCTTAACTTAACTAACGTAACGCTTACCCTCACCCGCACTCCACCTCCCCCTCGCGCGTCTCTGCTGATGCCTCAGTCTATAGAGACAAAAATGTCTATTGGAATTAATTTTTTTCCATTTTATATGTCCCACTACAACTCATTCTATATCACATTGACGATAAATTAAATGAAAGTTGATATCGGAGATTCAATAAAATAAATGCAATTTTTTCTCCATATTTAATATTGTGGTTCTCCTCAATTTTCAAAATTATGATTCTTAAATTAATTAATAAATGTTTTTATTATCATTCAAATTATATTCTTATTATTTTAAAAGGTTCTGTGGAAAAGTTGTCTTAACATGTCATAATGTTGTGATCTTTTAGAAAAGAAAGGAATGAAACTTTAGACTAAGGATAACCAATAAATTCATTTCCAGTATTCCGGTTTTGATAGAAAATTTTAGTATGATATAAACATGACTGATACACAATTTTTATATCAAGTATAGATATAGATATGTGTTTGTATTTAGATATAAGAGATATGCGTATGTATTTGCCTAGTTTTTCTCTTATATCTATTTTTATATTTATTTTCATTTTGTAAATTCAAATAATATATTACATTTCTTGAAAAACAAATTTCAATTTCATTAAATCAAATATATAAACTATTGAAATCATGTGTCTTTTATTACATTAAATCCTTGATATTATTATGTTTTTCTTATTTATTTTTCAATATTTAAGAAACATTTTGAACAATAGAATTAATACAAATTTCAAACTCAGTTAAATATGAAAAAGAAAAATTAACTTCCAAAAATAAAAAATATGATAGTCAAACTTCGGTTTTCATCCCTCGAATCAAGATTCTCACATAATGATAACTTTATGATATAT
>Ga0214542_1009166_pt1 | contig 15656 bp, 14 predicted proteins | sample CNSS1metaG_FD_160096 | JGI IMG/M metagenome (GOLD analysis project Ga0214542, IMG submission 160096) | Root nodule microbial communities from cowpea collected in UCLA plant growth center, Los Angeles, California, USA - CNSS1 | ecosystem: Host-associated > Plants > Roots > Nodule | place: USA... | reverse complement strand
CATCTTATATGTATAATAAAAATAATCATATATAATTATTAATAATATATATGTAAATTATAATTTAAGAATAATATATTTTATAATTATAAATATTTAAAATATTGTGAGAAGAAAAAGTTTTGAACCTGGTTAAAATTGTCAAAGTGTCTATTATTGTTACAAATCTTCGCATTTTGGAAGGATAAAAATTTTGTGAAATCTCGCAAATCCATCGGTGCACATGCTTTTAAATCATCAGAAACGAACATAAAAATTTTATAAATTCATCCGCGCAAATCAACGAATTTATACAATCTGCGCAAAAGAACACTGCATTAGACTCTAAGTGATATATTAATTATAATGTTTTATTAGTAATAGAGATTATATTACATATCAATAATTTTGACTTTATAAAATAATATATAAGTTAATCAATATAATCAATTATTTTTTCTCTTTGTGGTTGTTAGTTAATGATTTTTTGTAATACCCACTCTCTTCATCATCGTCACAAAATTTGAATCAATGAAAATTACAAATTTTCACTAATTTTCATTACCTAACTATAATTTTAATGTAGAGCTAAACTCCTCTGTGTTATAACAAGGTATTCAAATAAAAGAGTAATTTAACAAATAATAAATTAAGTTGAGAGGATTTTTTTTTTAAATTGTTCACTGAGATCGACAATTAAAACACCACAAAAATAAAAAAATTATATAAAATAAATAAATAAATAATTTTATTTTGAAATAATATATTTAAAATGATCTTAATCTTCTCGATAATTACATGGTGTGATCAAATTGTGAAATAGATGAAAATTGAAGGTAAAATTTACAAGAAAAAATAAAGGAGAATGGTTGGTAAAGAATAAAAAATGAGAGAAAAAGCTTCTCTATTTTTATTTTTAATTATATTGATTTTTGCATGAATTTGTTTACTCATTATTTGTGATGGATGGATATTTTAATTTAAGTATTTGTGTTTAATACTTTATCAATATATTTATTATTAAATTACGTAATTTACAAAGGAGTAATATTTTTATGATAATAATGATTTATATTTTTTTATGTTGACACATTTAGTATTCATGATTTTAATTTTGATTCATACAATAATAATCATATATTTATTATGTTTTTAAAAATTATTATATGTTTTTTAATATTTTGATAAATATCATATATAATATTTTATTTTTTTCAAAATAAATGTGTCAACGTATCAAATATGTGTCATATCTAATACACATATTGTATCCGTGTATTATAACTTGTTACCAATTCATATTACTTGTTTATTTTAACCATTAACTTATAATGTTTTGAGCTTTAAAAAAGACAATTTCTTAAATATAATAATTAACCTTGATAATACTACAATTAGACGAAAAATAATGCATATAAACTCAAAATAAATCGATGACGTAATAAATTTTTTAAGAGATGTTGAGTTCTTATTTAGAGCTACAAATATGTAAGCTCCTGTAGAAACCATCTAGTAATGTTAATCACACAGTAATAGTAAAATTACTTTCGTATACACATGATAATTTCAATTAATAAATTTTGTATATAGAAATTTATATATATATATATATATATATATATATATATATATATATATATATATATATATATATATATATATATCTGCATTATAATATTATTGATGCATTAACATGTTAAACTAATATACTAACATCAGTAAATTTTAGTTTTAATATACCTTTGCAGAAATGTAAATGTAAGTTTCACTGAATAAAATAATTGTTTTGTTTCTAATGATGATTTCGAAGGTGGCCAGCAGCGTTGGACTTGATTAGTTGGGGAACGCCAGAGGGAGCTACGTCGCCCAACTGCAAGAATGTGACAAAATGTCATTGAGGAAAATCGTCGAACACTTGGGGTTCCACCGCACCACACTCTCCTTCTTCCCCTTCCACCACTCATCGCGTCCACTTTCCTTTCATTCACCTCAACCCCTTCACCAAGGAAACCAGAACCTAGACCCTCACTCTCTATTGAAACAAGACCCAATCGAAATATGCACTTCTCTATGGGTAAAAACCTTCTCCTCTCCCCAAAACACCTCGTTCCCCAACCTCACCGGCTTTCTCTCCAACTTCGATCTCTGGCTCTTAGCATACCAACGCTCATGTGCCCACGCCACCGGCACTTTCCCTCCGCGTAACGCCGTCGGCACCCCCGTTCTCCACTCCCTGCTCTCCCTCCGCAACGCCGTAATCCGCAACCGTTTCGAATGGAACAACAAAACGAACCCTCTCCTTCGTGCCCCCAACGACGCCGCCCTTTCAAAGCCCCTCTCTAAACGCAGACTCCAAGCCGCTATCAAATCCGACGCGTCCTGCTTCCAGGACCGCGTTGTTCAGGAGGTGCTACTCATGATTCTCGAACCGGTTTTTGAACGCCGGTTCTCCCCCAAATCGCACGCTTTTCGACCTGGTCGAAATGCCCACACGGTTATTCGCACCATTCGGAGTAACTTCGCAGGGTACTTGTGGTTCCTCAAAGGGGATTTGTCTGAGATTTTGAACCACGTGGATCCAGATGTTGTAATGTGTTCCCTTGAAAAGGGTACTAGGGATAAGAAAATTCTGGGGTTGATAAAATCTGCGCTTGAAGGGGTAAAAGTGCGTAGTGTATCGCGCAAGGAAGAGAACGTTGAGGAGTTGAGGAGACTTAAGAAGAGGAGGGCTACGAAGAAGAGGATTCTGAAAGAGAATGAGCCGAAACCTGATCCTTATTGGTTGAGAACGTTTTTTAGTTTTGCTCCTGAGGAGGCTGCTAAGGTACCTAATTATGGGCATTGTGGGATTTTAAGTCCTTTGCTTGCTAATGTTTGTCTTAATGAGTTGGATTGTTGGATGGAGAAAAGGATTGTTGAGTTTTTTAGGCCTAGTGAGTTTGATTCCATATGGAAGTATTCGATTGATGATGGGTGTCATAACCCGGCATGGCCCGAGTTTGTTCCGTCGAGTGGGAAGGAAAAGACTAGGAAGATGGATTACGTTAGATATGGGGGACATTTTTTGATTGGGATTCGAGGGCCTAGGGAGGATGCTGTGGAATTGAGGAAGAAGATTGTTGCATTCTGTGAGAGTGTGTTTGGGGTGAGGTTGGATAATTCCAAGTTGGAGATTGAACATGTTACTAGGGGGATACAATTCTTGGATCATATAATATGCCGGAGGGTGATACACCCTACCTTGCGTTACACGGGTTCCGGAGGGAACATTGTGAGTGAAAAGGGTGTGGGGACTTTGCTTTCTGTTACTGCTTGCTTGCAGCAATGCATTCGCCGGTTTAGGAGGCTTGAACTTGTTAAGGGTGATAAGGACCCCGAGCCACTTCCGTGTAATCCTATGTTGTACTCGGGTCAAGCTCACACAAATTCTCAAATGAACAAGTTCCTTGAGACCATGGCTGATTGGTACAGGTATGCTGATAATCGCAAAAAGGTTGTTGGCTTTTGTGCCTATGTTGTTCGGAGCTCATTGGCCAAATTGTATGCTGCTAGGTATAGGCTGAAGTCCCGAGCCAAGGTGTATGGAATAGCTTCACGAAATCTCAGCCGTCCTCTGAGGGAAAGCAGCAACAATTCTGCACCTGAATATTCAGATCTTTTGAGGATGGGGCTGGTTGATGCAATTGAAGGTGTTCAATTTTCGCACATGTCTTTGATTCCTTCTTGTGACTATACTCCATTCCCAAGGAATTGGACCCCGGATCATGAGAGGCTGTTGCATGAGTATATAAAACTTGAAAATCCCAAGTTTTTCTGTGAGTTGCTCAGATCTGTTAAGCAAAAAGGTTTAAATCTGCCTCAAGATGAAATATCACAAATGGTATGGGACTACAAAACTCGCGGAGTTTGTTATTTTCGATATAACGAGGATAACAAATTAAAATCTGATTTTAAGGAGATAACTGAGTAAACCTAAAATAAGTGGAATCTTCTCAATATCAAGGTTCTGCTTCCAAATTGGTGTGATATGGTAGAAAATTGGTTGTGTGCATTGCCGAGCCTTTTGTTTGTTGAGTACTTCAGAGTGAAAATCCCTCACGAGAAATGGTAGTCAGTGCTGTACATGAAAGGCAGAATACTCCCATTGGATGGGTGCGGAACTCGGATAGCAGCATTGTAATTAACTACTGAGTACTGACAATTTGTAACATAGGAAAAGGTACAAACAATTTTTATAACATTGTTGATAAATGGTGAAGTTAATATTCCTCGAGGCCGTGGATTTAACATGAAATTATGAATTAAGGAAGATATTGTTCATTATATTAATAGATATTCCTTTATGTCTCCATGTAAGCACTGCTAGCAAACTTCTATCTGATTAAGTATGTGCTGAATGTTTGCGTGTGGATTTCTGGTGATATTAATGAAATATTCTAGAGGAACTTTTTAGCTTGGGATAATAAGAGTTAGATGGTCTTTTATGGAATACAAAGAGGAAATTCTACGTACTAATACATTTTAGGTACTGCGGGCTATATTTCCTGGATATCTGTGTTCGGTAGTGGACAAATGTTTGATATTTATAATACTAAAAAATTATATATGTTGGGATTCGTTCTCTACATCAAAATATATGCTTTCTTTTTTAGTTTTCTGTTACTTCATCATAACTAGTCTCGGCCTTTTGCTCATATTGATTTTTCAGTTTTTCCTTAGTTTGGATTTGTATATCAGTTGTGGACCCAAAGTCATCTCATTGTGCTTGTCTAGCATTCCAATCTTTAGCACAGTTTAGTTTAGTCTTAGGAGTAACTTGACTTCAGGGTTATGTTTACCTATAGGAGTCATTTGAATCTCAGGGATCAAAGCCATCAATGTTGGGAATTTTGATTTAATATCAATCATTTTGTGTATGTTGTTAACTTCATAATTAAACATACACAGGAATTCTTGCAGCTGCTTAAATTGTTTACCAAATGAGGTTAATTCGATGAATTTCTTCAAAATTCATTTTAGTAGGTAGTTGAAATACCTAATTACACGCTTGGCATAGGATGAGTGAACATCAATATTTAGTTTACTGGCTAAAAGAAGCTTCAATTTGAGGTTTACCTTTATTTGTATATTTATGCAAATGAATAGTGGTAACCTGCACTAGTCCATGGATCTGATTTGGAGACTGCATAACAAAGTGTTTTTACGATTAGTTGGATTGTTATTGCTTGGATGTATCTATTGTTCTGTTTCAATTTAAGGGAATAGAGAAATTTTTTTGCTGACTTCATTCATCTATATTGAAAACTAGATACCTACTTGAGAGTGGAGTGGAGACTATTCATGACATGAAGAAAACCTTGATGATTGATATACATACAACTTGAGGGAAGTAAAGTTTTCAAGGTATGATGTTTATCATTCAGTGTACCACTTTTCCAGGAGCTTCCAGTTAGATCCATCCCAACTGTGGTAGAAACCGTCCTTTCTTACTGACCAATAAACTGTTTGGTGGCCTTTGTCTCTCTTGGCATGGTACACGTCCCAAGTGGTGAACCACGGTAACCACTCAGCAGTGCATTTGGAATGTTGATCCTCTGTGATAGTGCTGTTGCGGTGATGGCCTAGTTTGAGATAAAAGAAAGGACTTTTGTCGCAGCCAAGTTCCAATTGCACCTTGGTGTTGTTGGGCAGGTCATTTCGTATGTCAACAACCGTGTTTGGGCAGTGATTCTGAGGCCTAGCAAGTGTTGATGTGGTCAGAAAATAGGACAGAAAGAGTAGAAAGAAGGCGAAGAAGGGGTGGAGAAAACCCATGATGATTGTATCGCGTTGATGGTTGAGTTGGTCTTTAAAAATAGAGAGGGTGGAAACTTATTATTTTGTTGGGGTGTACAGTTCACACAATTCCCGGTTGGTGTACCTTTATCAAGAAAGGGTGAATGGTTCACGGTTCCTCCATTTTAGGAAAACCATCATGATTTATGCAAGACAATATTAGAAACCAGCCTGGACTATCAACCAAATCAATATTTAAGGTTTATGTCATATTCATCTTTAGTTGAGATGAATCAATGACAACAATATTTTTCTCTGTCAAGTTCTCCCCGTGAATTTTTAAGTTACTGCATTAGGTCGGTTTTAGGAATAAAAAGAAAACCCACTTCTAATTTTTCTGCCGCGGTTATAAATATTGAAACTAAATTTTTATTATAGATAAAATGTATATTAAAATTAAAGTAGATAAACAATGAAGAAAATAAGTATACAGGTAAAGATAGGAATAATAGTATAAACTACGAAAAAAAATTATTTGGATAATTCTTCGATCAAAACAAATAACTTTATAAAATTGAATTAAATATTCATTATATTAGATTATGATAAGAAATATGACCAAATGTTAATCGTAATTTGCTTGAACTAAATGCTTATGTTTTCTAAAGACGACCTTTGAAAAAATAATGTGATCTTTTGTGCTATATATTCCATCAACATCTTTTCTTTTTTTTTTAGTAAAATGATTTATGAATATTTGATTTAACACTTAGATACATCTATAAGATGGAACAAAAAATTATAGATTTATAAGAAATATGGTGTGATAAGAACATAGAGATAGAAAAAAAAGTAATTAATCATAAAATAAAAAACAATATATAATAAGTGTATATTAAAAAAAGTATTTAATATAGGTGCATGTAACATGAAGTGTGTGGTTGTATCTTTTTCTTCCGGACGTTATTTATCCCACCTATACTTCTTTAAGCAAGTTCGTGACTTGTTTTTAAGACAATTTTTGGTAAGTAAACGAGACTCTGAAGGGAGAATATGAAATTGATGGAGGCCATGTTAACTTCTCCAACTATTTTATATTTCAACCAGATCAATCGTTAAAAAAATCGACAGTATAAAACCAAAATCCAAACCTATAAATGTATAAGCATGCATGCAACGTAAACATGGTAATTCATTCCTTCAATCTTAATTCTCCATCAAACTAACCTACGTAATAAAGCAAATTAAGAAATAATCATCCCAGAATAATATTAATTTGTTTTGTCGATGATTTTGGCAATTGCTACTATTCCTACCGTTTGTGCACGGCAGTGTTGGTGGTGATGTAATGTTAATGTTGTTGTTGTTGCTGTTCGTCTTGGAGCGAGAAAGCAGAGAGTGGAAAGGACCTTGAAATTCCGGTGGCGTTGGCGAAGGAAATCTTAGCGCAAGCAGGGTCCTCGACGAAGATTTCGGAAATGGTGACCCAGAGGAAGAGCTCTTTGGTCTTGACGCCGGTGACCCTCCGCATGCGGTGTTCCTCGACGAAGGCGGTAACCTCGGTGTCGTAGGAAACGGTGCGTCCTATGGAGGTGAATCGATGCTCCTTCTTGTGCTTTTGTTTGAGCCAGACGAAGCCGGAGGTGCGGTTGTAGCCCATCTCCACAATGTTCTCCAAGGGAAGCAACCCCCTCGGGAGCAGAATTTCATCCAGGAGGAGCCGTGACTTTTGCCTGCACACGGCTTCGCCCTTGTAGATCTCCGCCGTGTCACGGTGGTGCGCTATTTGTGTGGTTGTCATTGCGGTGGTGGAACGACGAGGGAGGGGACAACCTGGTAAAATATTCAGAGTTAATTTGATTCAGATCAAAATATTGGGTGGGTGGCTACAATTATAATAGAATGGGTGGGGTCAACGACACTTTGTGGTCAGGGTCGTTAGTTAGTTAGGTTATGAGAGAGGCTTCTACTATTTTTTTTTTTCATATACATTATCAATGTGAAATATATTTTTTTTACAAATGATCAATTAAAAATTACAGTATTTTTTTCTTAAAATACCTTCAGATTTAATCTTGTAAAACAATTTCAAAATTGAACGATATTAACTTTAGAATACAGTAGTTGTGGAATGAGGGGCTAACTCCATTGTTTCTCTGTATTTTTATTTATTTTTTTCTATTCACTTGTTTTGGTGTATGCACTTTGGACTTGGATTTCAGCTGTGGCCATATTGATTTTTGGTTCTGCTTCTCCTTTTATTTTTTTGCATGTACCTCGAAAATAGAACAATTTATTTTTGTCATAATTATAATAAAAAGTTAAATTAGAAAAGAAATGCGCGGATTCAATTGAAGGTTAACACCTAGCGTAACATAATGAAAAGTTGGTTGACTTAAAACTAATAATGATGCTGAATTTTAAATTATAATCATGGTTATGTATAAAATATATGTATCCCATGAGTTTTCTATAATATTATTTATCCATTTCTGTTTCCTTGTTAATATATCTCTTCCGTCTTCGTTTTAAATAATAGCTTTGCAGATGCATGAGCTGTAAGAACATTTAATTTTAATAACTGGCATTATTGCTAAACCATTTTCCATATAAAAATTACTTACAAAATTATCCGCACGTTAAATTATTAGAAGGGTTGAAAGTAGACCTAAACCAGAATCTTAATTTGAAAATTGGTTTTTCATTATTTTTACACTATGATTCATTGTACCGCAGCTTTATCACTTTATCCAACTCTTTCTTCTTTGTCAGTATACAAAATGATACAAATATGGTTTTTCCTTTTGGGTTTGGAAAATAATCATTTAAAGAAAACAAAATGAAAAAATAGTATAAAAAATATGGTAGAAGGAGTAGTGAGTGGTACGTTTTATTCGAGATTAGGCAACTTTTTCTTTGAAGCAACCTTGGGATTACCGCATCTTCTTGCCAATATTAAATCAACAAATCATTCTCACTATGATTACATTATTCTTCCCACAACTTTCAACAATGACGTGCAAAGTTCAATGATTAAAAAAATGGAGCAACAACACATGAATGTTACAAAAGAGGAGAAGAGAGGAAACATTCCTGCTAGCATAATCAAAAGAACTGTTCTTTACATATTATATAAACTAAAAATTAGAATGATATAAACAAAAAGAATTGGTGTTAATGGGGTCCTTCATCATTTGATGTATCCCCCCACATAATCGAAAGATACTTCTGGCACTTGCTGCAACAACTTCCATTCACATACAACAAATCAGGGTGTGCTCTTTTGGTTCTTCCTGAACTCGACACTCTCTTAAAAGTGGTCCCATCACTGTTCCTCAGATTGTGTCTGTACTCCACTGCCACCTGTTCCAAAACTTCCACCTCAAACATGTTTATCTTCACCTCAGGCTTCATCTTATCTCTCACAAATGCAAAAGCTAATTGATCTCTTGGGTTAAATGCCTCCAACTCGTTGAATACAAGACATGAGAAGAGGTTGCTACCAATTCCATGTCTCCTCAATATTAAAGCACTATCTGGTACATCTGCCATAAACAATCCTTTGTTATTAGGTATGGCCTTGTTATGGATCATAAACATACCATATGCAAAGTCATAATAGACGAGCCAAGTGGAAACAAAAATGGTTTAGCCAAAGGACAAAATTAGGTACAAAACCAGCATCTCCATGTGAATGTGTTTAAAAAAAATGAGCTACAACTGTTAACAAATACGTTGTGTGTAACCAAAAAAAGTGACTACTTAAATCAGTTAAATGGCAAGATCCAATACTCCTGAGACACATTTCAAGCTTGAGGACCAGGATTTTGGTGAGTAGTCATCTACTTTCATTATTGAAATTTAATGCTACTTTTCTTCTTACTTGAGTCTCTTGAGTCTGAAATCTTGTTAGATCAAAAAATTACAATGTTAGGGCCTGCTTCCTTGTAATGAAAAAGAACCTAATAAAGTAGCATAATATATAGACCTTTTAATAAGTGCCAGCGCCTCAACATTAATTTCATAGTTCCATTTCATAAAAAGGAATTGGTTAAGGACAAGTAGGCCAAATAAGTGAACTACCCCACATGGGGAAGAAAACTTCTTCATCAGTAAAGATATTTCAGGGTTTATGGGCTATTCTCTATTTATGGTCAACGGCGGTGCAAAAGTTCTCACGTTCGTTAAAATAATAAACGTCCTCACACTCTTCAAGATTGGAACTCATTAAATTAAAGTGTATTTGACAGTCAAAAAGTATGTGGTATAGAACCTTTTCTAAGGTTCTTGATATAATGAATTTGAATTAACTTGCTCTGGCAACTATCTTTTGCAAGCTTAATCTTTCTAATCAAGTTTCAAGGTCCACTGTTTAACATCTTCAACACATAAAGATGTAATACACCTGTTGATATGAAAAACATTGCTTCATTTCTAAGGTTCTCGATATAATGTAAAAATTGTTGTAGTTTGTAAGTAAACAACGTTTTCACTTTTGTATTATGAAAGCGTAAAATTCAGCGAAAGAAATTAACAGTGAAACATGTCCAGTTACCTGAATCATAAGGTTGTTTTTTGGGAGTCCATGGTTGCAGTCCATTTTCACAGTATGTCTCCATTTGCACCTTCAGTGCATTGACATCCCACCATTTCTTCCACCTTGCAGTTGCCATTGCTTCTTCCATGGTATGAACATAAAAAGGGTGCTTTGATATAGCCATGTCCACATCATCAGATATAACAAGTGAATGAATCAACAACAACGGATCAACCATTAGTTGCATCTTTGCATCTATCCAAATGCTGAATTGGGAATTCGGGAATAGTCTATGGAGTAAATACTTTGGTATAACCCCGTTCATCGCTGGGTTCTGATACAAATTCTCTTTGGCAACCTTCACAATCCTCCACACTCCTATATTGTATTCTGTTGAATTCATTGAAATCAGTCCGTGATGTTCAAAACCTTTGAGGGTAACATCGTCTACAAACATAAAAAAACACACTTCCTGCAATGTGATGGACCCGAGGCCCTTTGGTTGTCGGATTTTATCATGATCATTGAAGATTGCTGAAACCACGACCACACTGTCACACTGTTCCATCGCAATTCGATCTGCATCAAGAGAAGAAGGCACATGACATAAGCAAATTACTATGAAATATATGCACTTGTAACTTTTTTTAAACTGTATTTACATTATTAATGTAAAAAATCTCTGCCAACAAAATGATCTTTTACTTTTCCAATGTATGAATCTCAGTGCCATGTTGTAAACCAATCAAAAATTGATGATTGAATATTTCTAGGGTGAATTAAGATCTGACAAGTGAATCACGTGCAACTGACCAGATTCACTGATTGGAAACTTCTTGAGAAATCCGCAAAGAACTCGGGCGTTAGGATTTTGATGATCAAAATAGGAAAATCTGGCAAGGGTGCTGAGATTTCCTCCGAAAGTATCAGCATTGCCCCGCACGTAGCGCAAAGCCCCTGAATAAGGGCGATTGGTCTCGCGGAGAGTCTTGATCTCCTGCACAACATCCCAGTAATCTAAATCCAGAATTCGCGACCCATTAGCAAAAAGTGATCATCTTGATGGCGTAATGGTGAAGAAAAGTGGTGATAAGATGAGGGGTGGGTAATTGGTACCTGAGAAAAAAACAGGGGAAGAGCATGTGGAACGGGTGGTTGGAACAGCGTACTTGTGTTCTCCGTAGGAAGAGGGGTAAGAGAAGAGGGAATTCTGAAGAGGATCCAAAGGGGAGGATCGAAAGAAGCATTTGGAGTTAGAGAGAGAATAGAGAGCAAGGAAAAGAGTGGTGAAGAGATAGAGCAGAGAGAAACAGAGGAGCTTGGAGTAGAAGATGAGAGGCTTAGTGGTGGTTATTAGCCTCCCCATTATGAAAATGTGATCTTCTTTGGCGATTTCTCTTCCACTTTTGTTTTGCGAAAATTGATGATGTTGTTGCTGCTGCTGCTGCATGATCATCATCGTGACTCGTGGCAGTTATTTGTCATCTTCAACAATGTTAATATTTTCCTGACTAGGTGGGGCCTACTTCTGATCATACAAGGTTCGGTCGAAATGTTTCAGAATACATAAATCCACTATTGCATTTTTGTCTATTAAAATATTTCTTTAATTATACTAAATTATATTTTAAGTGAAATTTATATTTCAAAAAAAATGATATAGTACATAAATTCTCATTTAATTTTTTCGAATACTACAAAATTATTGATGATCAAATCATGTATTTATATGAAAATATTCTCATAATATATAATTCGCATTACTCTCTCAATAGTGTATAATTTTCAATATTATTATTGTGAATATTGCGAATATTATTATTGATAATACTACGAATACATTATTGAGAATATTATGATTATATAATGTTGTGAAAAAAATTATATAATAATTACATTTTCTCTTAATTAAACCATCTTTATTTTCACTTATTTCTACATTTATTTTTCATTTATCCCGGTTCCTTTTCCTCATCACGAAATGCAACATTAATGAGGATGAGGTACTAATAAACTATCCAACCATACAAACTTAAAACCACGACAATTTTTTTTCTATTCCTCCCTGCTGATGCAAATGCAAAAACAATATTTTTTATTTTCATCAGTTGATACCTAAATGTTTCATGAAAGTAAAAAAGATTTTTTAATTTTTTAATTTTAGTTTTTACGTTTTTACGATGCAAGATGATTTTTTTTCAAGGAAATGTTTTTAATCTAATTTAATTCCCAAATAACGCCTCATGACAAGCCAATAAATGCATGATATTAATAGTTCTGGTATCCGTTATATAAACGTATTAAAAAACTTCTAGATGATCTTAATCACTTATTAATCATCCCATTAATCTATATGTGATATGATGTGTAATGAAATACCTTTTAATTATTTTACCTCGAAATTACAAGCTGGAGTTTCTGTTAAAAAGGAAAGCTTAAATACATCTCCTTCAAGTATTCAACTTACGCTTCTATGCTCGAATCAATAGAAAATTTGGAGTTTTGAAAACAAATTTAATAAACATATTTATATGTAATTAAATGGAGAAAGTTGAGAAGTTGATGCTGCTCCTTTTTTGTGTAACCTTCTCCGTAGCCTTTTGAAGTCGAAGCACATGATGTTTAAACGTATCAAAATCGATTTCAATAATTTCATGACCAAAAGCTGGTTCTCGAACTACAATAAATTCATCCCAATATTCTTTAGCTTTCTCCATATTCCCCAGCATTTTGTATATAATTGCCTGTAAAATATTTCCAAAACAACCTAACCATCATCATAATCATCATCATCCATTTTTAATATAATTAATTCATGCACTTCAGGACAAATTTAAATCGCACTGCAAAGTGGGTTTTTAAGTAAGTTATCTTAGACCTGAGTTTTTGAGAAATAACAAAATTAGACCTTAAAAGTGTATGGCCAACATGACCCAACATGACCCAACATGTTATAAAGAATATATGTTTGATCTAATAAGATTTATGGTTTATGGTTTGTTAGGTAAGAAGTTAGGTTAATTAAGTTGGTGATTAATCGATTTTAATCATCTTATTAGTTGCAAAATTTTTCTCCTCCATTAAAATATGTACCTTGTACAGTGGGCGTCTTGCATCTTTGAGCGATTCATCTGCCAAACATTCACATTGCAAGGCACTTTCTAAATCTGAAATTCCTCCCTACCATTGACACGTTCAAGGAATTAATGTCAAATAATTTGTTTAAGGAAAAATGTGAAATAAAAAATTAATTAAAGATACCTTGTAGATAAGCACTTCCACTATTAACATTTCAAACTCGTAAGCTTCGTGTGGCTTCTCCTTTTCATTAGCCTCTTTCAACGCTGGTCTAAGTATTCTCTCTGCAAAATCCTCCACTTCCCACATCTCCAACTCTCTTACTTTTTGCTTCAATGGTTAGAAAAATATCATTAAATAGTGACACTTTCTAACGTTAATCTGGAACATGAAAACATGTAGAAAATAGTAATAAATGTATGAAACCTGAAGAATGAGTAAATCAGGTAAATCTTTTTGAAGTTCCCTAATAAGAGCATGGGCGCTGTCTAATGCTGATGGATGTTCATACTGTTCTGTCATCAATCTATCCAGCGCTGGATACCCACTATGGAGTTCTCTAACGATGAAGGACCTCGTAGCTTCAAGTCTATTGGGCCTGATTCTGGGCTTGGGCTTGGGCTTCGACCTGGTCCTTCTTACTAGCACAGAAATCAAAAGAGAAAAACAGCCGAGGATTACATAAGATATTGCTTTCGTGGCATTTGCCTCGTACTTAGAACTCACATATGAGATAATATTTTGCATGTCTTCACACCAACTTTGAGCAAGAGACAAGTTACACAACTTTTCTACCACCTGGTTCATACTTAAGCACTGTTCCTTTTCCTCCACAAAAGAGAATGTTTTTGTCATAGTTTTCAGCTCAAAAGCCAATGTGAAAGCACTATAAATAGTGTTTACATGGCTTGTGAAATGTCACATAAAGTATTGTGATTCTATGCTTGACAAATAGGTAAAGAAATGAATGTCTTAAAGAAAACCCTTGTTTTAAGTAAAAGATATATGCTCTGCTCAAGAAAAAAAAAAAAGTGTAAAAGATATGAAAGCTGGTCGTAGATGATTGATTTGTACTATTACACGTGCGGCTGTGGATGCATCAGAAACTGGTATATCCTTCTGCACAAACAATGTATAATAATAATGTGTAAACCACTCAGGATTTGAAAATACTCCTTCTGAAATAAAGAGTAGTTTTGATATAAAAGGTATATAACATTTAATTAAAAAAAATACATAACAAAATAACTTCATCCTAACAGAAATTAGTTATATTTATAAAATATATTTTACTCTCTAAACGAAACAAAAAATTACTACAGTAAATTGATCGACTTTTGAGAAAGAGATGTCTGAATTATCTAATGTCTAAATAGTATGGTTCAACTTTAATTTTCAACTGCTTTTAATTTCATTGTCTATTTAAATTGGTGCTCTGTCTAAAGAAACCCTTTTTGGTAGTATTTCTCGCAAACATTTGAATTCATCTAATATTTTTAAGAGAAGTTATCTTCTTCTTTTTTTGGCTCCAGAAATTTATTTAAAATTAGATAAAGGCTGCCTCCAATTTAAAGTTGGGCCCGAACAAGCCTAAAAATAACTTGGGTTTCAAAAGATAAACTCCGTTTGCAATGGGGCCTTCTCCCTGCACCTCCAACGATTCTTCAGTACCCCCAAAAATTACTCTAATACCCTTATTTATAACCGGCTGAGAGAGTGGGTGAAAGTGGTTACGACGCAGTAAATTTCATTTACTGCGTCACCAACATCCTGCACCCCCAAAACGTTACTTCTTCAAATCCGTTTCGTTTCTTCTCGATCCCGTGTTCACTTCCATTTAAATTTTTGCTCTCTCAGTGGTTCGTGGTGGCTCATCCTTCATTCGTCTGTCCTTCATTCGTTCATTCGTTCATTCTCTCTGCTGTTTCCTTCATTCGTTCAATCTCATTAAATTTTTTTATGAAACGGAATACAGAATCCGTTTCTGTATTTATGAAACGGATTCTGTATTCCGTTTCATAAAAAAATTTGCAAATTTTTTTATGAAACGGAATACAGAATCCGTTTCTGTATTTTTTTATGAAACGGAATACAGAATCCGTTTCTGTATAATTTTTTTATGAAACGGAATACAGAATCCGTTTCATAAATACAGAAACGGATTCTGTATTCCGTTTCATAAAAAAATTTGCAATTTTTTTTATGAAACGGAATACAGAATCCGTTTCTGTTTTTATGAAACGGATTCTGTATTCCGTTTCATAAAAAAAATTGCAAATTTTTTTAT
>Ga0214542_1009164_pt1 | contig 15662 bp, 5 predicted proteins | sample CNSS1metaG_FD_160096 | JGI IMG/M metagenome (GOLD analysis project Ga0214542, IMG submission 160096) | Root nodule microbial communities from cowpea collected in UCLA plant growth center, Los Angeles, California, USA - CNSS1 | ecosystem: Host-associated > Plants > Roots > Nodule | place: USA... | reverse complement strand
AGAAATTATTTTTTTTTTTTTTTTTTTTTTTTTTTTACCTTTTACCTTTTTTCTATTTGTATTTTGGTTTATATGATAACTATTGATTATTCTATGCTTTAGGATAGTTTATTGATAGGTTTGAATGTATTATATATGTCCATTTTAAATTGGAAAATGTTTCAGAATAAGGGGAGACTATTTATTTTTATATTAGACTTTGGCTGAGTGTAAGTTAATAAAAATTTCATAACTTTCATTCTATTCCACCGAATTATTCGAGTTAATTTTATTATTTTTGGAAACATTTCTTAAAAAAATTGTCTAAACTTTGAAAATCATCCAAAAAAAAATATTTTGAAATGAAAGATTTATGAACATTAGAAGATTATACCCTTGTTTTAAAATTTTCATGTGAAATGATCTATATTAATTGAACTAACGGTATTCATTGAGAAAATTTTCAAATATAGTTGTATGCTTTGAAAATTAGATTAAATACACTTTCTGAAAATATATGTGTCATATTTTTTTTATATCTTTTTACCATTTTTAATGAATTTTTCTTTTAAGATTATATTATGAAAAAAATTACGCACGAAATCTACTTTTACTTCAAATAGGGATCTAGTTTTTTAAGTTTTACTCATTCAAATAAATTGAAACAAACTTTCTTGGAAATAAACAAAAACTATATTTGATTTAGGATTTTGATTCTCTCAAAAAGGTTTTAAAATAAAAAATATGATTTTGGAATTTGGTCCATCATGTACAAAATAGTAGTTGATGTATAGTGTGCAAAATGATCTAAGAGAAGGTAGACTTTTAAGATTTAAATGGCAGGCCATGATCATAGTTTAAGTATAAATGAATAATTTAAGATATGAGATTGACTTAGATGATGCATGACCTACAAAATGTACATGATGCATAGTCTAAGTATGACTCGCATAATTTTTGGAACCAAATTAAATAATTGATGTAGAGACATGTGAAAAACAGTTAGCAAATATAATGCATAAGTAGTTGATAGACTCGTCAGAATACGGGACATATTAATTCTAGGAAAAAGTATCCTTTTGTCGTTAAAAGTTAAAGTTTGATCTCAATTTGGAAATGGTTTCTAATGGAAATTTGATTACTGTTTGGTTTCTGTATTCTTAAAATTATTATTTTTTAGTATTTACTTTTGGACGGCGTTAAAAACAACAAACTGTGTGCCACCTGTTATTTAATTTTTTTTTTTATAAAAAAAGAACTAGCATAAGCTAGGCTGACGCTTTTCATACAAACTAGAAAAAATATGTTTTTGATTCCTGAAGTTTGAAATTAATTTGAAAATGGTCACTGGTTGAAATTTAGTCACTGTTTGGTCCCTACACATACAAAATCATTGTTAAAATATAATAATAATAATAATAATACTATTAATAATAATAATATTATTATTATTATATAATTGTTAATAATAATATTATCATATATTAATAATAATTAATAATATTAATATATCAATAATACTATTAATAATTATATATTAGTACTATTATTATATTTTTAATAATATTAATATTAATAATAATATTATTATTATCATATAATCTTATTAATTACTAATATTACTAATATTAAAAAAATATTATTAATAAATAATAAATAATGATAATAATATTATTAATAATATATAAAATTATTATTGTTATATATTATATATATTAATAATAATAATATTAATAAATAATAATATTATTAATTATTATTACTGATATATTAATATTATTAATATATAATTATTATTAATATTAATATTAATAATTGTTATAATATTATTGTTTATTTTAATATTATTAATAATTATATATAATAATAATTATTGTTATTATTATATAATAATAATACTATTAATAATTATATATTATTATTATATAATATTATTATTATCTGTATAGTATTATTGTTATTATATTATTATTATTCAACGTGTAAGTATTCAAATTTCAACCAGGACCATTTTCAAATTAAGTTCAAACTTCAGTGACAATAAAACATATTTTTTCTAATTTTTGTGAAAAGCTTTGGCTAGGTCGATGCTAGTTCTTTTTTTATAAAAAAAATTAAATAACATGTGTCACGCCGTTTGTTATTTTTATCACCAAAAATAGGGTCTAAAAACAATGATTTTGAAAGTACAAGCATCAAACAGTGATCAAGTTTCGACCAGAGACCATTTTCAAATTTGGATCAAACTTTAGGGACCAAAAACATAGTTTTCCCTTAATTCTAAAACCATAACAAGCATAGAAAGGTTCATATGTGTACTAAATGTACCAATTTTCTTCGCTCTGCAACTTTTTTTTCTTCAAGTGGGTTAGTTTAATTGTAAATTGATAAAGTTAATTATGAATTAGATTTTTTAAAGGTAAGTCTAAAGTTAACTTACATATAGATTAAATGTATAATACAAATCCATTAAATTTATTTTTTCAATTAAATTAAATTAAATTTGACGTAGGATCAACATAATAGATTTGTCGTTGGATAACCCTAATCAACTTGAAATGGTCTAAGTCTAATATGGGCTTGATGTATCAATTGAAAACAGACCCAACTTGACTTGTTCCGAAAAGACTTAGCTCTATCTTGACCTGGCTCAACTTCATTCTAATTTGACTCAACTTAGCCTAGACTTGGACTGATTTGACTAAACTTTGACCAGTACCAACTCAACTTGACTTGATGTTAGGATGACTTGCCTCAATTTAGGGGTGGGATAATGTGATGAGAAAATAATAAAGGGTCATTCTAATGTTCAACAGTGAAAGAATATTGATGGTACACTCAAAAAATATGAAATATGATTGATAAGTCATAGAGTTCGTCATCACATGTTAGCTTGATAAGATCAAATTTGAATTCTTATAACTTTGAACTCTAAAGGTTCCTAGAAAGAGAAACTCAATTTTTCTATCTCAATTGATATATCACCCATTCTATTACAAATACAACTTTTTATAAGATGAATGATCTAAGACCTTATAATTTTCACATTAATTCTCACTAAGCAATATTTAATATATACTAGTAATTAACTCCATGTAATATTGTCTTTAATTCTCATTATATAGATAATTATTTCACACATGAGAACGTCAACCGTTCACTTTTTTGTGATTTTTTAATTTTCTCCTGTGATCATTCAACTATATAACAAAAAATATATAATAGCATTATAATGAGAACTCAAAATTGTATTCACCCATCAAACTTACTTTAACCTTGGTTTAAGTTGACTCTACTCAACATGAACTTACACCGACTTGACTTAATATAGGCACAAGCAGACTCAACTAAACATGGACACAAACTAACTTGATTTGGCCTAGACTCGATTGAATACGCTCAACCTAGGGTTGAGCCTACTAGTCTCTAACTTTGTTTAGTTGACTCGCCATGACCATAGTTTGATTAACTTGCCTCGACCTTGGCCTAGGTTAACTCACCTCAAGTTCCCCCTGACCAACATGGCTAGACATATGACCGTGCTAACTCGATTAGTCTTGAGCTTAGGTAGAGTCACCTTAACATTGACTCAGACCAGCTTAACTTGACTTGTAGGGTCCGACTCAAATAAACTCGATTTGGGTCAGACTTAACTTGAATTTTGACATGAGTTGACTCAACTTTGCCTTTGATCCATGCCAACTTGGTTCGACTTGTGGCTCGAGCCAACTCAACTTCATATGTGTTTAGTCCAATGCGACTCAACCTTGGCTTAAGCCAAGTCTCCTCAATCTAAGTTCGAGTAAAATCGCCTTGGTTTAGACTCAGACTAACTCGACTTGTCTTTTGGTCCAACCAATTCGGCTTCACTTGGACCTTGACTGACTTGAGACAACCTTTGTTCTAGATTGACTTAGCTAATCCTTTGGCTCAAACTAACTCAACTTGACCTTTGACCCTACTAACTTGACTCAACTTTCGATCAAACCAACTTGGTTAACCTAAGCCTGGACAAACTTGATTTAACCTTGACACATCTCGATTTTGGATTTTTAAAGTCCAATATCTAGTTTACATCTAACACAAATCTAATAAAATAAACGACACTTAAAATTTAAAAATATGAATTGATTCTACAATCTAGAATTTACAATTTTTTTTATCACGCTTACCCTTTTGGTTCATATATTCAACGTCACTATTGAAATTTTGGTAATTTTTTTATTTCATATTGTATTGAGTAAACTTTGATTTTATATATATATATATATATATATATATATATATATATAATATTTTCTTTTACTATAATTAAGGTTAGAAATGTCAATATATGATTCTAATCTCGTATTCAAATCAATTCCTAAGAACTCAAGTAAGGTATGTATGAAAAAAATGTCATTCTCTCAAATGTTCTAGTCTCACACCTTTAGTTTTAGGGATGACAATGTTGACCCAATGGGTCAACTAGGAGGCCTGTGAAAATAATACGAGGTGGGCCAAGATATTGAGTTCACTAACTTGTAAAAATTAAAATCGCATAACCCACAATCCGCTTGGGCCAGACGTGTGGGGTGAGGTAGGTTGACCCGCAATCTCGCATAACCTAACACTCTTATTCCAAAGTTAGTAACTTCAACTTGTGAATTGTCCAAGATGCATGCTTATTTTCACTATTTTTGTCGTGAGTTTCGTAATATTATGATTTTAATTTGTGAATTCTAATGTTTGGCTTTGTCAGGAAATGTAAATCTAAATCTACTCGACTCTAGAAACAGTAGACTAGTAGTATTTGAAACTTATTTTTTAGTTTTTTTATAGACTTTAGTTCATGGTCAATTTGGAGAGGAAGTTAAGTTAGAGTTGATCCTAAAAGTTGCAACTCACATTGGTCTAATTGTAAATTTTGGTCTAATTGTATGTTTATTTAGTAATATGTTCTCTTACTTTTATTTCAATAATAAATGTAAGCCTAATAAATGTAGCTGAAAGAATAAACACCTCATTCAAATCACCTTAACCGATTTTGAAATCAACTTGGTTTAGATGTATCAGAACTCTCCTAGGAAATGACAAAAGAATTTTGAAAAACAATTATATCTTTAATCAAAATGACTGAGATTATATTGGTCGAGATGTACAAGTCTAACATAATAGATTACCAAGTCTTAGAACCCATTTACTAGGTTGAGATGTGCAAATCTTGACAATCCCAAATGTGCAAACCGTGCACAACACAAATATAAATATATTAAATAAATAAATAAAATGAGATTAATAACAATTTAATATTTTAAAAAATACTTATAAGACTGATAAATAAATAAAATAGGATTGAAGATGCTTATTTAAGTAAAAATAATTTCAAAATAAATAAGTAAATCGTTAAAATGATAAATGACTCATTACATTATCTTAATGAATTCTTATACTTGACATACTATAATTTTAATAATAACGTGTCGCTTACTTTCTTTTATAAATTTTTTACCTCTACTTTTTTTTTGTCTTACTTTCTTATACTATTTCTCCTTTTATTTCCTCCACTAAATTTTTCTATCTTGATTCATCCTATGGATATACTTAGGCAAAGAAAAATTCGTTTTTATTTATTTTTACTACATGCAATGACGGAGAAAGAAATATTTTAATTTCTTACTTCTCTCTTTTTGTGTAAGACGAGATAAGTTTATGTTATCTCCTTTTCTATTTTTAAATTCTATTAATTAAATTGTTGGTCATATAATATTTCAGGAAATAGAAAATTATTTAAATTATTCAAAAGTAATATAATTTAATGTATCATATTTAAAAAATAATGAGTTCTAAATTTTAAAATTTTCTCACCCTTCGCTTCCTTTATTCATCACAAAAAAAAGAAAGAAGGAGAAATGGTTGCATATTAAGAGTGAGTTGATGCATTGGTTCCATCCAAAAGAAGAATTTTTCTTCCTAAACGTAACTCTCAACGATTTATATACATAAATAGCAGTTGTGTAATTGATGAGCATCGTAATCAAATAAAGAGGATATGAGAATCCAAGGACAATGGCACACCTTAAAAGAAGGAAAAAATGGTAATGAGAAAAACATCAAGATTTGGATAACATTAGTTAATAAGAGTAAAGATATAAAAGTACAAATATTTTATTGATTTGTAGGAGAAAGAGTTAGTTGCTCACAGCTTAGGATGGAAAATTAAAAGTTGGGCCATTAACTTTTCTTTTGTGCCAAAAGTTGGGCCATTAACTTCGTGAAAGCGATTTCTAAAAAGGTCTTTAGAACTCGCCACTTCCCAATTTATAATTGCTTTACTTCAAATTAATATCTCAATACAAACTTATATACCATATCAGATCTTCCATTCCAAAATTTGTATATTTTGCCTACTCCAAAAATAAAAAAACTTATATCACCTAAATTTTCTAAAAGAAATTTTGTTTTTCTTAAGGTATATTTTTCTAAACATTTTATTTAACACATATGTGTACAATATTTTATTTATTTATTTATTTTTATCAGCAAAAAATGAACTAAAATTAAAAAGAGCACTTAAGGGATGCTCTAACCCTTATACAAAAAGTTGTCCTGTATACATTGATGCATTAGTTTGGCATCATAGCACTAGCTAAACACATATCTGCCAAACTCCAAAAAATGACAATGGAAAACTACTTGAAATCCTCAAAGCAAACCGAAAATTCAAATATATGCATTATACTACAGTAATGGCTAAAACACCAAAACAATGATCAGGACTAAAGTATTTTTATCTTTGTTGTTGTACCTTCAATCGTTCCTTTGCTACACTTCCCTCTGCATATTCCATTGCATCTTTAAGAAACAACTTCTGACATAGTGCATAATGTGCAATTGTGAGCCAAGATAACTTTATATTCTCATACAAACATCCCTCTTCCTCACCAGTTCAAGGGCACAACTGTGTCTTTCATTTGATTCCGCAATTGGACTTCAACCAACTGGTGCTATTGACCTTGCAATACCAAGTTTCTTTCCTCTATAATTCCTGTATTTGTTCACCTGACACACTTGAACACACAACAGTTACCATATCAAAGAGATTTTAAACAAGTATACGGAGATAAGCACCAATCACTCTATCGTTTCACAATTTTAAAAGGTTAAATAGGTAGTTAGTTTTGTTTTAAAACTTTGAATTATTTTTTATTTTCAAATTTTATTAGTGAATAGAGGTAATCTTTGTGACCAAACGACGTTAAAAATGTGTTGATATAACAAACTATATTGTTACGTGTGTTCATGTGTTGATGTATAGACGACGCACTCGTAACAAAGCTCATGGAGAGACCTTAGTGTAGGTATAGAGGGGTCATGGACGCCTTCACCTCCCCAATTTTCTTATATTTATATAGGTACAATTTATATATATATATATATATATATATATATATATATATATATATATATATATATATATATATATTAAATATGCTTTTAATTTCTGAGTTCTGACATGAAATTAAAAGTATATCTTAAACTTTAATATGGTTTGACCTCTAAACGTTAGAAATGAATGAATATAGTCTTTCTAGTCCAATTACTTTAAATTTCTTTTAAAGTATAGACACATTTCATGCTACACGTTCCTTTTTCAATATCTATTGAAAAACACATTTGACACATAAAAAAAAATTAACCTAATTAGGTTAAAAAGACTATATCCATTTATTTTAAAGTTTGAAGACTAAAATATATTAAAGTTTCAGATAATAACGAATTATTATTTTGCGTCAAAGTTAAGATACTTAAAACATTTTAACTTTTTATCTTGACATCCCCAAGTTTTGTCTGAAGATCCATTACTGATAGTTGTTAGCACATTAGCACATCTTTAACGCCGTTAGAGCTATGTGACTTCATTATTAAAGTTTGGAGAAGAAGATGATTCAAAGTTTAGGTGAAAAACAAAATTTAAATTTGCATCAAAGTTAAGGACAAATTGATGTATTTAATCCAATATAAGATGTACACGATTGGGACATCATTTTATTTTTCTTGAAATATATATGTAGAAGTATAAGGTATATTAAGTGGAGTAGAATAGGAAGCATGAGAAATGAACCTGATGTGGTTAGATTTTAGTTGCATGCAGAGTACTATCTGGAATCTGGTTAAGGGAAATGCACGTTCACATGACCCACAAATTAGACGTTTAAATGGGTACACGTCCCTCCCAGAATTGTGATCAACATATTTCACCAAAATATACATATTCATAAAAAGAAGCCAATGAGAAGAATACACATATATGCAACTTTCAAGAATAAAAAACACAAGTTAGGTGACAAAACAAATAAGACATAATTTTGGTTGCAACTTCATTGCCCCAGCAAGGCAAACTAAGGTGGCCAATATCCAATGGTAAACCTAGCACAAAATACCCAATAAGAGAACTACAACAGATAGTGCAGTACTTGCAAAAAACAAACAAGAAATTTGTGCCACTTATCTCATTACCGACAAAAGTGCTAGTCACTCAAACTCTTCAATCATTCAACTCCCACAAACAAACAAAGTGGAGTTTATACCAACAATAGAATAACAATAAATCGGAAAACATTTATCTGTCATGCTTGTTAAAAGAGAGATTATTATTGCTATTCTTTTTACCACGTTCAAGAGTCTCACATCTTTTAAGAGTCGAGATAAAAAACGGTTTAAATATTTTTTTCTTCCTTCTATTCTCATATATGTTTTTTAAGGATATACCTCAAATTCATATTGATTGAGAGTTATTCTTGTTGGAAGTCTCACATCGATTATAGATAAGACAATTTCATAATATATAAGTGAGGTGCAAACCTCACCTTACAAACCGATTTTGTGGGATTGAGTTAGACTTAAAGTCCACTTGTATCAAAGCCAGGTTAAAACCTATACTAATAAGATTTCTTGGACATTCTGTTCCACCTGCAATCGGATCACTTACGGACTATATCGCTAACGGACCACTAATTTTTATTCCCACACTTGAAATAAATATACATCGACATGGAAAAGTGTGTTGGAAGTCCCACATTGAACAAAGATAAGACTTAAAGCCCACTTCTAATAATTCTACCGCGGGATCAAATCTTATTGTACGAGATTCAATATTTTTAACCTGTTGTTTTTTTGTGAGCTTTGCTGAAAACCATTTGTTAAGTGACAAATCAACGAATTTAACAGTTACAGACAGCGATAATAATGATGTGTTGAAGCATGAAAAGTAAAAGGTTGGTGTTAATAAGAGTGGTAGAAATTAATTGTAATATATCTTGAATAGGGTTTCTGACAAGTGACAAGCTTCTAAATTGACTGAGTTGATTAAAATTATTGCGTTGTGAGAAATGATAAGTGGATAAGAATGTGTAAGAAAAGGACTTATCAATTATATGATGGTTTTTGTGTGTTGGATTTGGAGTATGAAATATGCAGGGAGTGTTGATATTATTGGTTATTGGATTGAGAAGTTATTTGACTCCGACCAATATGGTTTTTTGAAGAGATGGTGATATAATTTCGCATGAGACAAGTTTGTGCTCACATATGTTGTAACGTGTCAAAATAGGAAGAATCAAGATGAGAAGCCACTACCTATTATTTTCTGCCACCATCTTTGATTGAGCCAAAGACTTGAAACACTGAATCATCACAGCTTTGAAAATAAGAACCCTTGCACTATCAAACCTTCAATTCAAAAAATATACAATGTCACACACTCTCTAATGTAACGTGGGTTATGCATGTACACAAGAATTTCTTTTTCAGGAAAAATAGGCCAAGCAAAACAACATATGTAATGAAATTTGTTCAAGAATGTGTCGTTAACCAACTTAAAGGAAATAATAAAGTGACTCAAAACCTTACTACACTAAAGTTAATTTTATAAGCTTTAAGTCAAGTTTAACATTTACTTAATATGGTTTTAAACTTTATTCGTATGTATCTTGCTTTGTTTTATTGAATTAATCATGTGTACTAATCTTCTTCTTTTTTTTTTCATGTTTTAGATTTGAATATTTCATATGTGATGTTAATCGTAGTTTAAATTAACGTGAATTTTATCTTTTAAATTAATTCTATAAAATTGAGTTAAACTTAAAATTCAGTTCATAAAATTATATTATGATTTATTTTAATGTTATTGAGTCTAACATATTATCTATTATCGACTCACTTTATATTATAATGTTTAAAATGTTATATATATACTTCTTGTTTTCTCAAAAAGTGTTGAATATCATAGACAAATTAATTTGTTTGTGTTTAATACGTTTTATATTCAAGTTATAGAATTTGCAAACAAAACAAACGAGTGTATAAAATTATTGAGAACGTATTTATGACTTATATAAAATTTTGTATTAGTGTTATATAGTTTATATTACTCTTTACTTTTAAAGATTTGATATTGTTATAAAATCAAATTATAATATATAACCAAGAATAAGTCTTATTTTATTAAATACGTAAGATTAAGTTAAATTTAAATTTGTATTATATAATTCAGTATTAAACTCTTTCAATTTTCCTATAATGAAGACTCCATAAGAAAAATAAAACTGGTTTTTTAATATTAAATTAAACTCAAATTTATTGAGTTAATAATATTTAAATTTTGAAAATTGGAAAATGGAAAAAATGAAGAATTGTCGTATGAGTTAATATATATATATATATATATATATATATATATATATATATATATATATATATATATATATATATATATATTTTTTTTTTAACATTTGAGGGGTGCAACGTGTGTAGTACAAATATTAAAGAGGGTCAGAAACGTGTCACTCTTTGATGCTTGAGAAAGCAAAAAGTCCTTTAAAATTATTGTACTGATAAAATGGGTTTTATTAGTGAGGGACGGTGCACATTGTCTCGTCATCTTTTATTTTATTTATTTCTTGTTTAGTTCCATAATGTTTCATATGTGAAACTTAGGTTTAATTTTCCCATTTATAATTGGTCACAAAGAAGCACACAACTAAGATAGTTGTTCGTAGATGCAGCAATTTCAACCTCAGTCACATCAAACATGTGTATTATTTATACGTGCATATCTTAACGAACCTAAACCATATCCTACAAAATCTAGTAATAGTCACACTTAACTAATTTCATTAAAACTTCCAAACCCTCAAGATGCGACACAAAACTTCCACACCCACTCTAACAACATTTTTGCTTTTAAACAAATCAAAATCTTTTTTTTTTTCTACTATTCAAAAATACAATCTACATTTTATAACCATGTTTCAATGTTATTTTCTAATTTAGATTACAATTTTATCGTGAAAATATTTATTGCACAATTTTTTAAAATGAACAAGATTATTGCAAAGTGATTACCAAAAACGCTTACCTTGTTTTTCGATGAATTCTAAAACAAAATTTATTTTTCTAGAGACGTTAAAATAGTTTGTGTTGAAATATTTAAATTAATGATAATTATTTTTAGTTTATGAAAAAAAAAATAAAAATTCTAGTTTGTTCTTTCAATGTAAAATATAGGACGATTGCATTCTACAATTTAAAGAAAAAAAATGGTCATTGTTTATGGTTTAGTATCAATTTGACATTCAAAAGATACAAGTTATTGTTAAATTGGTCCTTAAATATTTGCCTTATAATACGAGCAAAAACCCTGTAAATTAGTTACAATTTTCCTTCTTTTAAGACTAAAAATCAACCATTTCTTCATTTCTATTTGAAATTAAATTTAAGTAAATTTAAAATTCCAAAAGTTTATGAAAATATTTTTACGAAATTATGAAATTTAAAATTAAACAACAGTATAAAAAAAATGAATTTTTTTAATGTTTGCCCTTTTCTCACCCATGTCTCTAATTGCTTAGGTGTACTTTTGCCCCTTTCTTTCTCTCACTCTCTTTTCTTTCGTCTAAAATTTTCCTCTTTCTTTTCATTCATCTCCTTCTTTTACACATAAAAATATCGATATTTGTGTTTTAATTATTCAATATACAAAAGCTATTGAAAAGGTAGTCAATATATTTATTTTCATGAATTTTATGAATAAAAATGATACTTTTAAAAATAAGATTTAATTACGTACATGGTATAATTAAACTGTCGTACCCAAATTAAGAATTTCAAATGTAAGAAATTTGAATTAATTTATTGAAAATTAAATTTCAATAAATTAAAACTATAAATTAATAAAAATTTTAAACATTATTAAAGTTTTGTGTTCAACTTTTGTCGAAATAAAGGAGCAATATGAAAGAGGAAACTAATTAAGCATTTCACACCCATCTCAAGTGCTATATATATTGACATGGTGGCACGATATGTATCTTTAAAAAGAATTGGTGAAACTTGATTTTAATGTCAAGAATTTGTATACGAAATGTCCCCTTAGTCTGATACAGCTAAATTTTATTGCAGAAAAAAAAGAAAAAAAATGAAGATTATGGAGAAAAGGAAAAAGGGAGAAAAAAGTGGAGAATATTAAAAGTACTACCTATGATTATGTAAAGAAAAACCAATGATAGCATGAAGTAATAGGTGAGGTTCACATGTATGGTTGCTCGTGTTATCGTGACTGTGACTGCATATTGACAAATTGCAAAACAAAAAACCTTTCATGCTTTAACATACCAACCAAACTAAACGTAAAAGTTGAGTTTTTTTCAATCCAAACACATTAATAAATCTAAGTGATGTGATTGAGATCTTTTATGAATCTAAAACATGCCACAAAGTAACATCGTACGTAAGTCAATAATCTAAACGCATGAACTCAGAACAAGTTTGGTCTACTTCTGCCTAACCTTCATCATGATGACGAAAAACAATTCTCAAAAACTGCTTCAAGATCACGCTTAGATCAAACGTTACCATTTTACTCTATTTATCTAAACGTTTCAAATTTATCAAATTGTTTTTTTTTTTCTGAAGATTTCGTCAAAATTTGAAGTGTGTGATGATTTTTTTGTTTCACAAGAGAAAATAGGCATCACTGAAGTGTGTTATTTGTTAGATCATGTGCTAACCACTTAATCAAAAATTATAACTGTTAGTCAGGATGCAACTCTTTCTACTTAAGAGCGTATGTGTTCAAACATTATGATTCGACTGTGACTTGATCCACAGACCTCCGACACAAGACAATTACTATCACCCACAATATTATTTTGAATAAAGTATGCATCTTAATAATGCCACAAGCCACTTATGAGGAATCAGTTTGGTGGAGTTGATGAGGTTGGGTGGGGATAAGACATGTTAAAGTTTCAAAGAAAAATAACTCATTTTTAAGCATTTGAAAGAGAGAAAAAAAACATCATTATTTAGATTATATATTAAGCATTATATGTAAAGAAAATCTATAAATTTGTATCATGTATAATAAGATAAGGAGATTCTGAGATGGTGAAGTGTGACAACATTTCACCATGCTCCAATCGTGTTTGCCAAGAACCCCACTTGCTCATTGAAGCTTAGGAGATTATTATCTCTTACTGATCCACTTGGGAACAAAGCAAAAGATTTTGTTTTGATAATTTTGAAATTTATATTTGAATGATGGACCCTCATGTCACAACCACATTGTAGAAAGATCTTATTACAAGTCTTATATTTAAATTTCGTTAGGTCATTGTAAAAAAAAAAAGAAAAATCTATAAATAGTTTTTTTTTTATATTAAATGAGTTTATGACATTCTAAAATGTTTTTTTGAAAAAAATTGTGACTAAAAGTTTCAAATTAAGTGATTGACTTGAAAATATTAAGTCAATGACTAGAAATTGAAATAAATAATTAGTTTCATTAATAAAGAAAGTTATTTCTCTTATAAAGAATACTCTTTCATGCTGAAATGAATAATACTCACATGGAAACGAGAGTTCTTTTGTTGGTTAGAGAAACTATGGTTTATATTTCGGTTCATATTTCGTATACAAAATTTAATGTAATAATTACATAGTACTAGTTTTAAATAATGTTTCAGATCTAGTTTTGAGGTATAAATACAATCCTCATAATATGTTTTAATTAAATGGGACCCGTGCATAATTTGTAGTCGCATTTATGAAAAAGAAATGTATACCCTGATTATAAAAACAAAATATCGACGAAATAAAGTTAAATAATTAATTAAAAAATCAGAAATAATATAGAGTATTCAAAGGGGTCCATGATGTATGCAAGTTAGTCATTGTTGCAATGATTTTAGAACATTACCTTAGAAATTTTAACATGATCCCAAAACATGAATAGGAAAAGAAACATAATTGTTTGCATAAGTATATAATGTAATTGTAACTCATGTTTGCTTTTTGTGCGCATTTTGCATTCTGCTTTTTCAAACAAATTATGTATGCAATTACGGTTTGTCTGGTTTGTCTGATAATGACAGAACTAAAAAAAGCACTCAAAATAAATTACTTTTACCTGTCAATGTTTCTTTTTTACCAGGGATGAAATGATTATTATTATTATTTTCAACTCTTTTATTAATAATATTATCTATGACAATGATTCACATATACTTTTAATATATTATCATATCATAATATATCATCATTATAAAAGAGATAACAACGAAATATTTAGACAAAAAAAAAATCTTTTCTATTACATAACATCCACACTCATATATGATCAATAGCAAGATATTTTCATATTCAATTAGTTTTTATTAGGAATTCAAAGTGAATCGTAAATTTTACATTTGGTGAAGATGGTTGAGATGAGATGGGTAACACGTATGGAGAAAAGCCTACAAACTTTCACTATTTTAGGTTGAAGGTAAAGTGTATGATTTTTTTTAATTTTAATTCAAAATTATTAATGACTCATTAATGTTAAATCAATCTCCCTCCCTCTATTGACAGTTGTTTGTTTTATAAAAAAAATAATACAACCCTTTTACTCCTAAAACAACTATTCTAACTCCACATCTTGGACCTAGAAAATTAGGACTCTATGCATCTATTTAGCAAGGTATTGAATTTTACCTATTTTAATATGTGCCTAATAAAAGGAACAAATCAATCATAAAATTTTATTTATGTGATACATTTAAATAATCTATTCATGTGATACATTTATGTGATTGAAAAGAATATAAAAATATATACCTTTAAATAAATAAACTATTTCAAATCTATTTATAAATATTTAATAAAAATATATTTATTCTCTATTTAATTTAAATTCGTATATATTCGTATAAATAAAATTAATCCCATTCATTTTATTACGATCTTGATAGTTAAACACATACTTTTGGTTTATTTAGTAACATTTATTTTGGTCTTAATGTTTGTTTTTTGCATTTGTTCCTACTTTTGTAAAAAGAGTCGATGTAGTGTAAGCATAAACGTAGGATATGATCCTATTATTGATTTTAACAATCAATCATAAACAATATCCATACTGATAATCATGCTGTAAAAAGTAAACGGAAGCGTACCTGACTCTGTGTGTGTGCTCTCAGAAGGGGACCACGACCATTTATAAACTGAATTACTTAAGTTTTAGTATTTCTAATTTGGTCCCTCATCAAATTAGAAATTACTAACTGATCTCTACACAATATTTATTTTCATGACATATGCCTTTAGCCAAATCTTTAATTTAGTCAGATCACTTTATTATTTGGCTTTATAAATAATGGCCCTAA
>Ga0214542_1009163_pt1 | contig 15662 bp, 9 predicted proteins | sample CNSS1metaG_FD_160096 | JGI IMG/M metagenome (GOLD analysis project Ga0214542, IMG submission 160096) | Root nodule microbial communities from cowpea collected in UCLA plant growth center, Los Angeles, California, USA - CNSS1 | ecosystem: Host-associated > Plants > Roots > Nodule | place: USA... | reverse complement strand
ACTTTTAATTGAGACTGTACTTTGGTTAAAAGTGAGAACGCCAACAAATTAATTGAGACTTTACATTGATTAATTTGTAAATCTATAACAATAGTTAATTGAGCAATAATCTTTAGATAACCGATGAGGAATCTATTTTGAAAAAGCAATGGAATCAATCTATTTTCTTTACTATTGTTTATATCTTATTTTATTTTTTTATCTTTATCCCTCATATTTTATTATTTTATTTGACTAACCGTTTTATATAGATTTTATAAGAACTAACTTGTTAAAAATCAATTCCGTGTTTGTTGGGAGACGACTTTGGGTTACTTTACCCTTTCTATTTTGTTGACTACTTTCTTAACAATAATGAAGTTGTTATAGATAAGTAATATTAATTTGAATGCGTCAACGACAACGTGATCATCTGGACTTAGTGGCGCCTGGCGAAGGGAAAGGTCCCGCTAGGCGACAGCGGCAGAAGCAGTAGCCCTCTAGGGCACGTCCGCCTAGCGGTGTGGACTGTCCCGCCGGGCGGTGGTTGCAGACTTTGTGGTTTTTGAGGCGCTTGGCGCCTGGCGGTACGTGTCCCCCGCCAAGCGGCCTAGGAGCTGATAGCGCCTAGCGGTACGTGTCCCCCGCTAGGCGATTTGGCTATTGTAAGTCATAGTTGTTGAACTTTTTAGGCGTGATCTACAAGGCTTTTGGTGATGCTTCAAAGGTAAGATTGTTGGGTTCTTTGAGTTGAGCTCGGAACGTATCCCTTGAGTTGAGCTCGGGATAGGGGTTAAGCACGTAGCATTCCTCGAGTTGAGCTCGGAATGGCATCCCTCGAGTTGAGCTCGGGATGGCGGATGAACACGAGGAACCCTTGAGTTGAGCTCGGGTTGGCGAGTGTTGCCGGTGTAAGTGTGCTGGTTGTGGCCAGTACGGATGGGTCCAGATGGATTGCCCTCCTCACAGATAGCTAACGAGTTTGGTAGTCTTGGGACGATGTGAACTATGTTTGTATTTGGGAACTCCACCTGGCGTTACGGTGTACGATCCGTAGCAATGGTTTTCCGCACGTGCTTTGTCGGTTATGGCCAATAGGGTTGGCAGCAAATTACCTTGGGGTAATCACTAAAAGAGGTTGAACACGAATGATCTGGTTGGGGCCAAGTGATGAGAATTAAAAGAAGGGAAACTCCCTGGGATGATTGTGTTGTTTATATATATATCTGCTATATACGTGTATACAAATTTTATATGTTTTAATTGTTAAGCTCACCCTATCTGCTTGTGTTTGGCGATGATCGTGTACGCGGTACACGTGAGCAGATGTCGTTGATGCAGGTGGTGCTGGTGAGGCTTAGCCGCGGAGCGGGGATATCCTAAGATTTTTATGTTTATGTTTTCTATCTCTGATTTGAAATAAGTTGTAAAGGCTCATGGCCTATTTTGACTAGACTTTCAGTTTTGTAATTATGGATTATGGATGCTTTAGTACAATAATAAAGTTTTAAATTTCCCGTGTTTTGGGAAATGAGGATTTATTCATAAATGCGATATATTTAAAATTTTATATTCGTTTAATTTTATTAAAATCTGTAATATCCTGACGGGATGTTACATATACTTCTTGGACTGCGAAATAGTATGCAACTGTATGATAAACTGTTTTCTGCTCTAGCTTACCCTTTTGTTTGTTTGTGTTCCTGTGTGTGGTTTTCTCCTCTTGCGATGATCATGAATTTATTGATGTGAACATATGTGAGAACTCCCCGTGGTCATCAGGGTGATGGAGGTTTCGCTACATAGTCTGCTTGGACTGGATTATGTTAATTGGGCTTTTCTTTAGGACTATGGTCCATGTATTTTCTTGTTATTGGGCTTTATTTCTAAATACTATTGATCTATTATTGTACTTCATTAATGGCATTATGGTATGCCCAATTCTCTTTTCGAGTTTTTGGATAATTGTAAGGAGTAGTGTCTATACTCCAGATCGTTGTTCTAATACTATTTTGCGTGACATCTCCTTTAATTAGCCTTATTAATTAAATGGGATGTTATTGGCATACAAATTAATTTAACCTCATTATTAATTTACAAAGTGTAATGACCATTTCTTTAGCGTTTAATTAATTGTTTGCGCATAACTTTTAAATACAAATTTATACTTGTGTTGGACCTTTGGTTTATCTATGTTTTAATGTCAAAATCTGTAAATAGTTTTGGTTATCAATCCGTTTGGTAAATATTCAATTATTGCATGTTTAAGTTACAGTAAAAAAAGTAAACAAGAAAGTATAAAGACACGACGACGATTCTAGATTACAATTGTCCCTTAATCTTTTTTATCGACAGTTTGGGATCACAATTATTATCAACTTTGTGAACAATTTAGTTTTCTGAATTGAAATTTGTTTTTATTATAATGACAATTTTTACATAATCTGCTATTATATTTTGAAGTTACGATAATAGTGTTGCTTATAATTGTTGTAAAATAATTGACGACAATTTCTATTGTTCAAACACATAATTACTCAAACATCAACACTTCTAAAAAATCGTTTATAACCATTGTCCAAAGTCGAATATAAACTAGTACAATGTTAATATAAAATCTTAAAGAGGCTCGTAAGAAAGGCTGACGACCACAACTAAAACTCGTTTAGCCACCGAATTAAGCAAATTAGGTTAAAGGAAACCCATAAGTCAAATAAGAAATAAATTTCAAGATAAACTTTTGCAAGTTGGTAATACACGAGTTCAAATTCAACTACATGCACCTGATAAAATATTATAGGTTTAATTAATCGGATGGTAATTAAACCAATATTATATTAAAAAAACAAGGTTAAATATGTTTTTAGTCTTTGAATTTTGATATGAAATTGAAATTCGTCTATGTCCAAAACTTTGATATTTTTTGTCACAAACTTTCAAAATAAATGTATATAATCCTTATAACTCAACTATGTTAATTTTTTTTATCTGCTAAACACATTTAAAGCTGACAGTTGAGTTATTTACACCGTTTAGCAAGGTCCCGCTTCAATGTTAGTCGGAAAAAATTATCGTCATTATGATAAAATGACTATATTAATTCATTTTTAAAGTCTGAAAATCAAAATATATCAAAATTTAAAATATAGATAAATTTCAATTTTACATCCAAATTTAAGAACTAGTAACATATTTAACCATGAAAAATATTAAACATGAAATCAAACTAAACTTAGATAATATTAACTAGCAACTAAATTAGATAGTATTAGAATAGAAAAACTTAAATTTGACCAATTTACAAAATATTGGTGAGACACTTTTCACTTAGAATGATATAGGTAGCCTTCATCCCTCGTGACTATTTAGAATAAATGAATATGTTTGTTTTACTTTTCTCCGACCTTACACATTTCATAAAGCTAATAACAACATTCATACAATCTCGTAACTAACAACTTTTTTTTCACAATATTGCATAAATGGCATACTACACAAGATATTACAGCCCGTGGCGGAACTTGAACAAAAAAATGTAGGGGTGCTAAATTAGTTTTGTTATATATAATTTTTTTTAATTAGAAAAAAAGTTCTTCATCTTTTTTCTTCACATAATAGTAGAATTCAAAAAAATATTATTATCATTCGCTATTATATCATGATACCAAACCATGAATACCATTTTAAATAACCTCATCAATTTGATTTGGTGGTATTGTCACATTTGAGGCCATTTTTCCCGAATCGCATTCTAATGAATTTTTAAATTCATTGTGTATAACTCTAAGAATTTAAAGATTTATTTTTGATTGTCTTGAATTCCTGGTTCTCATGAAATTTCTCAAGTTTAGTTAACGTAAATCCATTTTTTTTTTCATCTTTATCACAAACCTTCTTTAAAAAATGAATCAATTTTTTTTTTTACTTTTTATCATAATCTTTTTAATATAAATTTACCACATCTCGCCTATTTAGAAAAAATAAAATTTATATTCACAAATCACAATTATCACAATGCAAAACATAACAAAACTCATACCACTTTAATTAAATAAGCAACATTGTATAAATTCAAAAATTTAAAAAAAAAAATTATCATAGGCAGCGAAAAACACAAAATCCCTAAATTTCATAATTAAAGATTATAATAATTTGGAAAAAATTATAATTAGGGTTCATACCAATTTCATAAAAAAATCCCTAAAATCATAATTAGGGTTTATATTAATTTGGGATAAACATCCTAAAAAAATCATAAATTTAACATACATAAATCATAATAAGATACTAACTTTGATATGTGAGAGATCGTGCAAGAAAATATACTTCAATCTCAATCAATGTGTTTCCCAACCTCTATTTCCCAATCTATCTCTTTATATTTATTTCTCTTCACACACTTTCATAATAATTTACATGGTACAAAGATCTTATAGCCAGAAAAAAAATCCTAATCTCTTTTATAAATCAATGTCTCCATTAATTTTTTTATTTTATCTTTTATTATTATTTTTCATTACATAAACTTATTATAAATAATATATAAATATAATTTTAAAACATATATAAATATATATAAAAAAATTCAAAAAAAAAATTTGGGGGAGCTATGGCTCCCCCTTGTCACCATATAGTTCCGCCTCTGTTTACAGCAACTACACGAAAATAGATGTAACTTAGTGCGCGGTGGCATTTTTTAAAATACTGAGAACTTTATTATATCGGTTACTCTAATAACCGATGTAACATCTATTTTTTAAAGAAAAAAATTGAATAATCTACTTTTAAAGAAAAGAAAAGAAATTTAAATCATACTGCATCGATTAAATGATGGAACCGATGTAGTACCTCATTTTATTCCAGCCAGCTGGTTTCTCCCTCATTTCTCATCTTCTTCTTCGTGCTCCACTATTACGCTTCTTCTTTCTCCGCTCTACTCCACTGTCGAACACTGAATCCTCCGCATTGAGGTTATTCTGACATCGTCCAAGCAACCACTGGTGCAAACCTTCGTTCGTGCAACCCACTCGCTTAAAGCCACTATTCACGCAGCCCGCTTTCCGTTCGAGCAACCCGCTCTCCGTTCGAGCAACTCGCTCTCCGTTCGAGCAACCCGCTCTCTGTTCGCGCAAACATAATTGCTGGTTTGGAACTCTACTTCCACCGCACAACCACGTGGCAGTGGTGCTCCGCTCTACTCCGCTCGTCATTGGAGTTGCTGGATTTGCTTTGCTCGACCCCACTTATGCTAGATATGTTCTTCTCATTGCTTTGTTGCTAGATATGCTATGTTCGTCATCACCGTCGTGTTATTGGATCTGTTATACTCATCGTCGTCGCTGGTAGAACTGCTCCTCTCGTCATTGTCGTCACCAAATTTGCTCGTTCGTCGTTACTCGATCTACTCGTTCATCATCACCAACTCTGGATCTGCTCCAGTCGTCATCCCTGCTCCGCCTGTCATCGCTGCTTTGTTCGATGCCGTTGTTGTTCCATTGGACGTCGTTGTTACTCTTTATAAGTGTTAGTTTGCCATAAGGATTGTTGTTCATGTTAAAATACTTCGAGTGAAAGTTATTGTTGCTCTATTCATCATAACTATTTGTCAAAACATTAGAGAAAATTTAAAAATTTGATTTGGTAATCTTCTGCTAAAGACGACCCTCTATAAATGCTTCCATATGAATTCATGTTGTGAATATTTGGATGGATCTTGGCTCAAGGCTTGCTAGATTTCTATTTTGTGTAATCCTTTTGTTAGAAATGGATATTGCATAAGTTTTTATTTGTTTCCAGTAAAGATTGCCAACTCGAGCACTAGAATATTTGTATTTTTTTTCTTTCTAATACCGTGTGTTACATCAGTTGTTCCATAACTGATGTAAAGGGTGCCAAATTTATTACATCGCTAATTACTACATCGAATCTAAAACCGATGTAATAGGCCATAAAAAACCGATGTAGAACATAATTTTTGTACTAGTGCAATACTCACCATACATGAAATAATCCTCAAATTAAAAAATTGTTAAATTTGATTTTTACAGTTTATAACATTAGAAGAAAACATAGGGGAGAATCACATAATTTAGAAACTAGTGCTCTGATATCACATGTCAACATAACGTAAAAATTTAATATTTTTTTACTAAATACACAATATAAAAATCTAAAATAAAATTTTAAAATTGTTCGATTCTCACATATCATTAAAGAAAAAGTATGTGTATCTTTCTCAATGAAATATGGCATTCGATGGCTTTAGAAATTAAATTAGATCTTTTTTATCCGAAAAAAATTAATTAGATGAATCATCATCTACTTTTTTTTTCTCCTTTTGACCTTTTATTTTACTATCTTTGTATTTATGAATACTTGATAAAGATGAGACTTTGTTTTTCTAGTTTATACAAATAGAAATTCTATAATTTTGTTAAACCCATTAAATAGTCACAAACAAAAAATTGTTTCTCATTAGTTTAATTACTTTTCTATTATTGGTTTATTTACTTATTATTCCATCAAATTAAGAAGTCGCTCGCGTATACCGGCATGCAACCTAAAATCTTACCTATTTAGTTGCTTTTGTAAATCATGAGAATTTTAAACAAAACAAATATTTATGAACACTTGGGGATATATGTAAGGCCCACTTTATTTCTGACCCTAATGTTTAAGGGCCTACCCTATTCTGTTAGGCCTAAGGCTGGCCCATAGGTGCCCCAAGACCCCTTTTTCCAGCCTCTTGGTTTCCATTCTGCAATCACTTTGTAAAACAGCTCACTTCCTCTCTCTCTCTCTCTCTCTCTCTCTCTCTCTCTCTCTTTTCTCCTTCAACAGAGGTTTGCTAGGGTTTGACCTCGTTCTTTGTCAAGCTAGCTCAACTCCATTTCTATTCCACGTAAGTTGGTCCTCGACTCATACTTTCTATTCTTTAGCTTGTTCTTCGTGGTTCCAACTAGGGTTCTCTTAGTAACCTCGTTTTTGGTTCTGGTGTTAGTATTTCTAGCTCACAAATCTGTTCCTAGAGCTGTAGTACTCCTCTATTGAGTGCCTATTTCTTCCGCTACCATTTGTCCAGGTAAGGGAAGCTAGGGTTCCATTATTTTTACGATATTTTGCCTTATTAGATCTGTTTATGTTATGGGTGTTTGATATGTACTGTTGAATTTGTGATAATATATTGTTTATGCTCATGTTGTGGTTGGAATCTGGTTTGGCACGCATGAGAGCAGGTGGGTTCTACTGAACTTGCCCAGGCGAGCTAGGTGCTTGCCCAAAATGAAAAGCTCTCGCTTAAGCGAGGAACTTTCGTCTGAGCGATAACAGCAGCAACTCACCCCTCTCTCTATTTTGAGGATGCACCTAAGCGAAGGCCTTTCGCCTGAACGAAATGGGCTAGCTTGAGCGAGACCTCGATGTGTCCTCTGTTTGCTGTCTCGCCCAGGCGAGAGTTGGTAGCTTGAGCGAGGGGTCCCTCTCGCCTGAGCGAGATTGACAATGTTGATTGGATAAGTGCATGTTTCTAATGATTGGTTAGTTTGTTACTTTAAAAAGTTATGTATGATGCCTTGTATGTATTCTATATGACACAATGGGACTGGAATTTATAAGCTTGGTATGAGTAAATGCATGGAATTTATGATGCCTTGTTTATAGTCTCACGTAGAGCGGACTGACTCAAGTAGTGAGAGTAGTAGGAGGCCCTAGTCTTTAGCAGGATAATGTCCGTAGATGTTTGAAGGCTAACCTTGTACGTGGCAAGGTGAAACCCATTGGCAATGGCTCTATAGAGCAATAGAGGCCACCACAAGTGCAAGCATCCAATGAATCCAACTAATTATATGTATCTGAATAATTGAGTCTTAGAGTCCTGTTTGTTTGTTATCACATGATGGTTTGCCTATCTTGTTGCATGTTTATGATATGTTTTTAAGTATCTGTGTGCTATAACATGTTAAAATGATTTATACTCTAGCACACTCTTTCTGTTTGCTTGTGTTTTTGGGTGTGGTTTTCCTTTTTGCAATGATCATCAATTAAATTGATGTGAGCAGATGTAGAAATTCCTAGTGGTCACCAGGGTGATGGAAACTCTACTGTGTAACCATGCTATGGTCGGATCCCATTCCTTCAAGTACTCTTTGTGGGCACTCTTGCCTATGTATTTGGTCAACTGTCAAACTTTCACTTTTTGTTTTGTTAATGGCATCATGGTGTGCCATAGTTTTCTTTTTGGGTATACTTGGATGACTATAAAAGATTTTTACACTTTAAGTCTCGTGCCCCTTTGGATATTATAAACAATGCAATGTTTTATTTTAATTGGATTATCCATTAAATGGGTCGTTACAATATAAGTGTCAATAAGTGAGTTAATTTAACTTTGATTTATAGATAACAATATAAGTGGTTTAATGTTTTACTTCCATATAGTTATTTGAATTTTTTTATAATAAGTATAGTTTATCAATGTTATATTGTAATTTTTATTATGAATTTGGTGTTAGTTCTTATGTTTTGTATTCTTTTATTTTATTTTATTTTCTTAATAAATTTTCATGTAATGAGAAATGATTAATGGACGTTAAAATGTTAATATAATAGAAATATCTAAGTTAGTAATGATGGCTAACATGATTTTATTTTGGAACATTTTGGAATATCATTTAGCAACTTGATATATAACCGATGGTACCGATTGAATCTATTGATCCCATGCAATACACCGTGCTGTAGGAATCAATCAAAGTTCTCAATCACGTATCCTGATTCTAAAAATATATTACTAAAATTATGACAACTCAAGAAATACACAGCCAGATTGTGTTCAAGAGTTAGCAACTTTGAAAATTCTAGTCCAAAAGATAAAGTCAAAGATATATGTGAGAGCGACTTGATTGAGAATGTGCCAAAAAAGGTTATAGTAGGTGACGAAGGTGAAAATGTCTACGGTTCCTGGTCAAAGAACAAGACTAAAGCAATAGGTCTCGGAAGAACCTTCTGCTTCTCAATAGTGGACTATTCTTGTTCGATAATTTTTTCATTTAAGAAAATAATATTGTGTGGATGAGGAGTTAGTGAGATTCTTTGCGTACTTCCTAATATAAACTTTTAGGATAATTATTTTATGATATTAGTTAAAGTTTCTATAAACATATTGTTTCGATTTGAAGTTTGCTCATATTATTATGACTCGGTATTTAAAATCTTATTTATTTTGTTACTGTTATGATTTATCTCGAAAAATATTATATCAGTAATAAGTTAAAGGAGCATGTATTTATGAAAACGTGATCTTAAACACGTGGAACTTTTGTTGTGAAATAAAAATAAACGGAGTTAAATTATTCAAATGTTAGTGAATTTGCGCATTGTTCTAGCTTTGAATTCAAAGAATTTTGGACACACACATGTATAATAATATATGAAGGATTTTAAGTTGGTCAAATATTTGAGAGTTCTAGAAATTGTGGTTGCAAAGAGTTGGACTTAGAATGTCCTGTGTATGAGTGTGGCAATACTATACGCCTACACAACAAAAGAACCCTTTTCTATGGTGAAAAAAGAAAAGACCATTTTGTTTGGACTTTTATGGCCGGAATCGAGATTTTAGTGACATAATCGAGATTTCATTGCTATAATCGAGATTTCAGTGTTAAAAACCCAAAACTTTGTCAAAGTATTTTGCCAAATGGAAACAAAGACCAAGGGAAGGATATCGGTAGGATGTCAATGAGACGGGTAAGGTATGCCACTAGATAAATATTCTTCCCGTATCTGTACCCATATCCGGCGGATATCTGTTATGTGGGCACTCGCCTATTTTTTTCATATCCACGGATATCTACGGGTACCCGAAGATATTTATAAAATTACTTTAAAAAAAATATTTAATCATAAATTCAAATAAAATAAAATAAAATAAAATAAAATAAAATACATCATTGTCATAAATTTTAAATAAAGTTCAAATAAACTCAAGTTTATATCAGTCCAAATAATTATAAAAATAAATATAAAATGACATTTAACATAACGAAAATTCTTTAATTAGTGTTTTGATCAACAAGTCCACTTTCTCCTATTGATTCATGAAAAAAAAACAAAAAAAAAACAAATAATAAACCTCTATTGCCATGTGCCAAGTGTTCTTATTTTGATTCCATCATTTGACAACAAGCATACCATAGGGTTTGATATAGATAAAAAGATAAAATAAGATAGAAACAATAGTAAAGAAAAATAGGTCGATTCCACTACTAATTCAAAATAGGATTCATTATTGGTTTCCTAAAGATTATTGTTATTGATTTCTTGTTTAAGACTTCAAATTAATCAATGTAACTTCTCAATTAATTTGTTGGTGTTCTTACTTTTAACCAAAGTAACTTCTTAATAAAAAACAAGAACTTTGTAGATTAGTCTTAGTAAATTTAACCAAAGTAACTTCTCAATTAAATATTACTAATCTTAGTAAAAAGCTAATTAACCAAAGTAAATTCTTGATTAATTCTAATCTAAGTTTTCACCTTTAATCAAAGTAACTTCTTAATTATTAGCAAAAACTTATTCAATCATATGAAAGTTTCTAAAATTAATCAAAGTAACTTCTCAATTAAAATTTAAAAAACCCTTGGACTTATATGATTGTTATGTTATGTAGATTTAACACTGTGCTAACTTGCTACAATGTAAAAATCATTACTTTTACTAAATTAAGAAGAAAAAGACATAGATGAAAATAAATCTCAGCAAGAATCAAAAGAATAAACAGATTAATTGATCTAACCTCATAATCCAATTAAGAAATTACAATGGAATTAACCCATGTAGTTTAGTCTTCCATGGAATGCAAAATAAAATAAAAAATAGAAGAAGAGAGAGAGAGAGAGAAAAGGAAACGAAATTAGGCCCCCCTAAGGGTTCCAAAACTCCAAAGTCGTGAGCTTTGTTTTTTTACTTCTCCCTTGGTCTCTTTATATAGGACTTGGACTACGCTTTTCGGTTGCTAAAATCTCTCAAAATATCTTTTAAAATAAAGATAAAGATAAATATTCAAAGATATTTGGAGAGATATAGACTATTTGACAAATATAGTTGGCTAATAATTTATGATATAATTAAATAAATTAATTATTGAAAGATATTTGATAAATTATCACCAAATAATATTTGCATCAATTTTCTCAATAAGCCATTTTTAATCCTGTAGTGCAAATTTAAAGACATAAAAAAATATCAATATTTGCACAATATTTGTAGTTAAATCCTTCTCGTTTGACCAGTCTTTGACAAGAATTTGACTAGTTGACTATTTGACTATCCATTGACAAGATGACACGTGGCATATCTTCTCTCTCCAGAATAGGGTTTCTTCTCCAGCCTCCACCTCCATTAGGGTTTCGTCCTCCACTCCTCCACCATGTTTTGTAGGTTTGCGGCGAAATTTGTTGCTACAATGGTGACTAAACTCGCGTCTTTGTTTCGTTTCCAGTGTAGGGATGGCATTCACAGTGGTGCAATTATAGATCTACGGTGTTGCTCGTTGTGTGCTTGTGAGGGTGTGGTGTTGCCATGGCTTCCTGAATTGATGCAGGTAATGCGGTGCAGACTCTCTTGCAGGTTCAATCTGGTCGTTCTCGCATGGTGCAGATGTAGGTTCTGCTCTTCCGTGATCTGGCATTGCAGTAACACTAGTGTAGAATCGCATTTTTACCTCACCTTATATGCCTCGGTTGGCAAGGAACCGAAGCATATAATGGCGTGGTGGCATTTTTGCAATTCCAGGCAACTTTTATGCCTCGGTTCAAGCCAAACCGAAGCCAAAAAGTGTTATAGGCTTCGATTCATATAAAATTGGTGCCAAAGGAAGCTTATATGCTTCAGTTGAACAGACCCGAAGAAAAAAACGTGGCTAGAAATTTCAAAAATGCCACTAGCCGTTACATCTTTGGCCTCAGGTGGGAATGAACTAGGGACAAATAGGGCTATATGCCTTGGTTATTAATTGAACCGAGGCCATATAGTTTAATTAGGGCACAAAACAACGAACCCCTCTTCTTCTTCCTCGCGCGCACTGCATCTTCTCCATCTCTCTCCCTACAACTGTTCTGGCGACACCACCACTCGAGCCCCCATTCTTTTTCCACCAACATTGTGCTGCCACCGTCGCGTCTCGCCTCCGGCCATGCTACTATGGCTAGTCGTTGCTCCGATTGGACAGTGTCTCTCTCTGCAACTGTTCTAGCGACCCTCCACCACCACGCGAGCCCCTCTTCTTCTTCCACCAACATTGTGCTGCCACCGTCACGTCTTGCCTTCGGCCACACTGCTCCGGCCATCGTCGTTGCACCTCTTTTTCCTACACCTCCATTTCGTGCACAACCATTTCCCCATTTTCCCGTAATTGTCGCACAACGGTTCCTCCAAGGTAAATTTCCAACGCATTGTTGTTTGGTTTTCCATTTTGTATATGTTAATTTTCAATTTTAGTTATTGAGTGTGAATTTGCATTGAGATTAGTTATTTTGTGAGAGAATTGAGCCTCAACTTAAGAGCATTGTGTCTTGAAATGTAGAGCATTAAGTCTGAATTTAAGAGAATTGTAAGAACACTATAATTAAAAAGGTAATATATGATGTTAAGAAAATTGTTGTTTTTGCTTTTATTTGTTACTTATGACTTTTTCTTGTGTTTTTGGTTATCTCTTGTAGCTCTCGAACGCGTTGAATTGCATCATCTTCCATTGTCATCTGCTTTTTACGCTTCCAAGTTCCTAATTCTATTATTTTCCTATGATGCCAATATGTTGTTTGCTTTATATATGTGATTAATTATTTGTTAAAATATGTTGTTTGCTTTTCTTATATGTGAGTTAACCTTAGTTTCCTGTTTGAGATTCAATACGAAAATTATGTATTTTCCCCAAGTTTTCATTTTGAAGAAGTTATATATTTTTTTAAAAATTAATATAAGGGGATACAATACTAATAATTTAAATGTATTGAATCTTGAATTGTCCGATTGGACAGTTTAAGAAGACTAATCACTTTCTAATAGTTTATTAGTGCATATATGTTTTAAAATACATATCTTAAAATTCATGAATATTTGTCAATTGTGTTTTGTATTGATCTTCGGGTGCATATTTGATTGTGATTTATAATCACTTTCATTTCGTGTATCTTGAAGGCCAATGCCAAATGGTAGCAAAATTTCGTGAAATTTAAGAAATGTATTTTAAAAGTAATATGTACCAATAAAATAAAGAAAGTGAATCTTCTTAAATGGGAAAGGATCACACCTTGATTATGACGTGAACATTGATTCAAAGATTACTGAAATTGTTCACGCAATTTCAGTATGAATCAAGATTGGATTAATTTACCACGTATCAGTGCTGAGTGTGAGAATGTAGTAGAAGAATTAATAAAATTTGCGCAACGTTATGAAGGGAGAAGTGATGATGAGGTGAAGTTCAGATGTCCTTGTGTCAACTGTTTGAATGGGAGAAAATTGAATGCAACTCAAGTTAGGGAACATCTTATTTGTGATGGTTTCCTTAGAAGTTATACAATATGGACATGGCACGGCGAATTAATAGACATTCCAATTGTTTCTCGAACTGAACATGTTGTCCATTCCACCATGAAAGAGCGATGGCAAGAGCGATGTGAAGAGCGAGTATAAGAAGACAATATGGAGGACGTGATACAGGATGTTGGCGTAGAAGCTTTTGCACAAGCGCATGTGTATGAGACAATGTCTGTTGATGCAGAAACTCTGTCATATGTCGGTTCAACTAAGTTCATGCGATTATCAGCGGTTTTAAGACTTATGAATTTCAAAGTGACCAATGGTTAGACAGATAAAAGCTTCACAGAATTGCTCGTGCTCTTGAATGAAATGCTTCCCGAGGGAAATACTCTACCCACTTGAAACTATGATGCCAAGAAAATTTTTTGTCCGATGGGTATGGAGTATAAAAGGATACACGCATGTCCTAATGCTTGCATATTATACAGAAAAGAATTTGAAGATTTGAAAAAATGTCCAAATTGTGGGTCATCACGGTACAAGTAGAAAAAAAATAGTGAAGATAGTGGTCAAAGAGACAAGGAAGGATCTACTTTGAAAGTAGTCTGGTACCTTCCAATTGTGCCCAGACTTAAGCGTTTGTTTGCAAATCCTAAAGACGCTAAAAACCTAGATGGCATGCAACTAAGAGAAGATGTGACAGACTCCTTCGTCATCCAACTAATTCAATTCAATGGAAAAATAATGATTAGAAGTTTCCCAAGTTCGGTGAATAATGTAGAAATATTCGTTTTGGCTTAGCTACCGATGGAATGAATCCATTTGGTAATTTAAGTACAAACCACAGTTGTTGGCCTGTTATATTATTCATTTACAACTTATCTCCTAGACTCTGCATGAAGAGAAAATATATGATGTTGTCTATGATGATATCTGGTCCAAAGCAGCCTGGAAATGACATAGGTGTATATCTTAATCCTCTAGTTGAAGTATTTGATGTTGTTCCTTTTGAAACTTTCATGATGCATGCAATGTTATTTTGCATATATGTCATGCATGTAGAGAAGAATGTGTGTGATAGCTTGATTGGTACACTACTTAACATTCAGGGAAAGACAAAAGATGGAGTAAATGCTCGTTTGGATTTGGTTAAAATGAAGATTCAAGAAGACTTGGCACCAAGGGAGGTTGGTAGGCATACTTATTTGCCCCCGGCATGTTACACTATGTTCAGACAAGAGAAGATAAGTTTTTGCTTATGTTTAAAGAGTGTCAAGGTACCTCAAGGATACTCTTCAAATATTCATATTTTAGTGTCCATGCAAGACTTGAGGCTTGTTGGCCTATTGGCCTAAAGTCTCACGATTGCCACATCTTAATGCAACAATTGTTACCTATAGCTATTCGTGGAATTTTACCCAAAAATGTTAGACAAACTATAATGTGTTTGTGTGCATTCTTCTCTTCAATTTGTAACAAAGTCATTGATCCTTTAAAGTTAGATGAACTTCAAGCCGAGATTGTTATCGTCTTGTGTCAGCTAGAGATGTTTTTCCCTTGATGAGATGCCTCTAACCAAGGGACCCACAACAAGAGCAATGGCTAGGAGGATACAAGAGGAATGGGCCTCCAACGCACATGTAAGGCCCAAGGTGAACTTTACATGGGCCAAGGAAGATGTGAAGACCTAGCTGATAACGCTGTCGTTGACGCGATCAAATTAATACTACTAAACTGTAGCAACTTCAATATTACTAAAATAGTAGTCAAGAAAATAGAAAGGGTAAAGTAACCCTAAGTCGTCTCCCAACGAACACGGAATTGATTTTTAACAAGTTAGTTCTTATAAAATCTATACAAAACGGTTAGTCAAATAAAATAATAAAAATACGGAAGGATTAGGATAAAAAGATAAAATAAGATAGAAACAATAGTAAAGAAAACAGATTGATTCCAATGCTTTTTTCAAAATAGATTCATCATCGGTTATCTAAAGATTATTGCTCAATTAATTATCGTTGTAGATTTACAAATTAATCAATGTAAAGTCTCAATTAATTTGTTGGCGTTCTCACTTTTAACCAAAGTACAGTCTCAATTAAAAGTGAGAACTTTTAGATTATCCACAGTAAATTCAACCAAAG
>Ga0214542_1009162_pt1 | contig 15667 bp, 8 predicted proteins | sample CNSS1metaG_FD_160096 | JGI IMG/M metagenome (GOLD analysis project Ga0214542, IMG submission 160096) | Root nodule microbial communities from cowpea collected in UCLA plant growth center, Los Angeles, California, USA - CNSS1 | ecosystem: Host-associated > Plants > Roots > Nodule | place: USA... | reverse complement strand
TATATATATATATATATATAATGTTAGACAATCTACATTTAGTTATACTAAAGCTTTTTTTATTTTAGGTTTATGCTTTCATAAGCATTTTGAGATAGTTATCGAGTGAAGCTTTGCAAGACATGTTTTTTAATTTCAATAAGAGTAAAGGTAGGAGTTTAAAATGTTTGTAAGTTTATATTATAGTTTGTATTTCAAAAGCTTATTCTATATAAGTTAATTTTATTTTACTACAAAATAGATTTTTAATATATTCCCTGTAAAGGCAAAAAAAATCCTAAATCCTAATCTCTAAATTCATTGTTCAGAAAACCACTTAAAGAACTTGGAGAACATATGACAAGGATTAGAGCAAGAAAAGCAAAGGAAGTTTTTCAATAAGTGTTGTCCATATTATTTGAATACAAACCCAATTTTCAAAGGAGAAAAGACCAAGGTTGTGAATTGCATCATGTCCTAAATAGAGAAGGACTAATATGCGCCACTTTGTTGTGTGTGTGTGTGTGTGTGTTTTGTTTTTTTTTTAAGATATTAGTTTGTTTAAATAATGGCCCAATCCTTTGTAAAATTGGTTGACCAAATTATGTTTGGGTTAATCAATTAATGGACTCTAGTTTGGTTTTATTTCAAGTTGTAATAAGGACCCAATTGATAACTTAGTTCATCAACCTTTGGGGGAGACCAAGAGGATGCATAATTTTTGGGTAACTTTTGAGTTGTCACAATTTCAGTTACAATCAACCATTAAGAAATGATATTATTATTAACTTAAGTGGGATGTAATTGCAATTCATTATTTCTTAATAAGATTTAAATTTAAAACTAGTTTTCCTTACTTGTGTAGGAGCAAGACCAAGGTCCTTCAATTTTAAGCACCCCTAAACACTAAGATGGACATAATCTATACAAGGAATATAGATTCTAATCACGTCCTACTGATCCTAATTAGACAAAGGTTTTTAGAACCTTATACCCCCACATCCAAAAGCAATTCATCCTACATGAACACAAAACCCCAAATTAACTCTAAAATTGATAAAAGGAAAACTCACTGTGTTCAACAATTGGATCAGATAAAATTGTAGCTCTCGCCAACAAACAATACTTCCCGATCTCCAAATAAATGAGTAGGGTGTGAGAGAGAAGGTAGAGAACTCTAAAAAATTGGTATTTAGAGAAGTAATATATTTTAAAATAATGAAACTTATTTATAACAAAACTATTTATACTAAAATATTTTATTATTAAAATAATTAAATATCACTATTTTAAAATCACTACGGTCCTAAAATACCATTTTATAGAGGTTCTCAAAAATATACTAGGAAATTTACTGTATTATCCATATTTCTTTTATTAACAAGTGTCTCAATATTATTATTTTTGTCATTTGACACTGTTAATTTATTTTTATTTTTATTTATTTTGCTAGATGTGCATAGATGTAATTTTACAATTTTATTTTATTTTTAAACTTATTTTTCCTAAAAATGGACTTATATTTTTATACTATTTTTTCATTTTTAATTTTATCCTTTTATAATTTTTAATTATTTGGTCATTTCATAAATTATTAAAGAATAACTTATATTTAAAGTATTAATTCTTTTATATACTATTTTTTTTCTTTTAATTTTCACTTCATGATTTCTGAATACATGTTCATTTAATAAAATTAAATTTAGAAAAACATATTTGTATTTTATTTCTTAAGATAATTATATATATATATATATATATATATATATATATATATATATATATATATATATAAATTTATTATAATATATTATCTTTTATAATATAGGAATAAAAGATACTAAGAAATTTACTTCTTATCCATTTTTTTTTACATGTGTTGAAAAAGTTACTTTTTTAGTCATTTGACATTGTTAATGTATTTTTTATTTATATTTATTTTGTCACATATGCATAGTAGTAATAGGAATGATAGTGAAACATCATAGGACGAGAACAAGTTTCATTATTCCATACATAACTTCAAAGAAAAGATTTATTATTATCTCCATATTCATATCCAACGGGTATAACACTTTTATTTCATCATCATTCCCACCGGATAATGGTACATACATGTACTCATGTTCATACATGTTTTCTTACTATTTTAATATCAATTATTTAGTTTTCAAAAAACAAATCATGACAAAAAAAAAATATTATCAAATATTAACACCAAAAAGACATATTCTTGGTTTTTTAATATCAAATGTTTAGAAATAAACTATAATTATATACAATTCAAATTAGAGTACCAAATAAAATTTCATAAAAATAAAAACATTTATTAATTTTTTAAATGTTAATGAAACAAAGTTGATAAATTTTAAAAAAATATTTTAAATGTATATTTACTTCCTTTTTCTAAATTTTAATGAAATTTTTTTAATGCACTAATGAAAATTACAATACACTCTTTGAACAACATCCCACAATGAATAAAGATTAATCTAATAACAATTGAAATCTAGTAAATAAAATATATTTATACAATTACAGTGATAACATTACACTTATGATAATGACTTAGAAAATAAAAATAATTATATAAAAGAGAATAAAAAATAACATTCTAGATAATAAGAATAAACAACAATTACAAATAATAAAAATAATTAAAAATGATCAAATTTGTGTCTTATAAATAATTTTATACACCATTAAACAAAATCGTATAAAGAAAAATAAATGTATAATTAAGGGTGTGATATGATGAAATCTAGAAGATCTAAGGAAAAATCTCTTTTTATACCAAACTCATAGAAATGTGAAGAGATAATGAAAATTGTTTTAAATAAATCAAAAATTTTCAAATGAAACAAAAATTAAGATCAAAGAGAAAAAAAATTAAAACTTTTGTATATTACCTATTAAATGAATGATTTATTCCTTTAAACACTTAAAATTAAGAGTCAAATGTTTTTTTTTTAAACAAGAAATACAGATATTAAAAGGAGTAGAATATTAAAATAGAAAACATAAAAACTATTTAATTAATTAATAATACACAATTTTAATATGACTTAAATAATGATTTGGTCATATTATTCGTTCGAATCTTTTAATTACTTTTTTTAATTTGGTCATAATATTCATCAATTTTATTCAATTTTGTCATTTTTGCTAATATCGTTAAAATAGTTAACGGAGTATGAACAATAACTACCACATGTCATTTTGTCATTTATTTTATTTATTTTAATTTTTAAAAAATTATTTTTTTTATTTAAAACAATGTCCATATGTCAAGCTGATATCATGTCAGTGTTATTTTGTGGTTTTTTTAAATTTATTTTTTTATTTAAAAAATTCCACTTGTCAAGCCAATATCATGCCATGTTTTGTGGTCAATTTTTTATATTCAATTTGGTCATAATATTCATTATTTTTTTTTCAATTTAGTCCTATTTTTTTTTAATTTGGCATTTTTTTCCTCTCCAACTTGAGACAAAAATTAATTTGTATATAAATGTTATATGGATATTCTTATTAAAATGCATATTTTTATTAAATATTTTTAATTTAGAGTTAGAGTTGGTTTAAAATTAAAATGAAAATTTTCAAAATAGACAATAACACCATTAATTTAAATTTTTAAGAGGTTAAAATACTTAATATTATATTAAATTTGATTACTTTATATTATTTTAAACCTCTTAAAATTTAAAATTAATGGTGTTATTCCCTATATTAAGTATTTTTAACCTCTTAAGATTTTAAATTAATGATGTTATTCCTTATTTTTATTTTTTTTTGTTTTAATTTTAAATCAATTCTAACTCTAAATTAAAAATATTTAATAAAAATATGAATTTTAATAAGAATATCAGTCTAACATTTATATAAAAATTAAATTTTGTTTCAAATTGAAGAGGGATAAAATTGCTGAATTTATAAAAAAAAACTAGGACCAAATTGGACAAAAATAACAAATATTATGACCAAATTGAATATAAAACTGATTGACATGTGGTATGATATTGACTTGACATGTGAATATTTTTTAAAATAAAAAAATTAAGAAATCACAAAATGACATGTGACATGATATCAACTTGACATGTGACATTTTTTTTGAATAAAAAATTATTTTTTAAAAAAATAAAAAAATAAAAAAAATCACTACAAATCACAAAAATAACAAAATGACATGTGACCATTAGTGTTTACAATCCGTAAACTATTTTAACGGGTGTTAGTGAAAAGGATCAAATTGAATAAAATTAATGAATTTTAGAACCAAATTAAAAAAAATATGACAAAATTGAAAAAATCAAACGAATACTAGGACTGAATCATTATTTAAACCTTTTAATATAACCTTAGGATAAGAGGAAAAATAACTTAAAGGACGTGAGTACAAAACAAGTAAAACAATTAAAAGGGATAAAACAAAATATGTAACAAAAAAATTGTGAAATTCAAAACTAAGAGAATAATATATATATATATATATATATATATATATATATATATATATATATATATATATATATATATATATATATATATATATGAAAACAATTTTTGACTGTATATATGTTCTTTTTAGGTTTACTCTTTTAACAGTTATTTTTTTAATTTAAATAATTATTTATAATAAAAACTTAGTTTTCAATTTTATGTGACTAGTCTTTTAAATTTAAATACTTATTCATAATAAAAATATTTACACATTAATATTTATATTTTATATTTTATACTTTAATAATTAAAATTTATTTTATAGTTTATAAAAAAATTGTTTTCCATATTATTGTATACTCAACGGTGTAATTGAAAATACTTTAAAAAAAATGTAATTCAAAATGACTAAATTACTATGAAAAAGAAACGTACAGATAGGGGTATAAATGTCACTTACATATTAAAGACTATTAACGTACTGTATACTTAAATGTATAATGTGACTTTCTTCATGAAATAATAAGAGAAGAAAAAAAAAACTTTAACACAAATGTCAATTATATATATATATATATATATATATATATATATATATATATATATATATATATATATATATATATATATTAAAGACTATTAATGTAAAGTATACTTAAACGTATAGTCTGACTTTCATCATGAATTATTAATTCTCAAATTTATTAATAAATAAACATGAATAGGACTCAAATATTGTATTTAGTAATTATAACATATTTAAATTGGATTAATAAAGAAAAAATTATAAAAAGGTAATATATATTAGAGCATGTACGAGAACAAGGTAGGTGACCAGTATATGCACACAGACAAATTTTCAATAAATATTATAGGGATGTCAAAATTTTTACAAAAATAAATTAAACATTTTGAAATATCAAATATAAATAATATATTAAAATTTTTAAAAAAAACTAGGGGCCAAAGCTTTTTCAATGAAAGTTTGTTCTTGTGTACATATTCACTATCATTCTCATGTTCAATTACAAAAATTGAATATTATTCGTACTTGTATCTATATCTAGTCAATACAAAAATATTTCATTAAAATAAAATAAGTTTGTACGGTAATCATAAATACATATTTATTTATCATATATATATATATATATATATATATATATATAAGTTATTTTACTTATTTATTTATTTATCTGTTTTTAATTATTTGTCCTAAAATCTATTATATAATATGCGAAAAGAAGATATTATCAAATATACTTTTTTTTATCCATGTTTATTTTATTCATACTCTCAAAATGTAGTATTTTAGTCATTTAATATTGGTGATTTATATTTTGTTTACATTTATTTTGTCAAATGTGCTTAGAAGTTATTTTTATCTATTTTTTTATTATTTTAAAACTTATTTTTCCTAAAAATGGAATTATATTTTTATACTATTTTTTTATTTTTAATTATCCTTTTATAATTTTCAATTACTTGATAATTTCGTAAATTATTATTGAATAACTAATATTTAAAGTATAAATTATATTTTTAAACTATTTTTTCGTTTTTTTATTCTATCACTTTATGATTTGTAAATACTTGTTTATTTAATAAAATAAAAAATAAAAAATATTTTTATTTCTTAAAATATTATTATTATTTTTAAAATATATTATTAATTTTGTAAACATTAATAAAACAAAGTTGATAAAATTTAAAATATAGTTTTGAAAAATTATAAAAAAAAGTACGTAGGTTTAAAATTATTTTAAATGTATATTTACTATCCTTTTTCTAAATTTTAGTAAACTTTATTTTATACAATATTAAAAATTACAATACACTTTGAACACAAAATTTCACAAAGAACAAAGATTAAATTAATAATAATTGAAATTTTGCATAGACCTTTCATCTTTTAAACTTCAATTTATGTAAGATGGTGATAAACAAAAGTATGATAATGATATTAAATTATTATATTATAGTAAGTAAAATGTCTTTATGTAATTATGGTGATAATATTAAAATTATGATAATGAGTTAGAAAACAAAAATAATTATATAAAAAATAATCAAAAACAATATTTTACATAATAAAAATAAATAACAAATAAAATTTTAGAAATAATTAAAAATTATCAATTGTGTGTCTTGCAAACAATTTGATACACTACTAAATGAAATCACTTAAAGAAAAATAAATATATAACTAAGAGTGTGGTAAGATAAAAAATACATTGAAATTCAAGAAAAACTCTTCATATACCAAACTCATTGAAATGTAAATCGATAATAAAAATTGTTTTAGCCAAAGTTCTTTAAATGAAATAAAAATTAAGGATGAAGGAAAAAATATATTTTTGTATATTACTTACTAAATGAAGAGTTTATGCGATTCAACACTTGAAATTAAAAGTGAACTATTTTTATTTTAGAGAAATAATAAATAAAAATATTGAAAAGAAGCAAAATATTCAAATAAAAAACATAGAAAATATTTAAATAAGTATAATGGGTTAACTATGTTTTTGGTCCCTAAAATATTATGCGATTTTGATTTTGGTTCCTCGTTTAAAGTTTACTCTATTTAACTCCTCATCTTTTTAAAATTTATTGAATTAGTCCTCAAAAATTAATACCGATAGCATTTCTTTAGACGTGGCAAATAGAATACCACGTCAACTGCTCACTTATAACACGTAACAAAATATTAAATTTAAAAAATTAAATTAAATTTTCACTTCATCATCTTTCTTCTTCTTTGTTTGTGAACTTCCTCATTCTCCAACTTCATGATCTTCTTCTTTATTAACGAACATCTTCATTATCCAAACAGAGAGCCACTACAACAATTAAAACCCATTTTCCATTTCCACCTTTAACATTTATTCTCCATTATCAACCTCACAACTTTCTCGATCTAACCATTCAATTAGGTTCCACTCAACTTTAACTTCATCTTCCAAGTATAAAAATCCATAAAATCACAAATTACGGGATTTCAAACATCACATTCACAGAAAACATAAAATCACTTTAATTACTTTGTTTTTAACGTTTTGAACTCTTTTTAAGGGTTGGTGAAAAATGACATCGGGGAAAAGGATAAAAAACCCAATCATTCTATTATTTTTCGCTCAACTTTAACTTCATTTTTCAACTATCAAAAATCCCAACCTAAAATTTATTTGTAACTTAGAAATGTGAATATATATATATATATATATATATATATATATATATTAGAGAAAAGTTATTTTTATTATAAATAATATCAACAATATTTCAATACACTATTGGCAAAATAAATATCTTTCAATCACAAATACTTTAAACATGAAAGGATTTTAAAAATATTACTAAATTTAAATATTTATTTAATCAAAGTTGACAATCTTTACTTTTATTTAAATATTTCTATTACAATAACCATAAACTATAAATATTATTAATCACATTATTATCAAATTTATAAAAATATAATATCATATTTTTATGAGATAATTTTATATCATATTTAAATAAATAAAAAATTGTACTATACTTGATACTAAAAAAATGTACATTTCTAATTAATTTTCTTTTGAAAATTTTTACTTTTACAATTTTTTCTACAAATAATAAATATAATATCAATTATATTATCTTAAAAAACACACCAAAAAAAAAACTCGTGCGTGTATGCACGGGTTACACACACTAATTTGTTATTAAATGGTCTAACTAAATTAAATAAATCAATACCCCATTAGGTACGCTGTCATGCCGACAGTATCTATGCAACATTTAATATTTTTATTAATAGCAAAAAAGTTTAGCGCTCATGAATAGAATAATGACAAGAAAAAGAGTTGAAATTGTGTACCTAAATTAAATAAATCAACTACCCCATTAACTGCCATTAATTAAATCACCTGCATTGTTATCGTGCCAACGGGCATATCTATTCAACGTTTAATATTTCTGGTGTATATATTAACAGCAAAAAAGTTTCGCAAGAATGATGAGAAAAAAGGTGAAATTGGTTATGAAATTGTTTAACTAAATTAAATATAGTTGATTGCCTCTGTTCTATTAATTGGTAGAACGTTACTTGAAAATTAAAATTTAGTGTCCCATGTTGACAAGCATTTGTAGTTTTAGACAGGAGATTAAGTGCATACCCCTTTCTACCCTATTTATGATGAAGTGCAGCGTTAAAAAAAAAAAAAGAGTTAAGTTTGTCAGAACTTAAATAAATTATTTTCTTTTTATTTATGAAAGATAACATAAAATTATTAAAAGTTATTTTCTTTTCATTTATAAAAGACAACATGAGATATTAAGTTATTTTCTCTTTATTTGTGAAAGACAATATAAAATTATTAAAAGTTATTTTCTCTTCATTTATGAAAGAAAATATAAAATTATTAATTTGTTCCAGAGACTCAATTATTGGACAAAGTATTACTCCCTCAAAAAATCTTCAAAATATCATATTCACCACAAATTGAGAATATACAAATTGAAGATACATAAATTCAACCAATGATAATAGAGACGATTCGGTGTTTTCAATCAAATAATCTTTTAATATTTTAAAAATGTAGTTGACTATGGGATGAGATTTGCCAATTTTTTTTTTTATAATTTACTCGAACGGTTTATTCCATTTTTTTAAAACTGAATATTTTTTTATGTTGTATGCTACATATTAAGCCTTATGGTAAAATAGGTATGTACCAAATTTGTAATAGAAACATATAAACAATTTTTTTCAATTTTATTTTCAATTTTTTTATTGAAATTATTATTATTATTAAATACGTACTTACTATTTTAAATTTTATAAATTAATTACATTATCATTAACCATCTTTATATTTGAATTTATATTTTTTTATTAAATTTAAATGAAAATGAAAATAATGATTACAATTTATTGTATTAGTTAATTACTTTTTTTCTTTGGGAAATTTTCATTTACATTATAGTTTCATCCCAAAGTCAAATAATTAAAATCTATAACGGTAAATTACTAATTTACACTAACTATGTAGTATTAAATGAGTTACTAAACATTTTTATTTTATTGCTTAATTAATTCCTTTTGGTTGTAAATATTAACTGTATTTATTATTTTTTATTTTATTTTCTCATTAAAATATTAATTATTAATTAAAATTATTGTTATTAGTATAATTTATATCTAGTAATATATAAGTTAGTTTGAATCTATAACAACAAATTAGTTTTAATCCCGTTTTATTTGAATGAAATTATTACTAAAAAAATATATATTATTTACAATTTTATTATATTTTTTCTAAAATTAAATTAAAACTTTTATTACAATTTATTTTATTACTTAATTACTTTCTTTTGGTTGGAAATATTAACTACATTTACAATTTTTATTTTCACTTCCTGCTTAACTATTGATTGGGAACATGAGTGAAGGTCATGGGCAATTGTTTTCTTAAACTATTAATTGAAAATGCATTATATAATGTCATGTGTCGGTGTCAATTTATGTTTTTTTGTGTTTCCTCTTTTATAACATTTATAAATATAGATGAGTTGAGAGTTGCATATTTTACCTATATTTTATCGATATATACTCTTTTATAATATATGGAAATATTTTCTTAAGAATCAGAATGAATAATAAGAATAACATATATTAATATTATTGATTATATTAGTGCATATTGGTATTAGACCAACTTAGTTTTTTTAAGATGTTACATTTATAGATTTTGAAGTTTTTTTCTTGTATATATACTCTAGTTCTATAGTTTATAAATGATAGGTATTTATGTACAATTTTTCAACGTTTTGCAGAAAATGTTTTTATAGATATGTTTCAGGTTTTGCAATTAAATAGAAAAGGTTTAATTACTCGTATGGTACTAACTTTGGTAGAGATGTGTTAATCTGGTATCCGCTTTTAAAATATGCCAATTGTATTTCAACTTTTGAAAAAGTGTTTCAATTAGGTCCATTTTCAGACAGAGTTGACTAACGCTGTTAACGACGTGTTATGTGTCAGTTTGTGGTTTTTTTAATTTTTTAAATTATTTTTTAATTTTTTGAAAATAAAAATAAAAATGCCACGTGTCAGGTCCCTGTGTGACACATGACATTATTAGTGCCACGTGGCATTGCAATGCCACGTGTCAGTGTCATTATCATATGTCATTGGGTTGATTTTGATTTAGTCTCCATATATGTCTCAATGATTCAATTTAGTCCCTACTTATGTGTCTCTGATTCAATTTTGACCCAATTTTTTTAATAATTATAAAATTCATTTTTTATAAAATTAAAAGTAATTAAGTATAACATTTTTACAAAAATTAAGTATTTGATATTTATATTAAAATTTAGTTGTAAAAGTCATTTTATTAAGGGTTAAATCATTCCAGAGGTCCCCATTTTTGTAGCGAAATCTCAAGTAGGTCCTCCCATTTTTATTTGACTCAATTGAGTCCCTATTTTTCAAGATTCGTTGCAATCAGTTCCTTTCCGTTAGTTGTCCAGGTGCTAATTATGTGCCACGTGTCAGCACGTGGTTTTTTTGACTTTTTTTATTTATTTATTTTTAATTTAAAAAAAATTGTCACGTGTCAATCTAACATTGTGCCACGTGGTAGAGACAGTGTGATGTGGCAGTGGCAGTGTCACGTGTCACTATTGGATGTCAAAAGTCTCAATGTAGTCCCTGTTATTTTGTCTCAATTTGGTCCCTATTTTTTTAAAACTAAATCAATTTCATCCCTATATCAAATTTAATTTTTATATAAATTTACATGGTATTTTTATTATAATTGATATTTGTAACAAAATTAAGTTTATTTAAATGTATATTTTGCATTGAAATTTATTTAAATATTGTTTCAAATATTTATATATCAATAATTTTTATACTTCTAATACTGACAAATGTTAGAATTGTTATATATTTTTTTTAAAATTTTCTATTTGAATTTATAAAGTTTTTATTTTTAAAACAACTCTAACATTTATCTATAAATTATGGATATATAAATATTTAAATTAAAATTTAAATCAATATCAGTGCAAAATATACATTTAAATAAATTTAATTTTGTTAAAAATATCAACTATAATAAAAATACCATTGTAAAATTTATATAAAATTTAAATTTGATACAGGATGAAATTGATTCAGTTTTAACAAAATTAGGACCAAATTGAGACAAAATAACAAATATAGGGACTACATTGAGACTTTTCACATCCAATAGTGACATGTGGCACTGTCACTGCCACATCACACTGTCTATGCCATGTGGCACAATGTCAGATTGATACGTGGCAATTTTTTTTTTTAAAAATTAAAAAAAAATTAAAAAATTAAAAAAAATTAAAAAAACCACGTGCTGACACATGACACATAATTAGCACTGTTACTGGACAACAAACGGAAAGGAACCGATTGCAACGAATTTTCAAAAATAGGGACTCAATTGAGTCAAATAAAAATGGGGGGACCTACGTGAGATTTTGCTACAAAAATGGGGACCTCTGAAATGATTTAACCTTTTATTAACTCATTTTTAATAAAAAAAATTAGTATAACATTCATACAAATAAAAATTTTGGTTTAAAATTAGTAAGAGACAATATTGTTCTATTTTAGAAAAAAAATTAATAATTAACAAAACATGAGTACTTAATAAAAAGGTAATTAATAAAGTAATATGTTAAAAGGTCATTTTTAATAAAAAATATTAGTATAACATTTATACAAGTAATAAATTTGGTCTGAAATTCAGAGAAACAATATAAATACTAGTACTTAATTTTGTAAAAATATTTATACTTAATTAGTTTTAATCTTATAAAAAATGGATTACATAAATATTTTAATTATTAAAAAAAATTGGGATAAAATTGAATCAGATACACAGTAAGTACTAAATTGAATCAAAAGGACATATATGGAGACTAAATCGAAATCAACACAATGACATCTGTTAATGACATTGACACATGACATTACAATGTCACGTGACACTGATAATGCCACGTGTCACACACAAGGACCTAACACGTGACATTTTTTTTTTCAAAAAATTAAAAAAAATCAAAAAAATCACATACTGACACGTGACATGTCGTTAACAGCATTAGTCAACTCCGCCTCAAATGGACCTAATTGAAGCACTTTTTTAAAAGTTGCATTCTTTTTTAAAAGCGGGATACCTTGACACACCTGTACCAAAGTAGGTACCATACGAGTAATTAAACCAATAGAAAAACATAACATTAAAAGCTAAGATTAAGACGAATAACAACTTCCTAATATAATGCATCACAAAATTATGTACAAACTCCCACATCTTTTCATACATTCTTCTAAAATACTCTATTAATAATTATATTTTTGTTATGAAGTAATGGTCATCCATTGATTTGATACAGTTAATTGTATGATGATTGATATTGATATGGTTCATTACTCTTTATCTAAATAGTTGTATTATCATTTGATTTGCATCCTTTATGGATTACAATGTTCTATTTATAAATAGAACTCTTTCTATTAATAATAAAACAACCATAAAAGTTGTTCTCTATTATCTCATTCTATATTCTTCCTTCTATTCTTCTATCTGTTATTAGCTTTATTTGATAATAATTTTAAAATTTAAATGATTATTTATAGTAAAATCTTTTATTGTGTTGCTGTTAAACTCTGATTGTCAAATGGTGTGATGTCATGTTATCTCTCATCTCTTGATTAATATTATTTTAAACTTTAAAAATAACAATTAAATAAAAAAAATAGGAAGCTTCAAAGATTTGTATCGTGATAACTAATTGAAATTGTTTGGATATAATTTTATAATTTTACAATTTGATTATTTTATGATTTTTAATTTTTTAAATTCATAATTTTATAACTTTTTATTAGTCAATGATTTTATTTATTTCAAAATTGTATTAATTTTTAGCTTAAGTATGTTTTAAGTCTTTTAAAAATTTTAAATTATTATCTTCAAGTTACATTATTTCGTCACTCAAGAAACTATAGTAATTATAAAGGCTTAAATACCTTTTTGGTCCTCATTTTCATAGTGTTTGTTGCGGATAGTCCTCATTTTGACAGAATGTTTAAAATGGTCATCATTTTTATCGAATGTTTAAAATGGTCCTCATTTTTGCAATTCATGTTTGATTTGATCCTTTTCTGTAACGCCGTTAAATCATTAACGGAGCATTGTACAGGTGGCACAGTTTGTATTAGGGTGTGTTACGTGTACTGTACAGGTGGCTAATTAACGTTAATTTTTCAATGTTTAGGGTTTTCTGAGTTGTGTTTGCTCGTGGGTTAGGGTTTTTGTACTTCTATTTTGGGGTTTATTTGTCTTTCGATTCCAGATGCCCAAACTGCTGAGAATGCACCAACTGCTGAAACTGCTGAGAATGCACCAACGACTAAAACTCAAACTACTCAACCACCAAAGAATGAAGTGGAGAGTCAAGCAACATCCTCTAAACTTTAATTCAAAAGAACATCCTTATATATATATATATATATATATATATATATATATATATATATATATATATATATATTAGTAAAAAATATTACGAGTCTTCATGTAATAATGGTGGTCGGATTCTTACCCCACAACATAGTAGATTACTTCCAGATACTGTGGAGGCATTGATGTGTCTCCAAGACTGGTTATGGACCAACATGGAAGTAATGAAATTAACACCTTTACTTAGATATTTTAATTAAGTGATTGTTATAAATTTTTAAAGAACTTCTTATGTTTTCAGGCTCTTCTAGATTAAAATTGGACAACATGAAACTTTATACAATGTTGCAAGAGGTGAACATTGATGAAGTTATTAATTTTTTTAATATTTCATTCAAAAATAAACCACAATATAAATTGTTAGTGATTTTTTATTTGTTTGTTTTTCAAGAATCAATGGGATAAAGGGGACTTGTTGATCCAAACACTAATTATGGTTAAATATTTATTTTTTAAAATATTTTTGTAAATATCCGCGGGTACCCGTGGATACCCGCGGATATGAAAAAAATAGGCGGGTACCTGCATAACGAATACCCAACGGATATGGATACGGATACGGGGCGGATATTTATCTAGCGAGTAGGGTACAGGGGGAGCTACTACCCGTACCCTACCTGTCCTGTTGACATCCCTACGCACGTTTATAATTTAAAAACGAATGGACAGTTAATTTTGCAACACTTTAGATAACTGACAAAATAATTTTTATTTTTTAACTATTACGATACATGGTTATTAAAAAAAAATACTTTTTTTGTAAAATACGTTGTTTGTTAAAATCCAAAAAGTATCATATATCACACTACGAAAAAAAAATTATATTTCTTATCAATTTTGTTTTGAAATATTTTTTTTAAAAATACTTATAAATTTTATTGTGAAAAAGAAATGATAAGAAATTGCTATTAATATTTTTTTCAAAATATTTTATATAAAATATTTTTTCACAACAAATTTTATAAGAAGTATCTACGAATTTTATAATTTTGTAAAAAATAATTATATACTATAGATTTTTAAAAATTAATAAAAAAAAATTTTCTTTCAAAATTTTGTAATAAATTGACAAGAAAATTTCATATAATATGAAAATTTTTAGTAGTGTTAAATTATAAAATCCAAATATAAAAAATAATTTAAATTTTTATATGTGACACTTTATCATTAATATCAATTTAATAGAAAAAATAAATCAGCTTAATTTAAAACATTGAAAATTAGAAAATATTAAAATTAATATCAATCGTATTATTAAATATAGATATTAAATTAAACATTGAAAATTAGAAAATATTAAAATTAATATCAATCGTATTATTAAATATAGATATTAAATTAATAATTAAATTTCTTTTCTATTAAAAGTTGTGAAATAATTCAACGTAGTTATGATCACTGACGAGACTGTTATTCAATCATAGTCTAGATGATAAGATATAAACTATAGTTAGTTGTACTATATTAAACTAAAATATACTAAACTATTCATAATAATAATTGAACTGTACTATAAAATAGTTCAGTTTTAAGAAACTAAACTTATGTTAAGTTAACTAAATTAACTAAGTTAACTATTGAACTATAATAGATTGAAAGAGCAAAATACCTCAAATAAAATATTAGTATTAGGATAAGAATTAGACTTATGTATTTTATATCTTACCTTCTATTCTTTCTCTATCATA
>Ga0214542_1009157_pt1 | contig 15675 bp, 7 predicted proteins | sample CNSS1metaG_FD_160096 | JGI IMG/M metagenome (GOLD analysis project Ga0214542, IMG submission 160096) | Root nodule microbial communities from cowpea collected in UCLA plant growth center, Los Angeles, California, USA - CNSS1 | ecosystem: Host-associated > Plants > Roots > Nodule | place: USA... | reverse complement strand
CCTAGTCAAAGGTCAACAAGTCAACTAAAGTTGATTCAACTAAGTCAACTTAGGGAATCAAAAATAGCAAACACAAATGAAAGGGATGAAGGATTAGTGAACTTCCTTTCTAAACATGCTTAGTCTTTTTAAGCATTTGCCTCCATCCTTGGTTGGGGTCAATCCTTCATCATAGTAGCACATAAGCCACAACGGTAGCTAAGCAGTCACACTAGACCATAGATCCTAAGGAACGACCGCTCTGATGCCATAAATGTAACATCCTAATTAAATAGATAAAATCAATTTAAATAAACACCACATATATTAAATATTCAGAGAGTGCGGAAAAACGGAATATGACGTACACAGTACCCCAACATATCCACAATAAAAGGAAGAGGCTCCACAGGCCTAAACGAGGTACAAAAACTTGCCAAGGATAAGAGAAACTACTACTACTGCTAAACTCCAAAAGTTGAGGCCCCTATAGTGAGCCCAACAGTCGTCCAAGATATCATCAAACCGCAACATCTCTATTATTATTACCACTGTCAGAGGTTCTCACATCTGCTCACATCAACAACGTTGATGATCATCGCAAAGGAGGAAACCACCCACAATCATACAAACAAGCAAAGGGTAAGCTAGTGAAAAAGTTCTCATATCATACACTCAACATACAATTTCATATTCAAGCATAAATGGCAGACATTCACATATGAGGCACCAAACGATATAAGACACCAAGATTTGACTATCCGGATACGCTCAATGAGGCACCACCACGAGACAGTGGAATTACGTCCTAGCAGTGAGACGTCACCACGAGGCCTTCGCGGAATTACACCCTTACAAGAGGCACCACCACGTGGCCTTCGTGGAATTACATCCTGGCCTTGAGGCATCACCACGTTAATTACGTCGTGGAATTATGTCCATATGATGAGGCACCACCACGAACCCTACTACAAGGGTCATGGGATTACGTCCTACACAAACCTTACTCATACATAATCAATCAATCATGAAGTTCTTATGCATACCATTAACATGTCATTTAGTATACATGACCAACCACCAATCATATATCATGCCAAGCTCATCATCAAATCATTAGTTCCCACCCATAACATACATAGTACATGCATATCCACCCTCTTTATTCAATAAATCACTAAACCAGCCAATCAAACAACCAATAATATTCATGAAACGAAGCATAGCCAAAACCCAAGCTAGGTCTCACTCAAGCTGGGAGTCCTCGCTCAAGCGAGAGGAGTGCTCTCGCTCAAACTATAGACTCTCGCTCAGGCGAGATTGCGACAGTGACTCTGGGCAATTTCACGGATTCTCGCTTAGGCGAGGCTGTCTCGCCTGGGCGAGACATTTCATCGCTCAAAAAGCAGCCCCTCGCCTAGGCGAAGGTTCGAGCAGAAAAGTCTGGGCGAGCTTCTGCTATTCTCGCTTAGGCGAGACGAGCTCGCTTGGGCGAAAATATCAGCTCTCGCCCCTGTTCACACATACAAGGCAACACACCCAACCAAAAATACATCTTTCAACCATTTCCAGGCGAACCCAACAGCATATTAACTCATACTCGTGAACCAGAAGTAAACCAAGCAACAAAGTACTTAAAAGAGCAGAACAAACTAGCTTCCTATACCTTGGTGGGAGCACTGAAGTTCACTGAGAAGAGGGGAAAATATGGCGACTCAACCAGTGCAGTAAAACCGGATGAGACCTTAGAGTGAAACAACAGTTGCTCGGAGGATGCCCTAGCAGAGCTCTACATTCAGTTGCAAGGAGGTAGGGGAACAGTCCTCTCTGAAAGTTAGCAGAATGAGGTGTTAGGCTTAGGTTTAAGTGTTTTAGGCACTTCTTGGGCTGGCCTTAGACCCAACAGATTGGGCAGTCCCTTAGCTATTAGGATAGAGAAATAAAGGGGCTTTACATATGTGGTACAATATATTAACTTATAATCACAGTTTTGTAATATCTTTATACAATTAGTTATCATGTTAAATCATACAAATTATATACATACGTTATGATATATCTAGGTGTATTTATGTATATGAAACATATATTAATATATAATTATATAATTTAATATGGATACTATAAATGGTATGAAGACATATTGTATATTAACTAATGTATAATTTCGATTCTTGAGAAGTACTATTATACAAATCTGCACGGATATGTAAGGATTTGTTTTAGAAAGAATAGAATATATTTATTATATAAATTTAATTTATTAAAATATAAAAAAAATTAAATATCAATATTTTATTATTATTGTTAAAGTTTATCTAAATTATTTTTTTAATAAAATGTATTTTATCATAAAATTACATACATATTTTTAAACACTAACTATAAATAAATTAAAACTGATTTGAATATTTTATAAATGATTAAAATATATAAAATTACATAAAAAATCATTTTTACTTTTTTATAGAATAATTATTTGGTGAAATATTTACGAGTTCATATTTTTTTATTAAATTGTAAAACAATTATAAAAATGAAATTCAAATTATTGTAAAATAATAAATTTTATTCATTATAACAAAAATTATATCTTGACCTCATAAAAATTTTTAAAAATTTTATACATTAAAATTGTATACATTATAAATATATTTTTTTTTAAATTATCAATGTTTCAAAAGATATTGACCTAATTGTATTACTAAATGGTCTAAACCTTTGTAAATCTTATAAATTAACCACTTTTTAAATATATCTATAGCATAAATATGTCTCATAGACCTCTGGATACCAACACTGTCTCACAAATAGAATTGTAAACTGAATGTGAAAAGCCAACCAGGGATAACTGCAGCCGAAGATGCATTCAATTGTGCTTATTGTGGTGCATGGTGGAGCTTCAACATTGTTTTTCTATCATCTTTCCTCTAAGCGAAAGCAATATACAGTGGCTTACGGTGGAACATGGATCTTGATATATCAGCATTGTAAATAAGAGCATAAACATGAAAATAAAAGCAGTGTTTACAACATAAACAACATAATGGTCCTAATGGTCCTAGATGGAGTAAGTGTTAAAATTCATTGAAGTAACATGAGTGTAAATTCTCGAGATCAGACCTTTAACTAGAAATCGGTATTATAGGTAATATAAAGAAAAACAACATATAAATTATATTTGATCTTTCAATCCCCAGAAAAAACAAGTTTTAGTAAATAATAAAATGGAAATCATAGCGTGTTGCATCAATAACAAGTTTTAATAAAGCTTTCACTTTTGACTCCTTAACTAGCATTTGTCCTGAAAAAATAAGAGCTTTACATACATATGTTTTTCTCTCATAGTAGAGTCATTCAATTTCTCAATGGCACTGATAGTATTTTGAGGTTGTGAAAAGAATAGTTGATGGGATAGAGAAAATTGTGGAGATAGTAGAATGTGGAAGTTGTAATTGGAAGGAGTATGTAGTTGTAGCAGTGAGTGGTGTGTTAGATGTGGTCTTAGTTCTTGTCATTCATCAAATGATTGAGTACATGGGTATTTATAGACCTATAGAGTATTCTAGAAAATTCGGTAACTCCAAGCATAACGCATAGTAGTTCAAACCTTGGTCTTGGTAGTGCCTTTGTAAAAATATCTGTAATTTGGTCTTCTGTTGTGCAGTACTCGAGTTGGATCTTCATATTTGTCTCTGCTTCTCAAATGAAATGATATTTAATTGCTATGTGTTTTGTTCTACTGTGATGTACTGGGTTCTTCGTCATTGCAATAGCTGATTTATTGTCATAGTTGATTGTAGTAGGTCCACTTTGTTTTTCTCCCATATCTTTGAATATCTTTCGAAGCCATATAGCTTGACTTGTTGCTTCAGCAGCAGCCACGTATTCTGCTTCAGCTGTTGATTGTGCCATAGTTACTTGCTTCTTTGATGCCTAAGAGAATATTCTCGATCCAAGCGAGAAAGCATAGTTTGAGGTGCTCTTCATGTCATCTATTGATCCTACCCAATCACTATCGGTGTAGCCAATGATCCTTGAGTTAGTCATGGTTTTGTACCATATTCCAAACTCCTTTGTACCTTGTAGATATCTTAAAATTCTTTTCCCTACTCCATAATGAATTTGACTTGGCTTTTGCATGAATCTTGATAGAAGACTTATAGCATACATAATGTTTGGTCTTGTGGCTGTGAGATATAAGATACTTCCAATCAAACTCCTGTAGCGTGATGCATCTGCTTCTTGTGCTCCATCATCTTTTTGTAGCTTCTCGTTTACCACCAATGGAGTAGCGACAGGTTTACAATCATACATCTTGAACTTCTTCAACAGGGCTTCAATATATTTCTTTTGAGAGATAAATATGTCATCTTCTTGTTGTTTCACCTCTATACCGAGGAAATAGTTCATAAACCCAAGGTCGGTCATCTCAAATGTCTTCATCATGTCTTCTTTAAATTCTTTCATCATCTCCAAATTATTTCCTGTATAGATAAGATCATCGACATATAAGGAGACAATGAGGTGATACTGACCTTGTGCTTTAATATATAGTGTTGGCTCACTTTTGCTCCTCCTGAATCCTTGATCGATGAAGTATTGATCAATCTTGCTATACCATGCTCGAGGAGCTTGCTTCAAGCCGTATAAGGCTTTTTTTAGTCTTAGTACTTTGCCTTCATTGCCTTTATTGATGAAGCCTTGAGGTTGTTCAACATAAATCTCTTCTTCGAGCACTCCATTTAGGAAGGCTGATTTGACATCTAGTTGATAGATGTTCCATCCTTTTTGTGCTGCTAGGGCTATTAGAGCTCTTATTGTATCTAGTCGTGCGACTGGAGCAAATGTCTCATTGTAGTCGATTCCTGGTTGTTGTGAGTATCCTTTTGCGACCAATCTGGCCTTATGCTTTTGTATAGTTCCATCAGGATTGAGCTTTGTTTTATATACCCATTTCACTCCAATGATGTCTTTTCCTTGAGGATAGTTTACGAGCTCCCAAGTGTTATTCTTCTCAATCATTTTAACCTCTTCTTCCATAGCCTTGACCCATACTTCTTGCTTTGATGCTTCCTCATAACAATTAGGCTCAATCATGGCCATATTGCAGGTTTTGTATATGTTTGTCAAAGATCTTACTCGTCTTGGAGTGGACTCTGATGAAGAATCTTCTAATTCTTCTTGTTGTGGAGGTGGAGAAAGCGTACCTGAAGCTTTTGCCTCTTCTTGAATTTCTTCTTGATATTGTTGCACTAGGACTAAAGTGTTGCTTTTAACAACTTTTTCTTCTTCCCAATTCTAAGAAGCATTTTCATCAACTTCAACATCTCGACTAATGACGAGCTTTTTTGTTTGTAGGTTGTAAACTCAATAGTCTTTTGATTGTGTGTTATATCCCAAGAATATTCCTCGTATAGTCTTGTCTTCAAGCTTATGCCTCCTTTGATCAGGAACATGTATGTAGCAGATAGAGATCTCAAAATGGGTTTCAACCCGTGAGCCAACCAGGCTCACCACGGGTTCGAGCCGGGTTGGGTTGAGTAAAATTCAACTTTTTTAAAAGTGGGTTGAACTCAACCCGGCTCACTTAACCCACGGGTTAAACGGGTTCGAGTAGGGTTGAGGGTGGGTTGACCCACTTAACCCACCAACATTTTTTTACAATATTTTTTTAATTTTTTTAATAATTATTTACTACTTCTAATTATATAGGTTCACAATTTCATAGGTTTAAATGTTAGAATGTTGCTCAATAATATTTGAATAGTTTGAATGTTTTATTAAATAACATGACAGAAAATGTGTAATATTAGTCATGTTTTCTTAGACTATATGGACACTTTCTTGGAAAAAATTCATCATATATTGGTGGTGAGCATGATGAAAACATTGGTTCTTGATTCTATTGTGATTGTCATCTCATGGATTGTTTAAAAAACTATTTAAATATTTGAATACCTAAAAATAAATACATTAATAATTTTTTTATGTGGGTTAGCACTTAACCCAACAACCCGTGATGGGTTGAGCCGGGTTGCAAAATTTCTAGCTCACCATAAAGTGAGTCGGGTTGGGTTCACTCATTTTCAACTCGGCTCGTGGTGAGCCAACCCGTGTGAGCCGGGTTTGCTCACTTTGACATGTCTAGTAGCAGATAGATCCAAATACTCGTAGGTGTTTGGCTGATGGCTTTCTTCCACTCCAAGCTTCAATAGGAGTCTTGTCTTGGACTTCCTTAGTTGGACATCTGTTTAAAATGTAAACTGTAGTGTAGACTGCTTCAGCCCAAAAAGTGTTAGGCATACCTTTCCCTTTTAGCATTGATCTTGCCATCTCCATGATTGTGCAATTTTTTCTTTTTGACACACAATTTTGTTGTGGAGTATATGCGACTGTGAGTTGTCTCTCTATGCCTTCATCTTCGCAGAATTTGTCAAAATTGCGAGATGTATACTCCTTTCCACGATGACTTCTAAGTACTTTTATCTGTTTTCCATTTTGCTTCTCGACAAGAGCCTTGAATTTCTTGAATATTCCAAAGACTTCTGACTTTGCCTTTACGAAATAGACCTATGTCATTCTAGAGAAGTCATCAATGAATAGGATGAAATACCTATTGTTGTGATGTGAAGGCATCCTCATTGGTCCGTAAACATCGGTATGGATCAACTCTAGTAAGTCTTTTGTTCTCCATGCTTTGTCCGTCGAGAATGGTAATCAATGTTGTTTACCAAGGAGACATCCTTCGCATGATTCATTATTCTCCTTCAAGCATGGAAGATCTCTCATCATGTTCTTTTGATATAGAAGCTTTAAGGCATGTGTGTTGAAGTGGCCAAATCTCTTATGCCAAAGCCATGAGTCATCAACTTCTGCCTTCATGGCAATATTAGTTCCAGATTTGAAGCTTATGGGAAAACTTCTATTTCTTTTCTCCATTTTTACTTGGCCAATTTCTATCTTTCTACTGTCATAAATTTTGCATGTATCTTTCTCAAAGTGAAGAGAATATCCATTCTCCATCATTTGGCCAATACTTAAAAGATTCTCTTTAAGATTGGGAACCAGTAAAACATCCTTGATGAATTTCATACCTTTCTTTGTCTCCACCATGACAGTTCCTTTGCCTTGAGACTCCACTGTGGCACCGTTTCCTAGTCAAACTTTGACATTCACAGATTTATCAATGTCTTTGAAGATGCTTTGATCTTTGGCCATGTGATTGCTACATCCACTATCCAAGTACCAACTTTCTCCTCTGTTAGGAGATTCTTGATTGGCATAAAATAAGCGTTGCTCCTGATTATGTTCTTCAGCAAAGTTTGCTTGATGCTTATTTTTATTACGACAATACTTCTCTACGTGGCCAAATTTCTTGCAGTACTGACATTGAGGTTTTCCATGATGCCAACAATCTTTTTCCATGTGACTTGTCTTTTTACATATGCCACATGGGGGATATTTTCCTTGACGGGTCATAGGGAAGCTTCTAGAATTTTCTTTATTTCCAGAAATTTCTCCTCTACTTTTATTTCCTTCATATTATTTATTCTGAGACCGTAATTTTAGTTTTGATTGAAAGACATTTTCGACCAAGTCTTCTTCATGCCTTTTCAATCTTTGTTCATAAGCTTCAAGAGAGCGCATTAGTTGTGTTACTGACAATGTGGCCAAATCTTTTGTTTGTTCAATCGCGGTTGCGATTGCATCATATTTTTAGGGAATAGAAATTAAAATTTTCTCAACGATTTTTTTGTCAAGAATAGTTTCCTCATAGGCTCTCATCTAACTAACTATTTCCTTTGTTCTACAATAGTAGTCTTTAATGGTCTCAGATTCTTTCATTCTTATTAATTCAAACTCTCGTCTTAGAGAATGAAGTTTAACATTGCGTACCTCATCACTTCCTTGAAACTCTTCTTGTATTGTGTTCCAAGCTTGCTTTGCGTTTGTGGCACCTATTATTCTCGGAAAGATTGTGTCATCAACTGCTTGTTGAAGAGCAAATAAAGCCCTTGAATCCTTCTGTTTGTTTTCCTTCAACTCCTTCTTCTGAGCTGCAGTAAGAGTGGAAGTGTCTTCTGGAATAGTGAATCCCTCTTCTGTAACATCCCACTAGGATATTACTTATATTAAAATAAAACAAAATAAAATAAACAGGCATGATGAAATACCTCATTTATTAAATAGTCCATTTCCCAAAAAAACATGGGAAATTTAAAACTTTAAAACATTAATGGTCTATAAATTCTAAAATCCATATGTACAACTTTAAGATTAATATCCAAAACCGTAAAAACTGTAATCAAATTACAAGGAAATTAAATAAAAACAGTATAAAATCCCCTCCTGCTCCGAGCCCACTCTCCGCCACTAAGCAGCTCTTGGCTCACCTGAAACATCATCTGCTCCCGGATAACAAATTACTCGATCATCGCCATACACACACAGATAGGGTGAGCTATGCACATACACATAAATAAATATGAAATAAACCCTCAGTTAATTCATAATTATATATATTTATTTACAACATCACCCACTTTCCCCCACTCATAACCAATATGAGTTCATGCATGTACTCTAATTTTGGGATTTCATGTGCTTCCACGACCCTCCTCGCTCGTGGTCCAACCTACAAGCCTATCCCGCTTGTAGTCCTGCTTCACGGACTCTTACGCCTGTTCATCCGAACTCCTCGCTCGGACCCGGACACACATACCCGCCTTTCCTACTATGAACTCCCTCGCTCATAGCATTCCCAAGTTGAGCATGAAATGAACTCCCTCGCTCATTCATCCCAGCAAGGGTACCTCCGGTGAACTAAACTGTTCACGTTCCGCATACGGTCCACCCATCACGAACTCCTCGTTCGCTACTCAATCCAAGCACATCACAAAATCCTATGGACTTAGTCCTTCAAGCCCAAACACCCCAAAACATGTAAATACTTCCCACTACTTAGGGAACATCAACCAAAATAGCTCAAACAGTGCACACACAAGCATAGATTCACAACATTCTCGCCTAAGTCAAAGGTCTACGCCTAGGCTAGTCTATCAGCCTCGCTTGAGCTAGCCCAACTCGCTTGAGCGAGCATGAAACAGTGACTACACCCTCTTGTCTCGCTTAGGCGAACCTCACTCGCCTAAGCGAGACCTCATTCGCTCAACTACTCAAAACTTCTCGCCTGAATGAGAATTCAACATAAACAGTACCAATGCCTCATCGAGACCTCGCTTAGGCGAGCCATTCTCGCCTAAGCGAGAGTATCAATCGCTCAACATCTCAAAAACCCCTCGCTTGGAAGAGAAGTCGCGCTCAACACATGCAAGCTTCATCGCGACCTCACTTAGGTGAGCCTCTCTCACCTAAGCGAGAGCATTAGTCGCTCAACCCCAAAATAAGTCGCCCAAGCGAGAAGCACGAATCAGCACCAGAAACAAGGTTCTGCAACTCTTGTTAGACGAGATGGACTCGCCTAGGCAAGACTTGCAGAGTTCCCTCTCTGTTCACGCACACAATTCACCCAAAACAATGCCAAACCAGTCCGAAATTATACCAAAACAACATTCAATCATTACCCAGGATAAAACAATGGCTAGCAAACATCAAACATGTTATTTTATTCATTCATATTACCCCAACTCGAGATTGAATCATCTCTGCCCAATTCCATAACCCTCATTCAGTTCTTATTCCATTACCACAAAAACTTTATGCACTGTCAATTCCACAATTCTCAATCATAGTGCCTATAATATGAAATTCATACCATATAGAATTAATATGAGAATAAAACAAACCTAGAAACACAACCATAATTCTTATGCAAAAATGGACAGCTCCCCTAACCTGGAATTATTGATCAAAAATTGGGAGGAAAGAATGCTTCTCCTCAAGCCTCCTTCCAATTCACCTTTTGTGCACCCAAACTCACCACTCATAGCCCAATTTTCGTTCTTCTCTCAAAGTCAAAGATCAGCACTGCCAAAACCCCTCTTTTCTCTCAATTTGGCCCTTTTATATGTGTCTTAATTAAGGGTTTAAAGACTAAAACGCAAAAAGGCTTAATAGGGTGTTTAATTCTCATTCAAGGGTAATTATTCAAGAGGGGTTGCCCTGGTAGGGTTCCCTCTACCTTTTCACATTCAATCCAAACTAAATTTAGCAAAAATAAAGTCTACCTTATGTCTATCAAGGTTTAAACCCGTGACCCTCCACTCATAAGGCTAACGCATAACCATTATGCCAATTCATATTTGGTGATAACTATTATAATCCTATGATTATAATATCACTCACTAGTCACAATTATATTATCAAAAATACTAATAAATCAAATAACACACAATAGGCATACATAGGATTCAAACCCAAGTCCTCTCATACAATCAAGTACTCTCAACCATTTGAGCCAATACTTTTCCACATCACATCAAGCAATATTTAATGTCATAAAGGTTTTTCCTACCCACATTTATTAATTAATTTTCACGAGTCTTACATCTTCTATAATGTCCCATAAGTCTTGGGAGCGAAAGAATGTCTTCATTTTGACACTCCAAAAATCATAATTTTCTCTTGTGAAAATAGGTACTGGAATTGATGATGTTTGATTGGTAATGGCCATGGGTTGAGAAAATATTTTGGAAGTAGTATAGAATGGAGTTCTAGTTTTTTTTGAAGTAGTTGAAAAATTTATCTACGCCCAGATGACCAAACGTAGCTCTGGTACCACTGATAGTATTTTGAGGTTGTGAAAGGAATAGTTGATGGGATAGAGAAAATTGTGGAGATAGTAGAATGTGGAAGTTATAGTTAGAAGGAGTATGTAGTTGTAGTAATGAGTGGTGTGTTAGGCACTATTTGGAGATTCCTCTAACTCACATTGAACAAAGCCATACCCTTTGCTCTTCCCATAATCATACACGACTACTTTGTTGGACAAAACATTCAATTCCTAATACTTTTTTGCATTTCATTAACTCTTGATGTTGGTGGTGGAAGAAATCATTCAGAGGCTCTTGAGAGGCTTTTTGAGATTGAGCTGAGGTCAAACCCAAAGTCAATCCATTCTTCAGGTCACAGCCAGGGGATGTATGGTCAAGAGGTAGACTTGGGTTTTGGGTATAGATAGTGTATTATCCATCCTTGTTGATGTGTATACTAGATTGTATTCATCCAATGTTTTTTGATCTACCTCATGCAAGAAAGTTGGATTCAATATGATGCTTTTCTTTGGACAAAAATTGACTATTCTGTAATTAATGATTTTTCAACAATTTACATTTTGCTGGTATTTCAATTAGTTGTCTTCCTTATGTTAACATAATCAAAAATGCTTCTAACAGTGATTTTGAAACAAAGACTAATGTTGTGTTTAGGAGGAGAAAGGTTATTTCAAATTTTGGGATATCAATGACACGGACAAGTAAAATTGTAGACGCCACCCGGTTGTGTTTTTGTGGCATGAAGATGTTTGTTAATTCTTTCATATTTAGCTTAATGGTGTGATAGGATCAGGATAAGAGTACCAAAAAAATAAAGAAATTAAGAACTAACAATTTGAAAAATTGCTTCCTTGACATTTTTCTTCAGAACATAAATGTTTGTTTGTTCCCTTCCCTCTAAGTTGTTCATTTTAGAATAATTTGTATAACCTTTTAGATATCAGTCATGCTTAATTCTATGAAAAAAAAACAAATGTTATAGAAGAAAGAATGTTGGAAGTCTCCTTGTAAAAGATTGTCTTGTCTAACATGTAATCCAAATTTTCAATTTATGAAAACACTAATGACACTTATGAGTGTCATCTAAAGGGATTAGTTGGAAACATTGTAGTATTTAACTTGTGCAATTTTCTTACATTTTCAATTTCATGGATTTTCACCTTCTTTGAGTATATATCACACTTTCCATCCAAATACAATTTTTTTTTAAATTGTGATTCATGTATATTTTATATAACATATGTTACACAATATATACTTAAATATTATAACATATACTATTTAATATTATAAATATGATACATATTAATATATATATATATAACCTATTATGTAATAATTATAATATTATAGAATTATTGACAAAATCAATAAAAAAAATTTACAATAAAATTATATATATTTTTTTAATTTTGTAGTCATAATAATAAAAAAAAATAATAATAATAATAATAATAATATGTATTTTAATTTTATAATTATAATAACAAAAATAGATTATTCTTTTTGTTTTGGAAACTTAGGTAGTTATGTAGAGACTAATTGCACAAATACGCACAAGAAATATATGGTTTTGCTTTACTTAATATATGTAATAATTTAACAACAATATAATAATTAAAAATATAATACATATATAATTAATATACACATGTATATCAATTACTATAATGTTTAATATTATTATACAACATATAATAATTATTGTATATATTATAAAATACACACTAAAAAAACTATTTTTTAGTAACGATTATTTTCTAGCAGTTAAATAAAACCGTGAGAAATATTTTGATTTATGTTTATTAGGCCTTCATGCAGTCTCTTCATATATATTTATAATCATGATACTACCCATAAAAATTGATCACACAAATGCAGATTTCTAAAGTAGAGTATTGTGGAGGAAAAGCACAAAAACTACTGTTATAGTTGTAATTAAATTCAGGAGATAGTTGAACAACAAGATGTTGAAGTGTTGAACTTCATGGAAATAAGTACATATGAATACAATCAATCAATTGAATCATCCATTTCACCATGGCTTCTTATCCATGTAGGTGGGTAGGTTAAGTGGCCCAGAAAAGTTGGTTGAAGGGTCAGAAGCACCAATGCTTTTGGAATCTCCATTTGAGAAAATCGTTGTCCTTTTGAGAAATTGGAACTTATCCATGGACTGTTGTCTCTGAGATCTATTGAATTGATGACTGCTGGTTTTCTACTTTGCCTTGGTGGACTCGGTCAGGTTCATGTAACTAGGCCTAGTAGTACAGTTGCTACTATCCTCTGTCCTCTCACAAGGCAAAGAAACACTCCCAAATATTGGTGTCATAAATGTGCATATTGAAGTCGAATTAGAGCTCTCATCATAGTGAAACTCAGAACTAGGACTTGAGGTTGATCGAGTGGCTTAGCCAATTTGGGGAGGTCTGGCTGAAATCCCTGTGGTGACATTGTTCTTTCTAACTTTGACACTGCATGGTTCTGAATTTTTTTTTTGAATTTATGAGGTCCACACATTTCTTTGGAGGAGGAGTTTTCTCTGTGGCATCAGCATGATGACGACTTTGTTCCATCAATCTACTCTCCCATGGCTTTGCTGCCATCCAACGTTCCAACCAACTCCATCCCCAGTTAGCCTTGTCTATCTCTTGCTTGTTCAAAGAGTTGTTGTTTGCTCTTGAATTTGAAATGGGGGTTGATCTCCATTGTTGCAAAAGTCAATTGTTAGACATGTTTATTGATAAAAGTTACATATTTTCTCAATCTGTTGGTACCTACCTTTTGGGCAAGAGAGTATGCAATTCCTCTCTCCCTCTTGAAAGCTCCCTATTGTCTCATTTGCAGTTTTGTCTTCAGTGATCCTTTGCTATCACACCAACCATCCTGCACACAAGTTGAAAAAATATGTTTCTCACAAAATCTTCTGTACAGATAAGATGTGCAAAACAAATTTGTATGGCATGAATGATGGTTTAGGAATTTGACAAAAACTTATATGCAATTTCTTAAGTGCATGAATATATAAAGTTTGCATACAAGTATGAGTGATGATCCTCCCTTCACTCCACTTGAATGTTTCAAAATAAAATTGCAGTTAAACACAATTTATAATCAAACCAAACAAGAGGCCTTTTCAATTTTAATTTTTATTTACCCCATCTGAAAACAAAGCACAGGTTAAATGTTTTTAGTGTAGTTCTCTAATTAAAATTGCATTTTTAGTCAGCAAAGGTTATATAAAACAACAATTTCGATTGAAATAGTACCTGAAACATCTAAAGATCTCCATTAAGTTTAGTCTAGGTAATTCCTTACCTGCTTTTGGTAATCATCAGTAATTATCATTAGTGTTTTACCTTGGTGATGATTCATGTAATAAAAGTTTCATTTTTTAGATGAATCTCCAATTCTCATCAGTGAAAAACACTGACAACAACATCTTAGAAATTCAAACATGAAGATTTGTTGGCAGAGGCCTCAATCTTTGATGGTAGCAATTGCTCTGAAATGCCCAATTCAAAGAAATTCCCAATTCCACGAAGAAATCTCCAAATTCACGAAAACTCCCTAAACCAAATTCCAGCAAGTATAAACCCTAAACTCTGTAATTAAAATTAAAATGTCAGCATAGTAAGATAACAGACACGTCACTGAACCGTGCTCCACGTCACATAAACAAACCACGCTGGCCACTGTTCCGTTTACTACTTAGACGAAGTTAAGGAAAATGATTTAATTAAATGAAATTAACGAAAGGTAGCACTAAATGAAAACAATTTCAAAAGTAGGACCAAAGTAAAAAAACTTGACCAAAATTAGGACCAAATGACTATTTAAGCCAACTTTTTATTAAGTAGTTTAATAAAATCCTTCCACCTTTTTAATGTGTCTCATTATATTCTTTTGGAATCATTTTCCTCTTCCTTTCCTTCACCATTCTCTACACCATACCATTCATTTCAATGAAAAAATAGAAATAGTTGAACGTTCCACCCGCTCAATGTTCCTTTGATTATGAATCAGACAACAACAATGAGCAATACAAGCTGTAGTGATAAGGTAGGATGGAATCTGAATCCAGTTGTGACCGCACTGAATCTAGTGGAGATGATGAAGTTGCACCGCATAATCAAGAGGCAAATGTTGTTGTTTGGGGCGAAGAACCCTAGGAATACGCCATTAGAGTGTTGTATGTCGTATATGGTGGCTCCGCATCGGACTACCACACCATCCCGAGGAGGTGGTTCATGTAGTGTAACAGTGAGGGATTGAAGCTTCGAGCGCCAGGTAGTTCAATCAGCGAATGTGTTGTCTTTTATGAGTTCGTAAGTGAGAGATGGAGACTAAAAAGAACAATGAAGACTTTGTATTTTGAAATTATAATCAAATGAATTTATTTATTTTAGATCCGTATGTAAATTCAATAGGTAATGCTTTCAAAAATTTCACGCCCTTACACTTCAACTTTACATACAAATATTTCATATAAAATATATAAGTAGTTATACATAAAAATCCATAAATAACACCATTTTACGGATAAAAATTCGTTGATAAAATCTGTAGGTAATATTTATTTTACCTATAGATTCAAATCTGTATGTAATTATTGATAAGTAAATACGAATTTTCTTATAGTGTATGTATCTTATATTTTTTAAAATGAGATGAATTTTTGAATTAAATATGTCATTTTGATTATATATTCCGTATTTGTGGATCAAAGTTTAACACTTAATCAAAGTGCAAAAAAGATTTGTTAAGCTCACCACTATATCATTTTTTACAAATAACTTTAATTCTATTTCCTTCCCAATTACCTTATTTATTAGGGTTAAATATGTTTTTGGTCCCTTAAGTTTGAGCGAAATTTGGGTTTAGTCCCTCATCAAAACTTTTGACCAATTTAGTCCTTCATCTTCCAAAATGCGTGAATTTAGTCCTTTTAACCAAATTT
>Ga0214542_1009156_pt1 | contig 15677 bp, 19 predicted proteins | sample CNSS1metaG_FD_160096 | JGI IMG/M metagenome (GOLD analysis project Ga0214542, IMG submission 160096) | Root nodule microbial communities from cowpea collected in UCLA plant growth center, Los Angeles, California, USA - CNSS1 | ecosystem: Host-associated > Plants > Roots > Nodule | place: USA... | reverse complement strand
CAGCCTATAATGGGGACTTATGTACATGTTGAAGTCGTGATGTGCATGCTTGCAAGCTGCAATAACATGTGAACATGGTAGATGTATTTTTTGAAACTTTCCACAATCGCACCACCTTTCATCTAATATGACTACAAATTTTCCTACAGGACGTACTTCTTGGGATTTACCATCTCCTCCACTCTGAATCTTGTGGTATTTCTATCAAATTCAACGACATGGTGCGTGTTTGACTTAGAGTTCGCATCTTGTAGGAAGTTGATCGCATATTCAGAGTACACATGACCAGCGCTGACCATTGCAGTTATTTGCCTACCTTTTTCGTGAAGTATGTGTTGCACCTGGTGTACGTGGCCAATACTATGGATGAAATTGGCAAATTCCTTGTCTTCTTCAGGACAAAATTTATTGCTTTTGCCAGATTTGTTGTTACGTGACCCCACCTTCTTCCTTGATCATATGTAAGACACCACTGCTCCTTTGGAATTTGGTCTACCCAAGCTGCTGCTTCTGGGTTGTCTTCTCTAATGATGTTGTAGTAGTAGTAGTTACAGTGTGGCTCCGTCAATGCGTACGCTACAAATATAATTATAAGAACAATTTATTTTCTAATAATGGGTGTGAATAATTAACAGCCAAAAAAATGAAAAAGACAAATTTACATGTAATAACTTACCCATGTTTACGAGGTCCTTTTTCAGAATTGTATTCTTGAATCTTTTTGTAAAATTTTGTGCAATGTATCGAATACAAAACACCTGCACGCAATTCCCTTCAGTCCAGCTACTATTAGGTCTATTGAATACTGCACAAATTGAATTGTGACAGTCTGACATTAAGCATAAATTTTGTTGAGGCGTGACGTGTGTCCTTAGGTTTTTAAGGAAGAAAAACCAAGCTTCGGCGATTTCACCCTCTACTATAGCAAATGCAATAGGAAAAATTTTATTTCTCTCGTCTTGTGCAATAGCTACTATAAGGGTGCCCCTATACATTATGTATAGGAAGGTTCCGTCCACTTGCACTATTGGTTTGCAAAATGGGAAGCCATCAATGCATGGTTTAAATGTGCATAACACTTTTCGAAAGTGTTGTTGGTTTTCTAGGACCTCCTCCCCATTTGTAAAACTTGTATACAAACCCAGACAAATAAGTGTGCATGGCTTGTAGTAGGCACGACAATCGGTTGTAAGACTATTCCAGTTTCCGTACACATCTTCAATTGCTTGCTATTTCACCAACCATGCCTTTCTGTAGGTTGTGTTATATCCCATAGAGGTATGGATGGAAAAAATTATTGTTGCAATTGGTGTGGATGTGTTTGACTCCACCGTTTGTCTTACATGTTGAGATATTATTCTTGAGCCCAGGTGCTTGTGGTCTTGTGTAAGACCCGTGGAAATTAATTAATTAAATAATTAATTAAGTAATAAATGCGGGTGGTGGGAAACTTTGAAGTCATTAAATGTTAATGGGTATGACGTGGAAAAGTACTAGCACAAATGGTTGAGAGTACTTTATATGTGTGAGAGGACTTGGGTTCAAGTCTTATGAATGCCTGTTGTGTGTTGCTTGAATTATTCTTGTTTATATTTGATAGTATATTTGTGAATAGCGAGTGATATTATAATTATAGAATTATAATAGTTATCACTAAATGTGAATTGGCATAGTGGTTATGCTTTGGCCTTATGAGTGAAAGGTCATGAGTTCAAACCTTGGTAGACAGGAATTTACCTTTATTTTTGCCAACTTTAGCTTGGAGTGAATGTGAAAAGGTGGGGGTAAACCTAGCAGAAGGGGGGGTTTGGCAGTGCTAATAGTTGAACTTTGAAAGGAGCACAAGTGAGAGGTGAGAGTTTTACGTGTGCAAGGGCTGAATTGGGAGAGAGGTGAAGCAAAGCTTGGGTGAACCAAGGAACTGTCATTCTTCTCAATTTTAATCAAGTTTCTAGGTTAGGGGAGTTGTCCTTTGTGCATGTGAATTGATTGATGTGTGCTATGAATTTTGGGCATTGTTATTCTCAAATTAGTTCTACATGATGTGAATCCCGTAGTATGCATGATATGATTGAAAATGTGTTTGGTTTGATGTGGTGCAAAGCCTTTTCATGACTTATATGATTTGGGGGTGAGGGTTTTGGTATAGGATTGTTATTATGGGTTAAGTTCTGGGTTATGGTAGTCAAAATGTGATGAAAACTCGTTTATAAGGTGTGATTGATGATGTATATTGAATGGTATTGGTTGAATTGAATATTGGCATGAATTGTGATTGTTTTAGTGTACGATCAGAGGAGAACCTCTGCAATTTTCGCCCAAGCGAGTCCATCTCGCCTAAGCGAGAGTTTCAGAGTCTCGTTTTGGGTTTTGGTTCGCATTTCTCACCTAGGCGACTTGTGTCAGGGTTGAGCGACCAATACTCTCGCTTGGGCGATAGAGGCTCGCACAAGCGAGGTCACGATGAAGCCTGTGCGTGTTGAGCGTGACTTCTCGTCCAAGCGAGGGGTTTTGAGGTGTTGAGCGACTGATACTCTCGCTTAGGCGGGAATGGCTCACATAAGCGAGGTCGCGAGGAGACATTGGTGTTGATTACATTGAATCTTCGTCCAGGCGAGGAGATTCGGGTGTTTGAGCAAATGGGGTCTCGCTTAGGCGAGAGGGGCTCGCCTAAGCGAGACAACGTGGTGCAGTCACTATTTCATGCTCGCTCAAGCGAGGTGGACTAACCTAAGCGAGGCTGATGGATTAGCTTGGGCGAGGGTCCCTGGCTTAAGCATGATTACTGCGGGTTCTATGTCTTTTGTGTGTTGTTTGAGTTGGGTTGCTTATTATTTCCTAAAGTATAGGAATTATATGATTGTGTTTGTGGTTTTTGGGCTTGAAGAACTAAGTCCAATAGGGGTCTGGGATATGTTTGATGGTTGGACGCATGATGGGCATGGAACTGTGTAGTTCCCGTCGGCTGCTAAGTGGCGAGGAGTCCTTAGCATGGTGATTACATGCGTCGGGCACACGATGGGCAAGGAACTGTTATGTTCCCGTCGGCTGCTATTGGGCGAGGAGTCCATAGTATGGTGATTGCGTGCGTGTCATGGTCCGAGCGAGGGAGGCTTGGATGATTTACTACAGACAAGGAGTCTATAGGGTAGGACTATGAGCAGGATAGGCTAATTGGGTTGGACCACGAATGGGTTAGTTTCGTGGGAGCACAGTGAAGTCCCAAGACCTAGTTCATGCATATGACTCATGAAGGACTATGAAATCAGGGATGGATAATTTTAAAACAATGAAATATTTTAGTGGTGTTATTTTCATTGGGATGGAGGGCATATTTATTTTATGTTTATATGTATATATGTGCATAGCTCACCCTATCTGTTTGTGTGTGGTGATGATCGGGTAATTTATTATCCGAGAGCAGATGATGTTACAGGTGAGCCAGGAGACGCTTAGGGGCGGAGAGTGGGCTCAATGCACGAGGGGAATTTTATAACTGTCTTTGGTTTAATTTAAGTATAATTTGATTTCAGTTTGTACAGTTTGAGACTATTTGGTTTTTTAATGTTTTAAAGTTTTGAAATTTCCCACGTTTCGGGAAATGGAATATTTAATAAATGAGGTATTTCACCCTGCCGGTTTATTTTATTATTTATTATTTTATTTTAAGTAATATCCTACCGGGATGTTACAGTTGGTATCAGAGCAAAATTTTTGAAAATGTTTTTGAAAAAATGTTTTGCGACTTTTGGGGAGTGAACTTGTTATGTTTATGCATGTTATTGTGTGTGTTTAAATTTAAGGAGGTAGTGGTTTGTTAGACTAATGGAGTGATGTTTAACAGTTGAATATGTGGCGTATCCAAGCAATGGCAGCTCACAGGAGAAGGAGAAATGTTAATGGTGCTGACAAGATTGCAGAAGTCATTCATCGGATGGTGGATGCAATGCAAAATCCTATTCCAGCACAGCCAAGGGTGGCAATTGCACTAGTGAGGGTGTCAACAGTGGAGGATTTTCTGCACCATAAGCCCGCAAAATTCACAAGTGGGGCCACTCCAGACGAAGCTGATGCCTGGCTTCGCAAGTGTGAGAAGATATTTGGAGTGATGAATTGTATTGACGAACAGAAGCTGGCATTTGCTATGTATCTGCTGAATAATGATGTTGAATGCTTGTGGGCAGGTATGCGACAACAAATGTAGACGAGGGAAGAACTAGTGAATTGGGCCAACTTCAGGACTCGCTTCGTGGAGAAGTACTTTCCCGACACAACTAAGCAGGACAAAGAAGCTGAGTTTTTGGCCTTGCAACAGGGAAATATGTCGGGTGCAAGAATATGTTAATAAATTCGAGCACCTGGCAAGGTTCTATTCCTAGGAAATTACTGAAGAATGGAGGTGCCTTAAGTTTGAGCGGGGACTCAAACACAAACTGAAAAAGGTGGTTACTCCTCTAAGAGAAAGAAGATTTCCAGTCTTGGTGGAACAAGCCAAGAGTGCAGAGTTTCTGGAAAGAGGGCCAAATCCCGCGAGTCGACATTAGAAGAATGTTATAGAGGCTAGGCAGATGAAAAAGCCTTACAGCCGACCACAGGCATATCAGGGTCCCACTTGTTACTAGTGGCAGGCCCCATCTGAAGAGAAATTGTCCTCAACTGACAGGTGGGGTAGGAGGGTCAGGCGACCGTCGCAAGTGTTTTATTTGCGACAAACTGGGACACTTTGCCAATAATTGTCCAGAAAAGAAGAATTTGGGGGTGAAGAAGCCAACAGCATCGCCAGCAAAATGAGCTAGAGCGGCTGTGAGGGTTTTTGTCATGACATCCACTAAGGCTACTCAGTCAGGTAAACTTATACTTGAGCATTGCTTGTTATTGGGTCATTCAGTGTTGGTGTTGTTCGATTTTGGAGCAACACACTCATTCATCGCTAATGCATGTGTGGGGAGATTGAGCTTGGAGAAACGTGACTTGGGGTGTCAGTTGCTTTTTCAACTCCTTCCTCGGGTCAGGTGGCTACCAGTTCAGTCTGCGTCAGGTGTTTAATGGAAGTGGCAGGTCGCAGATTCAAGGTGAACTTGGTGTGCTTGCCTTTGGAGGGACTGAACGTGATACTGGGGATGGACTGGCTGTCTAACAACCACATCATGATTGATTGTGGACGGCGCAATTTGGTATTCCCAGAAAATGCGGGGTTGGAGTTGATCTCGACTCAGCAGGTGTTGAAGGAACTGCAAGGAGGAGCCATGTGTTATATGATGGTGGCCAAGCCAGAGAAGAAGAGTGTTGCAGAGATGATCCAATCCATACCTGTAGCTAGCGAGTATGCGAATGTATTCCTAGATGAAGTGTCAGGATTGCCGCCGAGTTGAGACATTGACTTCACCATTGATCTTATTCCTGGTGCAGGTCCAGTGTCTATGGCTCCATACAAAATGGCACCAGCAGAGCTCGCAGAACTTAAGAAGCAAATTGAGGAGCTAATGGAGAAGTAGTTCATCCGACTGAGCGTGTCACCGTGGGGAGCTCCAGTCTTATTGGTGAAAAAGAAGGATGGGAGTTCGCAACTTTGCGTGGATTAGAGACAGCTAAATAAGCTTACAGTTAAGAACAAGTATCCATTACCAAGGACCGACAACATACTGGATCAGTTGAAGGGGGCATGGGTGTTCTTCAAAATAGATTTGAGGTTGGGGTATCACCAGATTCTGGTCAAACCGGAAGATGTGCAAAAAACGGCGTTCAGGTCCAAATATGGTCACTATGAATATGTAGTGATGCCATTGGAGTGACGAATACACAGACGATATTCATGGATTACATGAATAAGATTTTCTGACCCTAGTTGGATAAGTTTGTTGTCGTCTTCATTGATGACATTCTTATCTACTCGAGGAATCGGGAAGATCATGCTGATCATTTGAGGGTGGTTTTGGATGTGCTCAAAGAACACCAGTTGTACGACAAGTTATCCAAGTGCGAGTTTTGGCTTGAGGAAGTGCAATTCCTTGGGCATGTAATATCAGCTAAATGTATCGCAATGGATCCAACCAAAATAGAAACGATGTTAAAGTGGGAAAGGCCTAAGACAGTGACAGAGGTGAGGAGTTTCTTGGGCCTGGTAGGTTATTACAGAAGGTTTGTGGAGGGGTTCTCAAAGAAGGTAAATCCTTTGACACAACTCACGAGGAAGGATCAGCCATTCTCCTGGACGGAGTAGTGTGAAGAATGTTTTGAGGAGATGAAAAGATGTTTGACTACCGCTCCAGTGTTAGTAATTCCTAATACTGAGAAGAAGTTTGAAGTGTACTGTGACGCCTCTTACCTGGGTTTGGGGTGTGTGTTGATGCAAGAAGGGAGGCCAGTGGCGTATGCATCACGACAATTTAAGGTACACGAGAAAAATTACCCGACTCACGACTTGGAGCTAGCAGCCATTGTGTTCGCTCTTAAGTCTTGGAGGCACTATTTGTACGACTCTCAATTCCAAGTATTTAGCGATCATAAGAGTCTAAAATACTTGTTTGATTAGAAGGAACTGAATATGAGGCAGCGTAGGTGGATGAAGTATCTGAAGAACTATGACTTTGAATTGCTCTATCATCTGGGCAAAGCAAATGTTGTAGCTGATGCTTTGAATCGAAAGAAGATGCACATGTCTTGCATGATGATAAAGGAATTAGAATTGATTGAGAAACTCGGAGATATGAATCTGGGGATGTAGTTTGGGCAAGACTCCATACAGTACAGCTTGCTAAAAGTCACCAATGAATTTTTGAATGAAATTCGTGTGGCTCAGGGGCACAATTTGGAATTACAGCAGTTTGTAGGGTGGTTGGGTACGGAGAAAGGGAAAGACTATCAGATGGGAGCAGACGACATTCTACGCTTTAAAGGTAGAGTGTGCGTGCTTAGAGGACCTTTATTTAGGAGGCAGATTCTGAAGGTAGGCCATCAGAGTCGTCTTAGCATACATCCAGGTATGACTAAGATGTATAAGGATTTAAAGGAGTCTTTCTGGTGGAACGGAATGAAGGCGGATGTTGCAGACTTCGTGGCTCAATGCTTGGTTTGTCAAAAGGCCAAATTGAACACCAAAGGTCGGGAGGTACATTGCAACCACTGGACGTACCTCAGTGGAAGTGGGACAATATCTCTATGGATTTTGTGACGCATCTTCCGAGGTCAACAAAGGGTCATGATTCAGTCTGGGTGATAATAGACAGACTGACAAAATGTGCACATTTCTTGCCTATGAATCAGAAGTGGTCTATGGACAGGTTAACAGAGTTGTACGTGCGAGAAGTGGTGAGATTGCATGGAGTACCCGAAAGCATAGTGTCAGACCGGGATCCTAAATTCACATCACGGTTTGGCAATCATTGCAGGAGGCCTTGGGTACAAAGTTGAGGATGAGCTCAGCTTATCATCCTCAGACGAATGGACAGTCTGAGCGGACCATCCAATCTCTAGAGGACTTATTGAGGTCTTATGTGCTGGATCACATGGAGAACTGGAATGATGTGCTACCTTTGGTGGAGTTCACATACAATAATAGTTACCACTCTAATATTGGCATGGTGCCCTATGAAGCATTGTATAAAAGAAGGTGTAGAACTTCATTGTGCTGGTATCAGGATGGTGAAGCCTTTGTGCTTGGTCCTGAGTTTCCACAACAAACGACTAGTAAGGTGAAATTGATTCAGGATCGGATGTGAGCTGCTCAGAGTAGGCAAAAGTCTTATGCTGATAAGAGGAGACAACCACTTGAGTTTGAGGAAGGAGACCATGTATTCCTCCGGGTTACTCCAACCACAGGTATCAGAAGGGTTCTTAAATCGAGGAAGTTGACTCTGAGATTTATAGGGCCTTATCAGATTACACGGAGGATAGGAACTGTGGCTTATGAGATTGCTCTACCACCTCACCTAGCCAACTTGCATAATGTGTTCCACGTCTCACATTTGAGGAAATACATTGCAAGTCCAAATCATGTGTTGGAGTCAGATGAGGTGCAAGTGCGTGAGGACCTGACCGTGCCAGTTGGACCGGTTCGTATACTGGATACCCAGGTCAAGCAGTTGAGGGGTAAAGAGTTAAAGACGATGAAGGTACTCTGGGATGAGACGACACAGGAGATGACGTGGGAGATGGAGGACGTCATGAGGAGGTCATACCCTCACCTGTTTTCTGGTAAGTCTCATTTTCGAGGATGAATATTCTTTTGAGTTGAGGGGAATGTAAGACCCGTGGAAATTAATTAATTAAATAATTAATTAAGTAATAAATGCGAGTGGTGGGAAACTTTGAAGTCATTAAATGTTAATGGATATGACGTGGAAAAGTACTAGCACAAATGGTTGAAAGTACTTTATATGTGTGAGAGGACTTGGGTTCAAGTCCTATGAATGCCTGTTGTGTGTTGCTTGAATTATTCTTGTTTATTTTTGATAGTATATTTGTGAATAGCGAGTGATATTATAATTATAGAATTATAATAGTGATCACTAAATGTGAATTGGCATAGTGGCTATGCTTTGGCCATATGAGTGGAAGGTCACAGGTTGGGGCTCTTGAACTTACCGGGAGAAGGAACGATGAGATTGGGATCTGTTGGAAATAGCACTGTGTCCTTTAACTCTCACCAAGTTTGATTAATTTTACTAGCATTTGAATGTTCATTAGTATTTTAAATAGAAAAGAAAAACATTTTGCTTGACACAAACTTCTCTATCTCCCAACTATAATTTGCCATACCATAAAAAGTAATTGTTCTTCTTTACATACATCTTATCACCTTTGTTTTAAAAGGAAAAAAATTTCATAGGTGTTTGTCTCATTCACGTATAAATCTCTAGCACGGTTACTCATTTTCATCATTTGTATGTCACCTTCCCTTAATGCATTTTCATTAATAATATCAAAGTAATCTCAAATTTTTAAGGTTAAATTAGTTTGTGAGTTGTGATTCTTTGAAAAATTCATTTACAACTACAAAAATGTAAGTGTGGGAACATGCAATATTTATATATAAACCTTTTGTGTAACATAATTGACACTTGTGAGTGTGATATTCGATACCTTTGATTTTAAAATATATTTGGTATTGAAATGTTATTTCTTCTAGTTAATTAGGAGTAGGAGTATGCTTAGAATGTGATCCTTTGAGAATTGGAATATTTCAATGTCTCTCTAAGGATTTGTGATCTAAGGATTTGTGATTTGTGCCCCAAAACCAAATAATTGCTTATAATATATGAAATAAATGGCATATCTTAATTAATGTTGCAACACAAATTTTTAATATAGCACTTCTGACATGTTTTGTTTTCCTTTTTAGGCTTAAATACCTTTTTCGTCCTCATTTTCGAAGTGTTTGTTACGGATGGTTCTCATTTTTACCAAATGTTTAAAATGGTCCTCGTTTTCACAATTCGTGTTTAATTTAGTCCTTTTCTATGACGCCGTTTAAATCAGTAACGGAGCACTATACAGGTGACACTATTTGTATTACATTGTAATGTAGTGTATTACGTGTATTGTACAGGTGGATTATTAACGTTAACTTTTCAATTTGGGGCAAAAATTTTCCAACTAGGTCGCGCTGCAATTAGGGATTGACGAGTACAGGCGATTTATTCATCTTTGATTTGCAGAGGAAGCAACAATTGGACGTGGCAATTTGTTCGTTTGATTTCAATTTTCCAGTTAATCATCATCGATGAGGTAAGTGCTTTGCTCGTGGGTTTAGGGTTTTCGGGGTTGTGATAAATTTTGCACATTTGAATCACTTGGGGTTAGGGTTTTCGTAATTCTGTTTTGGGGTTTGTTTTGGGGTTAGGGTTTGTTTGTTTGTTTGTGATGTTCTCTCCAAAGTTACAAATCGGGGTTAATCCCCCATCTCTCGTTGAACCACCAACATTGCACGAATTGCTACAATACTATTGTCTCCAACGATTACAACCAGAGGTAAATGAAGAAGATTGGGACCGTGACATGGGATTGCAGGAAGAAGAAGATTGCAGCAACACGAATTGGGAATGGAGGAAGAAGATTGCAGCAACTGACCAACTGTCTAACAATTCATTTTCAAAACCCTAACTCACCTATTTATCCTCAAATATCTAATTACTACATTTGTATAGTACACATAATACACCCTAGTACAATGTAATACAAACAGTGCCACCTGTACAGTGGTCTGTTACTGATTTAAACAGCGTCACAGAAAAGGACTAAATTAAACACGAATTGCGAAAATGATGACCATTTTAAACATTTGGTAAAAATGAGGACCATCCGCAACAAACACTACAAAAATGAGGACGAAAAAGGTATTTAAGCCTTCTTTTTATCTTGCAGAGTTTTGTAAGGCATGTTTACTCCATCCAGCCAACTCACCTATGCTTTTGCATCATTGTGCCCCTCGGTATCTAGATTCTAGAGTTAGCGAGCAAGTTCAATTTGACTTCTTCTTTTTGGATTATCATTATGTTTAGTCATGAGATTTATCTATTATTTTTATATGTTAAGAGTAATGATAACTTTTATATATATATATATATATATATATATATATATATATATAATTAAAATAAATGGAAACAGTTGTTAAATTTTATTTTATAGAGACTTAAAGAAGGATTTACTAACTCAACATTTTGTTGGAATGATTGTTAAATTTGTCTCAAATTTTTGAAAGTGCTACCAATTCATTTTGGAGAATTACTAATTTTAATAATAACTCTGTCTCGTGATAAATAGTTGGTAAAAATTAACACAACATTCTACACAACATTCTGATTTTTGAATTTTAATTGTGCTATTATTGTTGTGAGAAAAATATTGTTAGTATTCTTTCCTCTTAGATTACCATCGCTAAACACAATGAAACAAGTTTCGAGGCCGAAAAAATTAGTTAGGTTAAGTGACCCAAATATAACAACTTAGTAGGTCAAAGTGAACACAACATTCCAACTTTTTGAATTTTAATTGTGCTATTATTAGGGTGATACAAATATGATTAACATTTTTTTCCTCTAGTATTTCAACCACTAAAAAATATGGGACTAAATTTTTTTAATGACTAAATTGTTGTTTTTGGGTCATTTAAACATTGTTTAACTATTGCTTTTAGCCTTGAAACTTATCCTATTGCGTTTAACAATGGGAATACTAGATTAAAAAATTATAATCGTTTTTTATCATACCAATAATATTACTATTAAAATTCAAAAAGTCGTACACTTGAGTTAATTTTGATCCTTTTTGAATGACTAAATTACTCTATTTGAGTCACTTAAACAAAACCTAACTAATTTCTGTCTGTCTCGAAAATTAGTCCATTATGTTTAGCGGTGGGAATACTAGAGGAAATAATATTAATCATATTTTTATAAAATAAATAATACCACTATTAAAATTCAAAAAGCCATACCGTTGACTTAATTTTAACCATTTTTCAATGACTAAGTTGATGTTTTTGAGTCACTTAAACATAACTAACTAAACTTTTTTTTGCCTCGAAACTTACCCCATTGTGTGTACTGTGGGAATACTAGAGGAGAAAATGTAAATCATATTTTTATCACATCGATCATACCAATATTAAAATTCAAAAAGTTGTATTGTTGTGTTAATTTCGATCATACCAATATTAAAATTCAAAAATTTGTATTGTTGTGTTAATTTTGACTCTTTTTTAATTGACTAAGTTGTTGTTTTGAGTCACTTAAACAATACATAACTAATATTTTTTGGCCTCAAAACTTATTCCATTGTGTTTTGCGATGAGAATACAAGAACAAAAAATTCTAATCATATTTTTATCACACTAATAATAGTACTATTAAAAGTGAAAAAAGCATACCCTTGTGATAATTTTAACCACTTTTTTAATGTCTAATTTGTGGTATTTAATGTCTATTAAACTATGTTATTTGGATTTGGTGGGGTTAGGTAAAGGGTGCTTAAAGTAATTTGGAAAAGAGGAAAAAACATATCTTTATATAACTTTTTAATATATTATTGGTCTTATATATACTATCATCTAAAATCATCCCGTGTCTAAAAATTAAGGAGTAATATCAATAAATATATTTTAAATATTCTTACGTAATATTTCTTGGATTCCTATTAATCAAACTTAATTATCTAGTTGAATTATGTTTGGTGGGCACGAAATGTTTGAAAAATGAAAGAAAAGAGAATTGATAATTTTTAGTTTTTTTTTTTTTTAAATCGTGGTTGCTTGGAACAATGGTATAAAAGTTGAAAATAAGAATGGAATTCATTGTGCATAAATTCTTTGATGAAGAAAAAGAAGAAGACAAAACGTGCACTATTTTTCTACACCACCTTTGCCTTGTCCGGTCAATTTATTCAAATATATTATACAATAACATAACCAATTATATTATTTACAATATAATTTAAGATTTATTTCTTAGAAAGAAATTGGAATATTTTGTATTAATTAATTATATATTCTGAATTGCCATATAATCAATTATATATCTTTTGTTCATTATAAAGCGTGTATATTTATGTGATCATGGATTATTTTAATTTATTAGTTAATAAATATTAGTTTAAAAGAAGGAGGTAAATGTTATTTATCTAATATATTATACTAGGATAAGAGGATTATTATCGTTTTTTTGCAATTCAATTATTTTTATTTGTTTTTATTATGTTTGGATTTGGTATATGAAAGTTGCCTGATAAGGTATTGGATTTATAGGTCGACTTTAAAAGAAAAAGATTTACTTATAAAAGATATTATAATGTTTGAGAATTAAAAGATCTTTTAGAAGTAAGTAATAAAATAATAAAATGATTCATGGTCTAATACACATTGGTCAAGCTTCTTTTATAAAGTTCGTGTACAGTTATATTAAGTATCTAGGCAATAACAACAAGTAATGTCGAATAACACAATAACTATATGATTTAAATTTTTGTTCTAAATGACATTGTCGGATTTTAATGATTCATTAAAGTCTGTGGTCAAGTAGGTACAATTTTTTATTAAACTAAATAACTTTGTATTTTTTCCCCTCGCATAGTTTTTTCTCCTTTTCCTTCTAACTACTCCATCTACTTTTACTTCTTTATTAACAAATCGACAAAATTTTATACATTTTGTTTCAAAACTACCTGATTCTATTAATACTCACTTTGTTATCAATATATTTTTTTAAAAATATTGTAAAATATATGTTGATCGATATCCTAGTTAAACCGTTAAGTGTGTGTTTAATTTTTGATTTGAATAAAATTTTCAGTTTCATTCAAATAAATTTATCTTTTTTAACTAAAATCCAAACACACCCTAAAATAATTTTATATAACTTAATCCAATAGTGACATCATTGTGTGTAATTTAACAAGATTTAGGAAATATTAATATAACTTATTTCAAATTTAATCAGACTCTTCATTTCATTTATTTATTAAATAAATAAGTTAACGTCTAATTATTTTTGCAAATTATTATCTGTTTGTTCCTGGAGCCTTCTCGTGTTGCGTCTGTTAAGGCATTGCATGAATGCACCTTCCACTAGATTGCCGTTACTAATACTGTGTGACATGATATTACTGTTACTAATACTAATATAATAAATAAACAATAAATAACATATTAAAATAAATTATATTTCACACCGTTATTAATATAATAATATAATAAATTAATAATATAATAAAAATATATATTTTTTATTTGACAATTATTAATATTTATAACAATATATAAAAAAAAATATTTTTTTCATCATCTTATAAAAAGTTTATCTTTGAACGTTATACTACAAATTTATTTTGTTTTTAAAGCTTTGATCTTTGCTCATATCTTTATAAAAATAAAATAAAAAAATAGGAACATATTCTTCTTCTTTGTAACATAAATTCTCCCGTCTACTCCATTTCATATTCTTCTCCTATCATTCCAGATGGGTTATTTTTAAGAAATTTTTAGATTACATAACTCAAAATTTGTATATATTTTAAAGCATACAATTTAAAACATATTTTTGGACTTAATATTACATTTTGGATTATATAATCTTCTTAATAAATGTTAGCATTGATTTAGCTGAATAGATAAAATTGATTTTTTATAAATGAAAATTAAGTTAAGATGATAAAAAGTTTAGAGTCTACATTAAATCATTTATAAAAAAAAAATTAACACCAAAAAACTATTAAACTTAATAGAAATATTTATAACTTAAAAGAAAATTTTGTCACAAAAGTCTTCAAGAATTTAATTAATTCTTGTAACTTACATCATCTTTCATAGCATTAGTGAAAACAGAAAAAAACATTTAATAAAAATTAATAGATAAATAAGAGAAAACAACAAAAAATTAACAAATGTAGAGATTTAATGGAAGAAGTGCCTTAATTTAAATCAAAGAAACTTATAAAAATGATTAATGATGCTTAAAAATACACATTGCAAAAATGAATAACTTTATTCTACACCAGCCATGAATGAATAATTTTTAATATATAGTTGATACTTAATTATAATTTTTGTCGCAATTAAAACGTCGGATAAAACATCCCTTAAATGAAAGAACAAATGTGAGTTTCGTACTGCGAAGAAAATGCCAACGTTACTAATACTAATATAATAAATAAGCAATAAATAATATACTCAAATAAGTTATATTCTTACTCAAACGTTCCTGACCAAACCAATTCCACACAAGGGAAAAATGGTAACACAACATTATTAGTCTGTTACAGAATGAGAAAATGAAAAGTAATGGTCATATTTAAATACGTTGAAAGCAGGCACGGTTACCCATCATCACTGTACAATATATACCACTCTCACACTCTTCCTCTCTCAGATCCCTTCTTCACCTTCTTCGTCTTTTTCTTTCTAATCATTTTATTTTTATTTTTCTCAAACCAGTGTCAGATATTCCAACAAAACAACGCCAACAACCATCTTTCTCTTCCATTAATCGGTTTAGGGTCACCTCCTTCAACTTGTTCATAAACAAAAAAAAATTAATATTAATAACCAACTTTTGCATGTTCATTTATCTCTTCAGATCGATCCTCCTTAGCTTTTCGTTTTTTGTTTTATTTTTTTTATAATTTTCTATTTCCATTTTCAATTTCATGCGTTTATTTCCCGCTTACAGAATCTGAAAAACTTTTTTCTTTCAATGTGTTTCTAGGAAGATTCGGCTGATCCGATCCATTGCAACCGTGTGACGACGTCGCTTTTGTTGTCCGACTGGCTATTTTCTGAAACCTAGTACTCGGTTGTATTGTGAGAGTGAGATCTAGTAATATAATAAAATAAGCTTGGATGGAAATTATATAAATGAGTTTGCTTTAGGGATTTGGAACTCAAACCCTAACAGAGAGTGAGATGGGGATAATTTCACGTTCTTGTCGTTACGAGATCGATCATTTAGATCTGTGAAGCAGAAGATCAGAGATTGACATTTTTTACCAAAATCAGCTTTGCAAAAGTTATAATGGAACAGGTAAATCTTAAATTCTAAATTTCTTCCTTTTATTTTATAAAGTTTGAATCTTACTTATTTATTAATTGTCAATGATGATTAAAATGTCGGATTTATGGCTGTCATTTACTTCTTTGGTATAGATGAACTTATGGTTTAGGGTTTTCAGAACCAACACTCCATTTT
>Ga0214542_1009153_pt1 | contig 15684 bp, 16 predicted proteins | sample CNSS1metaG_FD_160096 | JGI IMG/M metagenome (GOLD analysis project Ga0214542, IMG submission 160096) | Root nodule microbial communities from cowpea collected in UCLA plant growth center, Los Angeles, California, USA - CNSS1 | ecosystem: Host-associated > Plants > Roots > Nodule | place: USA... | reverse complement strand
ATCTTGCATAGCAAGTGGCGGCACACATCCACTCATCTTCAAGGTTGTCATGGCTTCTAGCCTAGCCTTGTAGTGGCGTGCTTCTCACATTTTTACCATTTCTTTCCTTTCCATTTTATGTTTTCTTTTTCCTTTAATTATTCTTGGTTTTCTATGGTTTATGTGATTTCAATTTCCTTTTTGTTTTGAATCAATCCATCATCTTCTTCTCTTGAGCTTTGTGAAAGGAACCTTCACATCTAGATAGCTTGCTTTCTTAATGTCAAGTGGGGATTTCACTTAGCTTTCTTAATCAACTCACACCATATTCAATAATCTTAAAAAGGAACAAGATAATCCTTCATCACATGATATGCAATTAAGTGACAAAATAAAATGCATGTTTACGCCTCAAGAGGCGCTTATTTTCATGAGATGTGATATATGATATAAAAATGTTATGCATGATATGCTATTAAAATAATGAGATGCATAATTGTACCTCAACATGCACTTATTCACATGTATATTATGCACACGAAAAGGTGAGGATTAGAGCAAGCAATCTCCTTTTGTGCCTTAGGAAAGGTTTGGTGCTTAAGGTCTGAGGTGAAGTACATGCGCTCACTAGGGTGGTTTCCTAAATTTAAGGAACAATGGTCACTAGAGCTATGGCCCACTTCATGATATTCCCCACAATAGTTGGTATACAAAAAGGAGTGAGAGTACCAAGGAAGCAAGAAAACTCTAGTTGGGGTTCTCGCAATGACCACTTGGGAAGTTCATCCACTGTGGCACTGCTACACAATCTCCTATAATTCTAAGTTAGACAGACTCGGGTATAGGGCCCCACTCATGATATGTACAATGTGTGTGTGAAGGGAGGATGATGCATACCCAAACCCCCACCTGCAAAATAGCCAGAAAACTTCCCAGGCAAATAGAGCAATTCCAAAAAATATAACAAAATAAGCAAAGTAATTCACATATAATTAATCCAAAAGGAAAATATATACAAACACATATAAAGACAAGAATACACAAATGAAAGAAAGCGGGAAAGAAAACATTAGGAAAATCACATCAAGTTTGCATATGTAATTAAATGGTTTGACTCTCTAGCGTCCCCAGTGGAGTCGCCATCTGTCGCAACCAAGATCGCGACGGGATGACGAACCAAAAAAAAGAAAACGGGTTTAAAAAAGAGATTTGGAGTCGCCACCATAGTTATTCTGGAAAACTATGGAAAACCGTAAGGATAAGACATGTCTGCAAAAAACCAGATTTTGAATTCGGAAGTCGGTTACGCGTACAGAAGGTGTTAGCACCCTACAACGCCCGCCCAAGGGCGGTACCTTTAATTAAAAATGCAAAATCGATGTGGTTTTCAAAATATTAATTTGCCCCAAAAAGAATAAGACAATAATGCTAAAAAGAAACAAAAATATATTTTAATTTTTTGGGCCCGACAAGGATTGACCTTGGTGCTACGTATTCTCATTCAAAATGAGAAATCAGGGTTAGGTAGTTCTTTAAAAGATATTTAGAAAGCATTTGAGAAAATGATTTGATTTTTTTGGAAGTGAACCTAACAAGGACTTGCCTTGCCCCTACGTATCTCATGGTGGAGAATCAAAGATCATGTAGTTCTTAAAAAGATATTTGTTTGAAAATGTTAATGTTTTTATATTTTGAAAATTTTATATTTTTTTGGAATTTTTGAAGTACTTGAAATACGTGTCACACGACGCGACCGGTCGGACAGCCACTAAAAGAGAAAGAAAACTATTTTTGATATTTTTTAGAAAGTAAGTGTCACATGGTACGAGCGACCGGACAGACACAATGAAGTGAAAGAGAACATTTTTATTTTTTTATTTTTCTATTTTTTGCAATTTTTGATAATTTTCAAATATTTTTTGTTTTTTCAAAAAAAAAATAAATAAATAAAAGGATAAAATTATTTAAGATGGATAAAAGTGAAAAATAGAATATGAGTGCATGAGTAATTAGTGAGAGGTACATAAAGTAAATGAGGTGTGTTTATTAAAGGTGGTGGTGCGACGAGTAAATTATAGAACAAACCCAAAATAGGAGTAAAACACAAGTGAGTGTTGGAGTTAGTAAACTTAGGGGTGTAGAGAGTATATGGGAGGTGCAGGGATAAGAGTAGGGGTGCACAAAGAAAAGAAAGGAAGAAACATAACATGACATATGGAGGTAGATAAGGTAAATGGGTTGCATATGGTAATGGAGGGGTGCGAAGAATAAAGATGGAGGTGCAACGAGTAGAAATGGGCTGATCTAATACATGAAAAGGGTGTGGCAACCCTAACCCCTTTCGTCTCAAAAGGGAGACCATAAGGGTTTCCTATTTCCCTCTCACGCACGAACCCAACACCATCCATAACCATCATCAACGCTGCAGCCATTCTGACGGGCCAGGGACGCTAACGACGACGCCGACCACCACTCACTGGCAACACATCTCTTTCTTCCTTTTCCTCCAACGGCGTCTTCTTGCTCGCGTGACGCACGACGGCGCCGATCCCACTCACGGCTGCGCGGCCCTACCTACCGAGGAATACGTCAACGATTCCAGTCGTCGTCGGCGTCCACACTGGCGCGCATTCGTCTCCAAACCTTGATTCTCTTCTTCCGCACGAGAGAAACGTTCTAGGTCTTGCGACTCCCTACCACCACGCCAGCCACCGAGACTGGGTCCGTGAGCATCATGGAAATCAAAACTTCGGCCGACGCGACAACGATTGTTTTTCCTATTGTTGTTCTGTTTTCTATTTTTTATTTTGGTTTTATGCAGGTGAGCGATGAAAATGAACGAAAAAGATTACAGTTGGGAGTGTGTATTGTGATCGAAACGGAGGATATGGGTAGTTTTGTTAATGGGAATGAAAGATTGAGAGATGATAAGGTTGGAGAGGGTGGAGGTGAGGGCGTGATACTGATGACGACAAGAGAGATTGGGGGTGAGGTGGTGGAATGGTACGTGATTGGGTGATGAAGGTTGCAGTGTCTGGACTCTATTTCTCTGTATTTTCTTTTTTTTTTTCTTTCAGGTTCAAGGTCTAGGTGGTTATCAGTTTAGTGGTAGAGGTGAAAGTGGAGCTGATGATTCAATGTTTGGACTGTTTTATCGAAGAAGAAGAAGAATGGAGAAAGTGAAGTTGTATTAGTTAACTCGTGGTTGGCGTTTGAGGTTGAATGATTGGGGTTAATGGAATGTGAGTATGAGCAAATAATAATGAGGACGACAACATCTCAAACCAGTAAAACATAACAAATCCAACATAACACAAATTATATTCATTCAAGCAACAAATAACTTCACTTTGACGTTCATCCAAACAACCAATAATTGAACGGTGGTGCTTACCTCTTAGTCTCTTTGTGTTGGTGGAGGGGTGATTAATGGACTCTCCTCTTGTTCCAGTTCTTCCTTTCAGTTGGTCCGAGATTGTTGCTGGGAGCCAAGAAAATTCAGAGCTCAAGAGATTCAGTCCCCTCCTTTTTTCTTCTCCTCCTGGCTATGAAGGGCCCCCCCCCCTTTTTCAAACTGACTCTCCTCCTGGCTATGAGATTGTTTGAATTTTTTCTATTATAAAAAAGCATGAGACAGGTTATCCTTTGGCCACCCTACCACTGTTGCTAGGCCTGCTCCTATGACTGCCACAGTTGCTATGATATGCTAACACTTAAGATTTCTTGTTTCATGCTCATAACCAAAACTGGGTAAAAGGATAAAATGAAAGAGTTGACTTTGGATAACCAGACACATAACCGTTGGACTTTCATTCCCCTTTCTTTTTCAGTTTTATCATTTTCATTTTTTTTTATATATGAATATATTTTTTTTATGAAAAAAAATCAAACAAAACAAAATATTAAAATTACATTAAAATAAAAAATAAAATTAAATAAAGATAAAATTAAATTAAAAAAGGAACAAGATAAAATTAAATAAAAGAAAAAAATAAAATAAAATTAAAAAAATAAAATTACAATTAAAATATGATGAAAGTAAAAGTAGGAATATATCTATACTCAAATTAGTAAGATGTGAGTTGCTTTCATAGGCACTAAGTCATATAACACCTCATCCTTGTAATTTTCAATGGAGAAGTTAATAAGGACTTGTTTGTCAACTTTGATCTCACCATCCTCACTAAGCCAAGATAGCTTATAGGGCTTCGCATGAGGGATGGTTTTCAAGCCAAGCTTGTCCACAACCCTTGTGCTAGCCACATTGACACAACTTCCACTATCAATTATGAGGGAGCAAGTTTTGTTGTTGATGGGGAGAGAAGAATGTTCACTTTCAACCTCTCCTTTAGGGTTCAAAATCATGTTCCTTTTTGTTGGGCAACTAGTTTTTCTACCCGTGCAATGCACAAGGTTATTTAACTATAATATGTTTTTACGACAGATTTTAAATGTAATTTTTTGGGTAATTGCAATGAACAATAACTGCTATTCAATAATATATATGATTAAAATATCATATCTTTAATAAATTGTCAATTGTATGAATGAAAGAAGAAAATGTCATCTATGTTAAGTAATCAAGTAAGAACCTAATAAAAAACATACATATGGTACTTTGACCAAATTACATCTCTTTGTTCTTCTTGATTTCAAACTACATTTGTGCAATAAGATGTTACAAACTTACAAACTTACCAAAATTTTGTAGAACCATCTTTCTTCGAAGAATTCCATTTTGACAGAAGTCTTTCTTCAGTTTACAAATGTTCCAAATTATGTACTTATATACATGTCTGAGTTTTGAATTAAATTTTAGAATTACCTTCATTTGTTATTGTTGCTGCAGAATCAATTGTTGTTGTTGAAGAATGATTTCATTGTGTTGTTGTTTCATCATCAAGATTAACCTGTTTTCAAATAATTGCATGAAAATGGAACTTGAAACGTTGCTTCTTTTTATTTGCAAAACCCAAAAATTGACTGATACAAATGAGCACTTTATAATGAAATATAATGATTCAAATACACAACTTTCTTAGTGATTGAAATATAATGAACTTTAAAAGACCACAATATTTATATAAACATATAACATGTACCATTTCATGAATTTCATCATTGTTAATATGTAATTAGAAGATGGAAATCAGCAACTTTGCTACAACCTGACCTGCATTTAGTAAAAATTAAGTTAATCAACAACATTACCTTTGAACAATTCAATAAATTAGAATAATAGTGTGAAATAAATCCAGACATACCTATAGTTTTGTCTTTGTTAAAGAGTTTCGAAAATCTCCTTGTACACAACATTTTTAGTTGTGTTTGTGATATTTCCATCTTCATCTAGAATAAGTATTCTGAGTCCTTTTTTAGTTTTTACTTTAGAAATAGCTACATATAGTCCATGTGTGAAAACTAGACGTGGGAGATAAAGTCCAACTCTAGAGAGAGATTGACCTTGACTTTTATTGATGGTCATTGCAAAGCAAAGTGCCATAGGAACTCTCTTCTCTGGAATTTAAATGGCAAACCTGAATCTGAGGGAACTAAGTCCATTCTTGGGATAAAAATTTTATCACCAACGTTTTTCCCTGTAATAACAGTTGCAGAGATGACATTTTTTCCTAAATGATTGACTTGCAATCTTGTTCCATTGCATAGACCTTTGGCTTGATCAATATTTCTAAGAAACATGATTGGTACTCCTGTTTTCAACTTTAATTTGTGATTCGAAATACCTAAACATTTGATTTCATTTAAAAATTCACATATAAACCATTCAAATTGCATTTATTCATCTTGATCAGATTGGCAAGGTGTATCTGAGCTTAGATATGTTATTTCCTCACCACTTAGTAAAGATAGCATGAAATTATTAACTTCCTCTACACAATCATTTGTTGGGTAAAGTATGGCTCGATCATCAAAATATCCAGGATTTCCTCATATGTAAAAGAAAATCAGGGTACACAAATTGAACCAAAGACATCAAAGGTGAATATGTATTTTGAATCAATAATTGTTCTAGAATTTCAACCATGCTTTCACCATTTTCATTAAATCCATCTCTCCATCTCCAATTTTCAAGATCCAATCACCAAAATCTTTTATCTCCTCTGCTGTCTGTCTATTTTGGGTGGTATTTAATCTCATATTTTTTGATAGCTTTAACACTTTACAATATTGTCATAAGTCATAATAGTGTATTGAAGATTTTATGATATCATACCTGGATGCCTTCTTTATGACAGGTAGAATTTGTCTAAAATCACCTCCCAAGACAACCACTTTACCACCAAATGGTTTGCAATTGTTGCACTCATCAACAATTTCCATTATATCTCTCAAAGTTCTATCAAATACTTCGAAACACATTCTGTTCATCATAGGTGCTTCATCCCATATGATCAAACTAGTTGCCATTAAAAGCTTAGCACGTAGACTACCTTGAGCAATGTTGCATGTTGATTCGTCATTAATTAGTAGTGGGATGCAAAAACTAGAATGTGCAGTTTTACCACCAGGAAGAAGTAACGAAGCAATGCCACTTGAAGCTACATTTAAAACAATCATTCCTTTGCTTCTTATTGCAGTTGACAATGTCTTCCACATGAAAGTTTTACCTGTACCACCATAACCATATAAAAAGAAGAATCCTCCATCTTTTGACAGTATTGCATTCATTATATCATCATATACATGCACTTATTCATCAGTGAGTGACCTGAAGTGCATTGCGTGTTGTTTAGCCATGTCTTCTTTATATTATTGAAGCTCATCAATAATAAATTTGTTTTCAAATGGAAATGAATCTGAAATATCTAGTTGAGGTAGGCAAGGATAATCTTTTAAAGACCATCCATTTGACATCAACATTTTTTCAATTTCAAGAAGACAAGCTTACTGTAATTCAGTTTCTTGCATTTCAAGTTCTGCAACAAACGGAAAATCATATCAATAATTTCTATTCAGTAACTTATTGACAAAAAAATATACTATAATCAGGACAAAGTGATGGTTGTAATCGGATTGCAAGTACAAATAAAATGACACTTAAAACAACAAAGAACATAATAACAAAATATAATACCTAGGAAGTTTAAGTCCTTTCGTTTTTGGTATAAAATTCCATCACAAAACAAAATCCAAGTAGAATTCCAAACTACATCAGGTTTGGATATTGTATTCATACCCAACAATGTGCAAACAATCTTCTAAGTTGATTTCCAAAAGCTATTTCACTTGCTTCCTTAATTGCATCAATAAATTCCTTATCATTAGCCAATAATCCTAAAGCATAGCAAGCCTCCTAGAATGTTTCAAACATTTGGCCTTCAATTATCCTTATACTGTCATAATCAACACAGCCTTTTTGAATAGTCAATAATATTCTCAAATAATATATTTCTCTAGAGCCAGGTGGAATATAAGTAAGGCTACCAATGTTGTAACCTTTCTTCCTTGGCTTCCATTCTTTTTCTTTTGCCATCCACACAAATTTACTTGGGAACTCCCTGATAGAGGCCGTACCCCACCAAATTAAAACATATTAAGTATAGTATATGAAAGTGAACCAAGTCGTCTCCCAATGACCAATATTTTCATTCAAAGCAAAATTTCCAGATGAACACAACAATAACACAGAGGGGTGGGGGGTTTGGCAGACAGATTCAGAATGCTAATCAACAGTTTAAATTAAATGCTACAATGATTAAAACCGTATTGACATCCTTGATTCAAATGCAAATTCACTTATCATAGGCCACCAAATTAACACCAACTATGCCTTGTCTCAATCCACTAGATAATAATTCACTAAGCGAAAATTACAATCTAGCTTCATTATGCAATTAAGCAATGCACACATCCTTAAATTCGTGACAGCCAACCTACATACATTAAGCATGAACGTATCTTAACCAAAACGTATGCAATTACTCTGTAAATTAAGCATTAACAGATTCACCACATGCATTCCACGAATTTAGAACAAAAACATGGCAGATTTCACAAAACAAGCATAACCTCAAAGCTTCATTGCATTTTTCATCAAGGAGTCAATACACGAATTTAGCTAGACATGGAAATGAGCAATTAAACACTTCAAAACTGGAATCACAAAAATAGAACCGGGAACCCTAACTTATGAAATCTGAAAACGCAATTTAAGAGCAAAAATAGAGATTTCAAAGCTTAAATGGAATGCAAAACGGTGCTATCATATATAAATGCGAAAACCCCATGAATGGGTATTGTTCCAACTCAATGAAATCACAAAACGAGCTGCCCAATGTAGAAAACAAAATCAAAACGCAAAACCCTCAATGGGTGCTGTCAAATGTGCATAAAAACGGTAAAAATGACCCAAAAATGTGAAAAACCGCAAGGGGAGGCATCCATGGAAGCTTGGAGCACAAAAAAATGGAGATGGAGAGAATGGAGAAGATGAAGTAGCGGCTCTCTTCTCATGCAGACCTAATTTTCGTGGTCAAATCACCCTTGCCACTCATATTTACAAAATTGCCACTCTGCCACTCAGATTTACAAAAATGTCACTCTCGGCCTCAAATGTGTACCCATTGACTTTACTGACGTGGAAATGACATGGAAATGATGTGGCAATGATGTGGAAAGTCTCTTCAACTAAATATTAATGTCCAAGCTCCAAAATTGGTTCACCTAAATACCTAAAAATAATTAAAAACAAAAGTTAGGCCAAATAATGTGAAATTAGTCCAAATTCGGAATAGTGGCCCAATAAAGCCCAACAGATGAAAAACACTCTAATGATGAACAATTAAGCACTAATCAACTGTCTAATGGGTACACAAAGGCTAGTGGAATGGAAGAAAATAATGACTCATCACTCCCCGTAAATCAAATCTTCTGCTTTTGTATATTTACGATTAGCATCAAACCAACCTAGAAACATTGTGTTACTATTTTCGCATCTGTTGAATACCACATTGATATCATCATCATCTTTAAAACTATTGATTGTGCACCTTCAAGATGGAATGTTAATCTTTGAACAACAGGCCACCTATGGTGAATATCAAAAGCAAATGTTCGCCAAACGACTTCGAATGGTGAGAGGTATCTACAGTCATAATACCTCTTTATTTCATCAATAAAGGTTTCTTTGTTCAAATATGCAGCAACATTAGATATTTTAACTGTAGCTCTGTCAGGACCTTTGTTGACATACTTGAACAACTACTTGATTGCATTTGTCTTATTACAATACTCTGTATTGACATGAGCTTGATACCTTATTAAAAGAGGTGGACTGTAAGGAACCACACTGAAATTTTCCATCTGGATTCCATTTTTTTTCTACAAAACTCCCATTATCATGTCTTCTATATGACGAATATCCCTCTTCATCAATTGTAGTACAACTTGTAAAATTCTTAGGATAATATTTTGAATATCTACCTTCTTTCATGCACGGTGAATCGAATTGTGCAGGTCCACACGACCCATGTATCATGTAATTAGAAACAACTTTATGCAATTTTGGGTACAATTCTTGATTAGGAAATTCAACGGAAATTACATTATCAATATCAGCTGGAGTCTTCAGTTTGCTTTTTCCATCTAACCACAAAAGTATATGAGCGTGCGGTAATCCTCTTTTTTGAAATTCTACTGTGTACATACTTGATTGTATAAAATAATAAAAATAATAAATACATTAATGCATATTGAATAACTAAATAAATAATATAAATATAAAATGACATACAGAACATACCTGCACTAGTATTTCCGAAGAAGTCATTTTTTTAAAAATCTGTCATCATTTGATCAAGTTTCATTTTGAATACTCTACATACAATGTGAGGTCTGTCGGATGCAAATAAACCTCTTGGAGAAATAAAATCACGTATTTCACTCCAATTTACATTGCACGTTATAGTTATGAACAAATCAGGATATCCAAATTTCTTACAAATTGCCATAGCATCTTGACAATTGTTAAACTATACCTTGTACCACCAGTGAACGAAGCAGGGAACAATATACGTCTTCCAATTGAAGATGGATCTGTCTCTCCTCTATTAATAGCCTCTTCTAATCCATTAAGAATATCACAACATATTAACTTTTGATTTGCTCTAATAAAAGACAAACGTTGTGCTTCAATCATAGTGTAGCAGTCCACCAAAAATTATTGGAACAGTTGACACACATTAACAATGTTACCAAACTCCAAAGACCTCTCTTGGATTCTGAAGGCTATAAATTCTCTCAAAGAGATATGAACCCTGACCCTTGCTTTACTTTTTGAATGAGTTTCCCTAATTGCAATATCTTCTTGGTAACAATCTTTTCCAAACGGAAACATTAGAGGATATTGCAACGGAATAAAGGCAGTGTGGGTTTCATGCAATCTGGTTAATTCACGAGAACATTTCTTCACAATGATATCTCTTCCTACATCAAGATTACAAAAATCACCAACTATTAATGCAACTATCTCATCACATGAAGGTGTGTTGTAGACTCTTGGATCTTTTAATCTGCCTCTAAATAATCTTAGTGTGAAATCAGATTTTGAATTTTCTGCTGAGAAATCTCTAACTATTGGAAATGATTTTGCAAGAACATTGTGATCATCAATCATTTTCATAAAGTCAGCAACCAATGATTGATCTACAAAATATTTATCTGAATTTGACCTAAAACACAATTGAAGAAACTGAAGTTAAAAAAAATATGAATTTTTTTTATAAAAGCATAAAATAGATGTTAGCTAACCTGAAATGCTTCATTTTGTTGCTGATTTCATTTTTAGTATTGTAAATGTAAAGTTGTGCAAACTTTGGTTTCGATCCATCTTGTGGCAATAAACTTCCAATGCGGTGGTAGTTTTGTCCATTAAGAATGAATTGAGGTGGTGCAGAACCCTTATTCATTGAAGTATCTATCTTACCTCCAATTGAAGTGAATGAAAACATACTATTGTATATTCTTATATTCTATAAAAACTTTTGCTTCTGTCATCATAACCATTTAGCAAATTTTGAAGAAGAGGAGGTGGTTGTTGTAAAAGTGGAAGTTGAACTTTTCCCTTTTGGCAACACAATGAGAAATCAACTTTATTTGATGTTTTAGTTTTTTCTACTCGTTCTTCATACAATAATTCAACCTGACAATATTCACATTCCAAGCAAGGTTGTCCAAACTAGACAATTTCTGAACTAGAAAAAATTGTATTAAATAAATTAGATATATAAAAACAGATACATCTATGAACATATAAAGTTATATACTTATCAAAGATCTCTGCTTTGGAATAAAGTTCTGTTGTAAATGTGCATTCTGTTAACAATAACAGAAAAATAATTAGATTCATTTCTATCATTTTGTACAAAGTCAACATGAAAGGTACTAAGTGAGTTCCAAATTACCATCATTCGGTTCTGGTCCTCTTGACTCATTTATTGTTTGTAAACTTCTTCTTCGATCATCATAATTGAATTTCTTTTGAAGTGATTGAATCACTTTAAAAGGATATTTAGCAAACTTCTTCTTAGGAACAGCATAATAGGAATTTAAGCCTTCAGAACATCCACCTTGTAAAGTAGGTTTTAGTAGAACATTATAATACATATATAATAAGAAAAAAATATATATGTTTGTTAAACTTGACTAACCTGTAGAATATGTTATTGTTTGGTTAGTATTTGATGGATTCAAAATTGAGCTTTGTGAGTAGTTGTATTTGTTGTTTCTCTCACAAATATTAATTGTGGACTTCCACAACTTTGTATGTGATTTTCAATAGCTGCATTTGGATTAAAGTCAAATGGTCATTTTATAAGAAAAATTTGATGAATTGTATTTTGTTGTAGCTGTAGTTATATTTTGTTTATTGCTCAACAAAAAAAACACTTACAGTCACTCATTCCACATGTTGAATTAATATTCTCAAAGTTGTTGACTTCATTGTCCACATCTGCAAATTATTTTCCATTATGTTAGAACAAATAAAACAACTTCATTTAGATAACACAAATGTTTAAGAACAATAGTAACTTACTGAAATCCAACTCAGATAATGGCTTCCTCTGTAGAATTTTATTCATGAATTGGTGGTTGTGATGGTTTTTTTTCTGCCAAAAAAATTTAAACAGATATTAATATGAGTATTGACATACAATCTATCGGTTTATTAAAATTTCAATAACAATATATACATATATCAAACCTGATATGTTGCTACATTGACCACCATTGTCTGTATATTTTCTTTTTCTTATTGTGTTCTCTTGTTGGTTGTTTGAAAGCAAAATCAAAGATGACAAAGAGAGAAATGAAAACTTTGTATTTCAACTATTATTTAATGAACAATGAAAAACTGAAGTAATATTACTTGGATGTTTCTTGTTCATTGCATTCAAAGTTATATTTAGAAGCATCTTCGTTGGACTTTTTCTTTTGGCTTTCTCCATTCCAGCGTTTCCTTACTATTGTGATAAACCTAGTGCTACAAAATATTAGTTGTTGACTACTATGAAATGTTTAGTGATTATTGTTCTATCCATGAATGTATTTCTTTACCTTTTGTCTTTCCATACTTTGTTGTATAGGGTTGACCTATTTAGGAAACAAGTTCAATTCATAGTTGATCTTTTCTGCACAATGTTTGTTTCAGAAATATATCCTGCAAATAGAAAGCACAAATGTTGCACCCAGATTATATGTCAGAATATGTTACATAAATATCAAATGTTTCATACTTATTTCCTTTTTGCACCAATGGAATAACAAAACTCTTCCTCATGCAAGTAGTACACATACTATATAGGATATGAAAATATTACTGTTACATGAGAAGACAAGATGGTTTGCTTCTTGAAGATTTGATGAAGATTGAATAAAGCTCTTTTGAACTATCTTGAAGCCATTACCATTGGAATGAAGCCTACATTCATGAAGGAAAGGTGATTTGATGATATCCATGGTGATCAAGGCTGGAACGTGTGATCTCCATGTAGTTACATTATTAAGAAAGTGTATTTGTAGCTTGTAATTCATGTTGTAGACCTTAAAGCATTAATTAGATGTAGTTTGGTCTTTAGTGTGTTTTTAATCTGTTGAATGGTTTTTCAACAAGTTAAAATGTCTCTTTTAGTCTGTTGAATGGTTTTTCAACAGGTTAAAAGGTTGGTTGCAGTAGTCTTAAACTGCAACAAATTTAATCCGTTGATTTAGTTTTTAATCGACTGATTTCACGTAAGTCAAGCGAAATCAACCGATTGATTTGCAAATCAACCTGTTGAATTTTGTAACAGTTTGACTATAAAAGTTGTTATTTTCGAAAGAGAGGTCAGTTGATCATTTTATAGCACGATTTGGTTTTGGAAACTTGTAAAAACTCTCTCCTTTGTGATCATAGGTGTTGCAGTTGTTGAGATTGATCTTGGATCAATTCTTGTAGCTTTTGGCTTGGTTTGAAGCTTGGAGAAAGTCGTTTGTGGTAGGCAAGGCTGTGCTACCACTAAGATTTTATCTTTCTCAAGATTTGTGTGTGTGCCTGGTGGTTTTCCAGGTCTGCAAGAGGGTTCTTGCTGTGCTGGTGTGATTCTTGTGTGATTCAAGAGTCTTTTGTGGTGCTTTTGCATATTTTGGAAGTGTAAGGGTGGATACTTTGTAAAACTTTTGAAATAGTGCAAAGTCAAACTAAGGTTGCCTTGAGAAACTGGATGTAGCTTAGGTTTGAGTGAACCAGTATAAAAATTTTTGGTGTCCTCTCTTCTCTAACCTTTCTCTCTTGTATTTTCATTTTAAAGTTTCAAGAACTTGTGCTTTAATCATCTTTTTCATGTTTTTGCATGTTTTCATAACATCTGAAGCATTGAGCATGTTTGTATAATCATTTGGAACTGATCTTGATCATTCTTGAGCATTGTTTATGGTTTAAAATTAAAATTCGCATTTCTGCATTTTTCCCAGTATTTCAGTCGACTGCTTTTCAGTTTCAATCGATTGATTATACCAGAACAGAATCTGTTTAGTAAAATCAATCTATTAACTCTATTTTAGATCGATTGAAAGTGTATAGTTCAGTACTGTTTGCATCCTAACTTGGTGATCTATTTGAATCAATTAAAGGTGGTTTTTAGCTTGCAAAGATAGCCTAAATTTTTAACTAGCCAATTCAACCCCCCCTTCTTGGCTTTTCAACCATTTCAAAACTAAGAATTGGTATCTAGAGCAAGGTAATTGAAATTTGATCAAGTAAGGTCCTAAATCTGTTTTGAACTACTTGAAATGGCTGAAAACAAGTTACCCTTTGGTGAAGGTGCCTCAATTCATAGACCCCCTATGTTTAGTGGCATTAATTACCAATTTTGGAAAATTAGGATGAAAATCTTTATTGAGTCAATAGATCAAGGGATATGGGATGCAATCATAAATGGACCATATACTCCAAAGCATATTGTTGATGATGTGCAGGTTAATAAGCCATGGACTCAATGGAATGAGGAAGAAAGGAAGAGAGCCCAATATGATTGTAATGCAAAGAATATCCTCACTTCATCTCTCAACATGGATGAGTTTTTTGTGTTTCACAATGCAAGAGTGCCAAGGAAATGTGGGAGGTTCTTGAAGTGACTCATGAAGGAACCAATGATGTTAAGAGAGCAAGAAAGCATGCCTTGATTTAAGAATATGAGTTATTCAAGATGAAACAAGGAGAATCCATAGCGGATGTGCAAAAGAGATTCACTCACATAGTCAACCATCTCATAGGCTTGGGTAAGGAATTTGACAAAGAAGAGTTAAACATCAAGGTGCTAAAGTGTCTTGATAGATCTTTGCAACCAAAGGTCACGACTATCTCAGAAACAAGAGATCTATCTACTTTGACTATAGCTGCATTGTTTGGTAAGCTTAGGGAGCATGAGATTGAGATGCAAAGGCTTAATGAGCTTGAGTCAAGTGAGAAAAAGGTCAAGAACATAGCCTTGAAGACTAACGCCAAGAAAAATGAGGAACTTGAGGATGAGGTTGCTGAATCAAGTGAAAATGAAAACTTGAATCTCCTTGTCAAGAGGTTTGGTACGTATCTCAAAAGGAAAGGTATCAAAGGTAATCACAAGAGGTATACTTCCAAACACAATGAATCAAACTCTTCTAATTTTACATGTTATAACTGTGGAAAAAAAGGACATATCAAAATTGAATGTCCAAATGCTAACAAAGAAAAAGAAAAGAGTGTTGATAGGAAAAAGGAGAAGAAGCCAAAGGAGAAACGTGCATACATTGCATGGGCGGACAATGATGATTCAACAACAAGTAGCTCCTCACTAGATGAGAATGAAGAAGCCAACTTGTGTCTCAAGGCTGGCTATGAGTCATCTTCCTCAAGCCAAGTCATGAAAGGTGATAAGAAATATTTGTGGTACCTTGATAGTGGTTGTTCAAGACATATGACAGGAGATAAAACCAAATTTGCAAAGTTGAAGTTGAAGGAGGAAGGGTTTGTAACCTATGGAGACAACAACAAAGGAAGAATCCTTGGAAATGGAATCATAGGCAATGGATCCTCTTTCAACATCAAGAATGTGCTGCTGGTTGAAGGACTCAAACACAATTTGATAAGTATAAGTCAACTATGTGATAAAGGCTTTAAAGTCATGTTTAAACCAAATAGTTGTTTGATATATGATGCACATGGTAGTA
>Ga0214542_1009151_pt1 | contig 15685 bp, 15 predicted proteins | sample CNSS1metaG_FD_160096 | JGI IMG/M metagenome (GOLD analysis project Ga0214542, IMG submission 160096) | Root nodule microbial communities from cowpea collected in UCLA plant growth center, Los Angeles, California, USA - CNSS1 | ecosystem: Host-associated > Plants > Roots > Nodule | place: USA... | reverse complement strand
AGATTGAATGAAGCTCTTTTGAACTATCTTGAAGCCATAAACATTGGAATGAAGTCTACATTGATGAAGGAAAGGAGATTTGATGATATCCATGGTGATCAAGGCTGGAATGTGTGCTCTCCATGTAGTTACGTCATTTAGAAAGTTTACTTTAAGTTTGTAATTCATGTGTGTTTTTAATCTGTTGAATGGTTTTTCAACAGGTTAAAATGTTTCTTTTAATCTATTGAATGGTTTTTTTAACAGGTTACAAGGTTGGCTGCAGTAGTTTTAAACTGCAACAAATTCAATCAGTTGATTTAGTTTTTAAACGACTGATTTCACTTACGTCAAGTGAAATCAACCGATTGATTTGAAAATCAACTTGTTGAATTTCGTAACAGTTTAACTATAAAAGCTGTGATTTTCGAAAGAGAGTGTTGTTGATCATTTTAGAGCACGATTTGATTCTAGAAACGTGTGGAAACTCTCTCGTTCGTGATCATAGGTGTTGTAGCTATTGAAGATTGATCTTGGATCAATTCTTGAAGCTTTTGGCTTAGTTTGAAGCTTGGAGAAAATGGGTTGTGGTAGGCAAGGCTGTGCTACCACTGAGGTTTGATCTTTCTCAAGCTTTGGGTGTGTGCCTGGTGGTTTTCCAGGTCTGCAAGAGGGTTCTTGCTTTGCTGGTGTGACTCTTGTGTGATTCAAGAGTCTTTTGTGGTGTTTTTGCATATTTTGGAAGTGTAAGGGTTGATACTTTGTAAAACTTTTGAAATAGTGCAAAGTCAAGCTAAGGTTGCCTTGACAAATTGGATGTAGCTCAGGTTTGAGTGAACCAGTATAAAAATTCGTGGTGTCCTCTCTTCTCTAACCTTTCTCTCTTTGCATCCTAACTTGGTGATCTATTTGATTCAATAAAAAGTGGTTTTTAGCTTGCAAAGATAGCCTAAAGTTTTAACTAGTCAATTCAACCCCCCCTTCTTGGCTTTTCAACCATTTCAAAACTAACAATCTTTAGTAACTATAAAAAGACAACTCAGACCTTACTTTCAAAGCCATTCGATTATCGTCAAAACCTATCATCCTATACAGAAGATCCTACAAAGACCAGACCTAACGGGCCCAATGTTTTCTTGGTTTGTTGATTTATCAAAATTTAGTATCTAATATGAGCCACGAGGGTTGATAATAGCACAATGCTTAGTTGATTTGGCCACTGGTATATAAGGAGAGCATCTTGTCAAAGAAGAATGGTTGACCTTAAATGGCGACAACTCCTTAAATCCAAAAGGCGTGGGGGTTGGTATAGCCCTGGAAGGACCAAATGAGGTCTTCATAGAGAAGTCACTCCATTTATTATTTAAGACATCAAATAATCAGATTGAGTTTGAGGCCATCATAGGCAGTCTCATCTTATCCAAAGAGGTAGGGGTGCAGAAACTAGTGTGTAGAACCACTCCAGGTTAACTATTGGCTATTTACCACATAGTCCATAATATGATAGATAATTCAACCACCAATTATGATTTAACATACCATATGAATAACAACCAAAAAATAGAAATTTTGCCCCAACCCAAATATTCCTACGTATAGATAATTCTACCAAACCCATAAATTTTACAAATTTCTTTTGCATCAATATTTCTCAAAATTGACCATGAACAGAAAAATTGGAATATACCCATAACCCTTACAAATCACGTCAGCAACATTGTATCATTGTCTCACCATAAATCCATCCATAGAATAAAAGAGACATCCAAAAATAATATTATAACCATAAAAAAATTCATCTTATCATCCCAACTTCAAACATTTTATAGAAAAAAAAAATCCCTTTCAATTCTATGTTCCCACTTCAAAATATTTCTATGCAAATAACCACAAAATAATAAGAAGAAACATTTAGCTCCCTTTACTTGGAAATTCCAGAACAAAATTTTTCTTCCTTCCAAAGAAAATTTCTGCCCAAAGTGACCTTGTCCTTCTTCTCTTGTCTTCAACTCACAAAATTTTCTGATCACTCTCTCTTAGAATTGTACATTACTCTACCACACCTCTCACAGGCCAGTTTTAACATTGCTAAAAACCCCTCTATTTTCCCTTAAAATTTAACATTGATACCTATCTCCTCTAAAAATTTCCATACTTAATTTTCCTTTCTTATAATCCATTTTTAAAATAATAAAATAATTCAATTAATGGATGCACCAAAATAGAAATAATTATGACCACCCTTTCAATTTTCTGCTCATAAAATAATTAAAAATAAATAAATTCTTAATATTTATTTTTGCACTTTAAACACCTTAATGAACAATTTTTTTTATGTTAGTGATCATAAAATTCGTTGAATATAGATTCAAGGAACCTACCTTCAACTCTCCACCTTCCCATAAATACAGCAAAATTAGTAAAAAAAATAATACATTTTGTTCTAGGCAAGGTTCAAACACACAGCAACAAAGCATTAAACAAGTAATCCAAACCAAACAATTAATACAAAAAACTATAACCAATTAAAATCAACCAAAAACATAACAAATGCCCATGATGGGAATTGAACCCAAGTTCTACTATCCATATCAATAAGCTTTAACTAACTATGCTACGTCATTATTGAATAATGTTTCTTATTTAATAATTTAAATATTACTCACACTAAAACTACTTTTCTTAAAATTATTTATTTTTCCTAGATCTTAGAAATAGCATCCACAACAATCAAGTGTCGCTAAATCATGTAATTGCCACCATGGCCCTTCTCGAAGTGGGGGATTGTGGGCATACAGGTGCACTCCCCAATCTTCCACAAAAGAGATGCCTTTCTTCCTCGTGTCGAATGTTCCAAACATATTGTGCATTAAGTAAAATACCTTAGTACACAATACCCAACCTCATGTGCTCACAAAGCTACATAATGGCTACTATGTATTAAGGTAATCCATTAATACATAATACCCAACCTCATGCACTTAAAGAGCAACTTACTAGCTACTATGTATTAAGGAAATCCATTAATACATAGTACCCAACCTCATGCATTCAAAGGGTCGCTTACTGGCTATTATGTATTAAGGAAATCCATTAATATAGAGTACCCAGCCTCATGCACTCAAAAGGCCGCTTATTGGCTACTATGTATTAAGGAAATCCATTAATACATAATACCCAACCTCATGCACTCAGAGGGATGCTTACTAGCTACTATGTATTAAGGAAATCTATTAATACATAGTACCCAACCTCATGCACTTAGAGGGCCGCTTACTGGCTACTGAATATATAGTACCCAACCTCATTCACTTAGAGGGCCACTTACTAGCTACTATGTATTAAGGAAATCCATTTATCCAAGGTATCCAGCCTCATGCACTAAAAGGGCTGCTTACTAGCTACTATGTAGTAAGCAAATTCAATAATAAATAGTAGCCAACCACATGCACTCAAAGGGTTTCTTACTGGATACTATGTATTAAGGAAATCCATTAATACATAGTACCCAACCTCATGCACTTAGAGGGTTGCTTACTGGCTAATATGTATTAAGGAAATCCATTAATACATAGTACCTAGCCTCATGCACTTAGAGGGCCACTTATTGGCTACTATGTATTAAGGAAATCCACTAATAAATAGTATATGTTCTCATCCACTCACTAGGTCGCCTACTGGACCTCACTAGGTCACCCACAAGATACTGTGTACTATTAAATTCTCTTAGAACACAGGATCGAACCTCGTTTACTCACAAGGTCGCATACTTAGTACATAGTATCCAACCCCAGTTACCCGCATAGCCACTTATCGAGTACTGAATACTCTAAATCTCGCATGGTATATAGTACCTGGCCTAGTTGATCTACAAAGCCGCTTACCAACAACCCATAAAGGTTTTCTAGTAATTTTTCCCATTTTTACTTGATCCAGGAACAATTGATAAGGTATTTTGGGCACAAAGGCCCATTCCAAGTAGGACCTATAGGTAAAAAAAATATAAATAGTAAATTGTTCTATGCATTCATTAAGTAATTAAATATCTCTGAAACCACTTACATCACCAGTGCTAACTTAAGCATCAAAGTGTCTTTTGTAGGCACAATTGCACTATGATCGGAGCTTCGTCAAAGTAAGGAAGCATCAAGCCAGAGCCTGGATACTAGAAAAGTTTAGAATATTTATGGAGTACAACTTGGTCACATAAGAATAATATAGGGCACTGATACCATGATACCAGTAGAGATCAAAGAATCGACCTTGTGTCGAGAACACTCTAATGAAGAGTTTAACGAAGGCTACCTTAATACCAATCCTGACTTGTTGGGTAAAGTAAGAGAAAGAGTTCGCATTCAAGAAATGACAACCAAGCAAAGGGCATCTAAAAAATACAACTCCAAGTTGCATCCGGGTCATTTCATAAAGGGGATCTAGTATGGCAGGTGGCAAGCAATGCAACGAAAACATAATAAGAATTTCTCAGCAAATTGGGATGGATCTTTTATAGTACTTGAAGATATCGACAAAGGCGCTTATAAATTAGAGAGGCTATCTAGTGAACTTGTCCCAAACACTTGGAATGTATCTTACTTGAAGATTTATTTTAGTTGAACGTTTCATTCAAGTCAATAATTTGTAACATTATAACCTTGATGTACTATTTCCTTATTCGGTCTTTTTCCCTAAGGAGGATTTTGGCTGGAAAGGTTTTATGGAGGCACCAACATCTTCAATAAAGAAAGGGTTACCATAAATTTCGTTACTCTTTACTTTCGTTTCACACATTACTCGCCACTAATCCAAGTGGTACTGGTCAAACCCACGATGTAGTTCCCAACAAGTAATTTAAGTGGTTTATCGAACCCATGATATAATTCCCAACCACAAATTTAAGAAGTATTGGTCGAACCAACGATATAGTTTCCAACCACTAATCTAAGTGTTACTGGTTGAACCCATGATATAGTTCTCAGCCACTAATCTAAGTGGTGTTGGTCGAACCAATCTTACCAATCCCTAACCGCTTACATAAAGTAATCAAACTGAAAAGAGCAACAAGATGAAAAACACAAGTCTTAAAACTAAAACATCAACTTTTCATGTAGCACAAAAAAGTTCATACAAAAATGACCTTAATATCCATAGTCGAAATACAAGAAGACATATTCTACATATCAAAACGTAAATATAAACAATTATGTTACACCTCTACGACATCCTCAACATTTTCCATTTCTTTGATTAATAGTTTGTGCGACAATGGGAGAAGGAATCATCCTAATTGTATCCTCATAGACATGTTCATCCTCAGCACCCTCGGTCACATGCTTAACAACCTTAATGACCGACGCTATCTCTTCCACATTAATCATGTTGCCATGGTTGTAATAAGACCCGAGAAATTTAAATAAATAATAAATAATTAATTAGCAATAATTGTGGATTGAAAGTACCTCTAAGAGCATTAGTTGGCAAGTCATGATAAGGAACAATATTAGCTCAAGTGGTTGAGAGTACTTGATTATGTGAGAGGACTTGGGTTCGAGTCTTGTGTAGGCCATTAGTGTAATGTTTTAATTGTTTTCTTTATTTTGCATATATGTTTGGTGGTGGGCCGTGATTTATAATCAAATGTGTACATGAATTGTCATGAAACATGTATTGGTTTGTTGGTTGTGCATATGCTTGATACATTGGAGGAATGTGAGTTCGAACCTTGGCTACCCATGAGTAGTCCCTTCCCAGAATTTGATGCATCGCCTAGTGATACGTTCTTACTGCCAAACAGCAGCTAGTAACAAGCAATTTCCATGGTTGGCTAAGTGGAACACGAGTTGGGGAAGTCTATTGGGTTTCACTTGGAATTATGCATGTGATAATAGGAGATAATTGGGACCAATTGTATTGTGGTATGTTTTGTGCACTAAACATGATTGGGTAATTAGGTGCTACTTAATTTGGGATGAGATATTTGAGGCAGGATTGAATGCAAGGTTGTTTAGCAGTAATGTATGGTTTGGTATGAGCTATGGCACTTTGTATTGTGTGGTTTTTGTCATTTCCACAAGCATGATCCTCCCTTTTCTAGGTTCAAGTGATAATTGTAAGATTAAGTCATGTGTATCTATATGTATAAATTACTAGAGTATATGATGGATCATTTAGCAATTGTATCTTATTAAAATATAGGAATGTATTTTGTATTAGTTGAGTGTTCTATTTTATAGATCCTATGAGTATGAGATATCTTTAGATGAAAGTGAAAATTGTATGGTGTGATTGTTGAGTATGTGTGATTCTATTTGATTGAGATATGTGAAATGTGGCGTTGTAGTTGTGGTATATAGAACTGTAAGATTATGCAATTGATATTTTAATGAGTGCCTATAATGATCAATGTGTGGGAATCTATCATGTTGTGCCTAGGAAATCAGTAAAATCGCGTTACTGGTGTAGCATCTGGCTTTGCAGATATGACTGCCAAGCGATAGCTACCAATAGGAGTGTTCTAATGCTTGTGGCGTCTGGTGGTGTGTGGGTACTACCAGGCGGTCTGCATTGACATTTCGCCTAGCGGCACTTAGGTCGCGCTAGGTGATAGTGTAGTGGTAGAGTGCGTTTCTGGTGCGTTTTGCATGGCTTGTTGTGAGGGTCTTGGTCTGGGATATGCTTGGATAAGTTATGAACTGGGAGGTTCATAATAGAGTTGGAAACGCATTATTAATACGGACGGGGAGGTGCGTATTGGATGTACTCTTGTGTAGGGATAAGAGTGGGGAGGTTCGTATGTTCCATGCTCACACTTGAGGTTGTTATGTCACGCGTGTTGGACTACGAGCGAAGAGTTTCGTAGAGTTAGACTAGAAGTGGAGAGGTTCGTAGAGTTGGACTACAAGTGGAGAGGTTCGTAGAGTTAGACTACGAGCAAGAAGGTTTGTAGAGTTGGACTACGAGTAGAGAGATTCGTAGAGTTGGACTACGAGTGGGGAGGTTCATAGAGTTGGACCATCCAGATTCACACTAAAGCGAACATCAATTGACACCTTTTTGTATAAGAACTCAACTTGCCTTGGCACTCTCTAGAAATGATTAATATGTTTTGATATAACATACTACCGAAGAGTGACAATTTTGGTCTCAGCCTCTTACAGAGCCAATTTCTCTTTCTCTTTCTTCTCTTCCTTCAACTTCTTTTCAGATTCCAAGTACCACGCCTTCCAACCTTTCCATTTCTTGATCTCTTCCTCAAAGTTTTTCTTCTCAACGCTTCATTCAGCTTGGTTGACATCCATCATCTTCAAAGCAACAAGTTCCTCAACGCCTTTTTCTTGCCTTTGTCAACCAGCTCCTTTTGTATCAAATTAGCTACCCTCTAGCTCATCACCATGGATTGCATTTGAAATTCCAACAAGGCCTTTATGGTAGCACCTAGCTCCCATGCATCTACAAGTTCTAACTCTTACTCAATTAAGTAATGGTCTATGATTTTCCTCATATGGATGTTTGGGCCGTCAAGGTCACCAAGATCCGAGGTAGCAGAGCAAGAACCTAGTGTGCCACCTAAGCCAAAAATTTGATCTTCTTCTTGTCCTTGCCTTTTCTTGTTTTCTTGGAAGTGGTTAGGTCTCTTCATATCTCTTTCAGACGGGTGTGTCTCCACCATGACGTTAGTCAAGTTTGGAACACTAGACTGTCCCTTCTTTTGAGCGGCCTCGATCATCTGCATTCTCAGCTCGAGGAAGATATCCTTATCTACACCCAGCTTAGTAGAATGTTGAGCCATATAGCTTGCAAAAACATAAAATTTTCAGATAAGCCAAATTACACAAGATATGGAAAAAGGTAAACTCATCGCTTATATCATTTATTGGCTCAAGAGAAAGATAACAATGCATTATCTTTTGAGTTGGGATCTTCTTAGGGAACTGTTCCAACACCTTCATTATCTGCCTATTCTTTATGTATAACGAACTCTTAGGGATCTTTTTATATCTTTGGGGAGTTGTCGTCCAGAAAAATAGAAATTTTGGTTCACCATTACTATCATAAAAATGCTACTTCCCGGCCAAAGTAATGGCCATGTTGAAGAACCTATCCTTGAACCTTTTGAAGCATTGAGAGTACCCATCAAAAAGACACAAGTTTTACCTCCCCACCAAGGATAACCATTTAACCAGATCTTTGGGATGGGTAACACAAAAATAAAGAAAGCTTTCAAGGGTGGGAGACAAATACAAAGCTTGGCAAATAAGTTGGAAAGCCTTTAAACCACCCTACTTGTTTGGGTGAAGCTGGGTAGGAATAGCATTCAAAGGACGAAGAACACCCATTGTGAACTCATCAAACAAAAGTCGAACGTGTAGTTGGACAGAAAAGGTCTTATATACATAGAAGAAGTTGTCTTCATCCCCTTCGCGACCATGACATAAAATATCTATGCCACTTACCCTCCTAAGAGACACTATGTTGGGGCTTACTCCCTAGTCAAAAACTTATATATTGTTAAGCCAAGACGTTGGTAATTGTGACCACATGAACTTGGAGGTCGCAAATTGAACCTCCTCATGAACCCAATCATACCCAATCCTGCTAGGAAAATAACTCTAAGTGTGTTCTTTGGGAGGATCTCCCTACACTCCCTGGTAACCTCAATGGTCACCCCCAACACCCTAGATACAGAATCGTAAGGCAACCCTAAGGACCAACCACTACACGACCCTTCACCAACACTCACATTAGAACCACTGGACGTCATACCTCATTGATGGATGACACCTCATGGAAGCTCGATCTAATAGGTGGAAAATCAAACAGTACCATGGTGAAGCCTCTAGACCTCGATCTATTGGTGGAAGATTGAACAATAGCAGCAGAAGACTGGAAATAATGTCACCAAGTTTCATCGATGGAACTTGGAAGCTCACCGATGAGGCAACTCAAAGTTGAACTCTTAATGATGGTGAATTCTAAGATGAGGGAAGATTCAAATGCAAAAATGGAAGATTTAAAAGAACCCTAATGACTAGAAGAGGGTGCAAGTACCTCGTGTAAGAAATGGAATGACTAGTTATCTGGCTGCGTAAAGTGTAAGTATTGAAATGGGTAATTTAGTCAAGAAGGGGGGAGGGGGCGAATTGACTTTATAAAACTTTGGTTACTTTTGAAAACTTAAAACACCTTTAAAACGAGATGAGAATGCAATTACTATTGGACTGCACACTTTGAATCAGTTAAAAAAAGGGATAACAAGCTGGTTTTATTAAACAGTTAACAGTGTAGTGTAAATCAATAGATCAAAATATCTTAATAAGCGATTGAAATACTGGGAATTCTGTAAAATTTTGAATATACAGATTAACTCAAAAAAAGCTTGAAAGACATATCAAGATTGATTTAAATAAGCAATAAAAATATGAGCCAAGACTTAGGTCGTGTTAAAACACACAAGAATAGTTAAAAGATTGTATAATTCAAAATTCTTGAATCTTTAAAACACAAATCAAGAGAGAAGGGATATAGTCACGCATAAGGACAAAAAGTGTTTTTACTAGTTCACTCAAATCTAAGCTACATCAAATTTGACAATGCAACCAGAGCTTCACTTGCACTATTTCAAAATATTTACACAATCCACAAGATTACACTTTCAAAATAAGCAGAAGTACAAATCAAGACTCTTGAATCCCACAAGAATTCCAACAAGCACAACAAGATCCCACTTACAGACCTGAAAAACCACTAGGTAGCACCTAGAAACTTGAGAAGGATCAAACCTAAATGAAGGGTCTTCCTACCCAACCAAAGCTTTTTCTCTAGATTTCTAAGCCAAGAAAAATAACTCTTAGAAAGATCAAAGAACAATCACCAATGCTTGCACTTCTATATGATCTAGAGAGAGTTTCCCTAAATATTGAATGATTTTGCACTCTTTCTGAAAACTCAAAACTTATAGTCAACCTATTAGCATATATTGTACAAGTTGATTTTCTCGTGAAACTCAGATTCAGCACACACTCGAAGCTTCATCAACACGTTAAATTCCAAGTCTTCACATCTTCATCAATATATCATGTCTTCATCATGTTCCAATGCAATGGCTTCATGTATCTTCATCAAATCTTCAACCAATAAATAATTTGTGCTAATAATCTCTTTTTGATTTGATGAAGTCAACCTCCATTGAATCTCAATCAATCTCCATTTAATCTCATTGAATAGTTGAAGCAACTTCATTGAATTTGTGAAGAAAAATCTTCAATTTATTGCTAAGCTTGTGAATCTGAAAAATATCCAAATCAGTACACACAAGATAACAAATCACACAAATGCACATGCTCACCCGATCACTAGTATGGGTTGTCATACAGAAGTATCAATTCCATCAATATTCCTTTAATATTTCAATTTCTTAATTTAATCCCATTAATATTTCTCTCGTTTTGGATTCATCAAATAGAAGTAGTGCGATTAAGAACACGAATAAAGGAAAATATTTCATTAATCATAGCACATGATACATGGGAATAAAGGTTGAAACAGAGAAAATAAAAACATAAAACCTAATACATTCAACAGACTAAAATTTAAAAACAACCGACTAAAAAACTGACAAAACTCAAAACAAGGCAATGCAACAACACAAATGTAATGCATGATCCTAAAGGCTACCACACTCAGTCATCCTGAGGATTGTTTCTAGTCTGGAATGATGGCAACATATCATGAATGCCATGAATTTGGTCGTCCACGTCATTGAACCTCTCATTTCAAAAGTTGTGATGTACATATTGAGACACATTGAGTTTATGTAGTTGATGAAGGATCATCCTCTCAAAATGGGAAAACACAGGGCCTCTTCTTCTTCCTCTTAATTTGCCCCACTTGGGCCAACTTCATTATCATTGGCACCACCACCTTCAACACCATCAATGCCTCTTGCATAGTCCAGACATTTCTAGCCTTTGTAAAGCCCATTTTTTGCATATTCAGATTTGAGGTTTGATTTCAAATCCTTGTGGACTCTTCAAGTTCATCTTCCACGTCTACTCCAAAGTATTCAATGAATTTAGAGACCAACACCACGTAAGGAAGCCTAAAATTCGTTAGCCTTTTGGCCTTCAGCGTGTTATAATGAAGCACGAAAATCTAGTTCACCTGCACATTATTTTGGATGCAATACATGAGAATTAAGTCTCCCTTATTCAAGCTAGAGTAGTTACTTCCACGTACGTCTATGATTTTGGTTATGATCATAGTAAGAAGTCATTCATCCGTCTTGAGACCACCAACATGAAAGGTCTTGATCTCAACACCAGGATTTCTCAAACACTACCCATAGTATTGCACTTTGTTGAACTCTTCAACAGTACTAGTTCCACCTTTCCTCACTTGAACTCCTCTTTGCATTAGTCCAACAACATCCTTCCAAGCCTTCTTGGAAATCTCCATTTGAACCCCTTTGACACTTGACAATAGAGCATCATTTTTTAATTGCAAATTGGTGAAAAATACTTTCACCAAGTCAAGGTATATTTTCCCCGAGGCTCAAGGACTGTCTTCAAGTTTTGATGCTTGAACAATTGAGGAGAGTCTCAAACCCTTCAGTTCTCAGCCATGAGTATCTTAGCACGTTAGGAATTTTGATCTACTTCCTAGTCATATCTATGAGGAATACTTAGATGTTGTCCTCATTTCCCTCAAACCAAGCTTCAATTCTCCCTTGGTGTTCATGATTTGAAGAGCTAGGAGTGGGAGTAGTGCAATGTTCTTCCTCTTATTGGACATGGTGTTGTTAACGACGAGGCATGATGACTGTAGGTGTGGCTATTTCTTAGAGATGTGGATGCAAATGCATGTTTGCAAGTGTAGTATTTATAAATGAACATGTTGAATGCATAATTAGTCAATTGAATTGTGCATGTTTAACATGCTAAAAACACATCAGATTACTTTTTTCCTATCCAATATGCCTAGTTTAGTTCTTAGGTTATTAAATCTATCACGAGCTAATGGTTATATGAACAAATCAATTAATCAATTTTTAGTTTTAACAAACTTAATTTCACAATCACCTTTTTGTACATGATCTCTAATGAAGTGATGTCTTATTTCAATATGCTTAGTTTTAGAGTGATGTATTGCAATTGCACTAGTGTTATCACAATACAAGGGTACCTTTACCAATTACCCCATAATCCAAGAGTTGATGTTTTAGCCAAATGATTTGAGCACAACCATGACCAGCTGGTATATATCTGCCTTATTTGTGGAGAGTGCCAAGCATTTTTGCTTCTTGCTATTCCATGATATCAAGCTTGAGCCAAGTAGGTGACATGTTTCACTTGTGCTTTTCCTATCCAATTTGCATCTTGCATAGTTAGAATCTGAAGAATCACTAAGAGTTATCATAGAATCACTTGGATACCATAATCCAACATTGATTGTCCCTTTCAGATACTTAAGAATCCTCTTTTCATCTTTATAATGAGACTCCTTTGGATTGGATTAAAACCTTGCATATAAGCACACAAAAACTAAATATATGACCTACTTGTTGTTTGATAGAACAAAGAACCAATGAACCCTCTATATTTGGTTGAGTCAACTTGTTGCCCAACCTCATCTGAATCCATGATACAATTTTTAGCAATTGGAGTGGCAATATTTTGATTGGCTTAAAAATGTTCCTTGCTTGAGTTTTTTGACATGCAACACTAGAAAGTAGGTTAGCTCGCCCATCATAAACATTTCAAATTCACCCTGCATAGCCGTAACAAAATTTTCACACATAGAGTTATTATTTGAGCCAAAGATTATATCATCAGTATACATTTGAACAAGTATAACATCACTTTCATGTTTTCTAATGAAGATTGTTTTATCAACAGCACCTCTAGCATAAGCTTTTGATGAAAGAAAATTTCTAAGCCTTTCATACCACTATCATGCTTCTTGTTTCGAACCATACAAGGCTTTTTTCAATTTGAACACATGATTAGGATAAAGGTGATCTTCAAAGCCATGAGGTTGTGATGCATATACTTCTTCATTTAAGAAACCATTCAAGAATGCACTTTTCACATCCATTTGAGACAACTTAAAATTACACATGCAAGCATATGGAAATAGTAATCTCACAACTTCTAGCCTAGCTACAAGTGCATATGTTTCATCAAAATCAGTGCCTTCCTCTTGATTATACCCTTTAGCAATAATCCAATTATTGTTTTTCCTTTTCAATTGATTGATTTATTTTTCTAGATTGTTTCTCCAAGAGCATATATTCATCATATGCATTCTTAGACACTTGATTTATCAAGTTATGCTTCAACCCTTCAACTAGAAGCACATTTTTATGTTGAATGAGGATCCATTGCTTATGATTCCATTTCAAAGTATTCTACCTTTGTTGTTATCTCCATAAGTCACGAAACCTTCATCCTTCAAATCCAACTTTGCAAATTTGGTTCAAGAAGTGGTCGTATAGAGACATAAAATTCACATCACTAAACATAGGTGACCTATGAATAGAGACACCTTTTGCAAAAGGAAGCTTATTTTCAACCATTTCAAAATATCTCAAAACAATTTTAGGATCAACATGAATAATTTTCAAGAACCTTGCTCTAGATACCAATTGTAAGTATTGAAATGGGTAATTTAGCCAAGAAGGGGGGAGGGGTTGAATTGGATTTATAAAACTTTGGTTACGTTTGAAAACTTAAAATACCTATAAATTGAATCAAATCAACCACGAGATGAGAATACAATTACTACTGGACTGCACGCTTTCAATCTATTAAAACACGAGGATACTTGGCTGATTTCATTAAATAGTTAACAGTGTAGTGTAAATCAACAGATCAAAATATCATACCAATCGATTGAAATACTAAGAATTCTATAGAATTTCAAATTTACAATTTGATGTGACCCCAACAAGCCCAAGCTTAAGTGCATCAACAAGCCCAAGCCCACATCAAGGCCCAATCACTAGAAGCATGATGAGAAAGATTCACATGGGCCTTTCACAAGATGATCAAGTCAATCATAGGCTAAAGAAATCTACAAAATATGAGTTGATGCATGAAAGAAGTAGTCTAGATTTAAATTGGACCATTATTTAGGCTTTGTTTTCAATAAAAAGCTAGAATACTTTTGGATCAATTTGGCCGAGCCCAATTTGCTATTTTTGGCTGAGAATTCCTTGGTTGTCTCTCCACTTGGATGCAAGCAAAGCATGAGCAAAGCAAGGAGCATGTGATGGTAGCATGAAGTGTGTGACTTTGGCAAGGAGAGTGTGACATGCCACTTGGCATCATCAAGACTGATCTCCTACATCACATGGTCTCCAATAAAGCTTCTCCTCCAAGCTACATTTGCATTTCATCTTTGTTGCATTTCCTTCTCATTTGGTCGGCCATGTGCCTATAAATAGAGCCATTAAACTATTGTAATGGTTACTCTTGAATTGATAATAGATGCTCGTGTTGAGATCACTCCACACTTCTATTAATTTGAGAGCATACATGGTAATTCTTCTCCTTCATCTCCTCTAGCCACCTTCCACACCATAACACCACTTCTACTCTTCATCTTCACCAAAAACCTCCATTGTCAAGAGCTCTTCTTGTTCATTTCACCAATTCCGCTGCACTTCATCTTCCTTTTGTTGTCCTCCATGGATTTCCTTCCAATTCTCCATCAAGGACATCCATCAACTGGTATCTAGAGCCATCCAAGCTTTGTTGGTGCAACCTTTGTTTTTTAAATATAGTCAATCTGACATTCTTAGCCATGTTATTTCTAAATTTGTAGGATGTGCATGTGAGTGGTGGCATCGAAGGAAATTTCAAGTGGAAAAAGGAAGAATGTCATGCATTAATACCTTTTAAGAATTGAAAGCATGCATGTGGAAACATTTTGTTCCCTCTTCATATAGGATCACTCGAGAGCAACAGTCTCGACCAGAAAACTTCATTGATATAAGAGATGCATTCATTCAAAATCTAAAGAAGTTTTCTCGTTAAGAAAGAGATTCTAAAGATAAACTTGACTTGCTCTTAAGTAAGAAAAGAGAAATTTGTTGGCAAAAAGAAGGAAGTCAAGTGATTTTGAATGATGATCAAGCACTAATGAAGACAAAGTGTTCAATTATGCAAATGTTATCTTGTAAAATAAAATAAGTGTATTGTAGAATAGTTTAATTAAACTTAGAATCAGCAGCATGGCATTCGTCTTTCTAGAAGGTTTCTTATTTTTAGAAAAACTACAGTGATAATCGATTATCACTATTGATAATCCATTATCTGTGCAAAACTTGTATTTTTCGAAAACCTACTGGAATAATCGATTATCTCCTGAAATAATCGATTATCCTGTTCAAAATTTTCTTTTCAGGAAACCTACTGGAATAATCGATTATCCTTAGTGATAATCGATTATCCTTGGCAGTTGAAACATAAAGATTCAGTTTTTAACTTAAATTTCGAAAACCTATTGGAATAATCGATTATCCTTAGTGATAATCGATTATCCTTGGCAGTTGGAACATAACGGCTCAATTCTTAACCTAATTTTCGAAAACTCTATTTAAGGAACTGCAGTTCAACTTCAAAAATACCTTTTTAAGATTCAGAGTTCTTTGGCTGTGACTGCAAAGTGTGGCTCTGTGAGATTCTTAAAGAAAGCTTGAAAAACCTAG
>Ga0214542_1009150_pt1 | contig 15687 bp, 3 predicted proteins | sample CNSS1metaG_FD_160096 | JGI IMG/M metagenome (GOLD analysis project Ga0214542, IMG submission 160096) | Root nodule microbial communities from cowpea collected in UCLA plant growth center, Los Angeles, California, USA - CNSS1 | ecosystem: Host-associated > Plants > Roots > Nodule | place: USA... | reverse complement strand
CCTTTGCTTATGTGTGGGAAGTTGTATTTTAGCCATGGCAGCACTGCTATGCTCAGACTGCCTCCTCTGGTTGCTGCCACCATGACACACCAATCCCCAACCTTTCTTCCTCTTCTGTCCAAAAACCCCCCCAACAACTCTGGTCATATTTTGCATGGCAGAGTCAAGTCAAAATGGTTCTCATAATTACTTTTTTATTTCATATATTTTTTTTTATATATATATTTTTTTTAAGAGCAGAAAAACAAAATGGTGTGAAAATAAAAATAAAATGGAAATTAAAATTAAAAGAGATAAATAAAATAAGATAAAGTGAAGTAAAAAAAATAAAATAAAATAAAATAAAACAAGATAAAATAAATAAAAATAGATAAATAAAAAGCAAGACAAAATTAAAATTAAAATTAAAAACAAAAACAAATAATTAAATAAAAGAAAAGGAGTATATGTACATTCAAATTAATGTTGATTTTTGTGATGTGTTTTATTTTTTTTTTTTTTTTTTTTTAATAATTTTTAGTTAATTGTTTTTATTAACCGGACAAAATTGAGTGTTGACAACATAACTCGGGGGTGAGCAGCTCGGGGGTGAGCAGAGGTATCCACCACAAGTGCAGGCATTCGCTGAATCCGACCAAGTTATACGTATCCGGATGAGTCGAGTCGAGTTGTAGTGTATTGATTGAAAAGCCATAACATGCTTGGTTGTCGTATGAATATTGGATGGTAAAAAGTATATTTGACTGTATGATGAGAATATTGTTGGCTCTAGCTTATCCTGTTTGTTGTATGGTTGTCTTGTATGTGGTTCTTCTTTCTTGCGATGATCATCAATTTGATTGATAGGAGCAGATGGACGAGGTTCTCGTGACCAACAAGGGAATGGTGATTCCGCTGCTTAGCCATCTGGGCTGGAGTTATTTTCTTCTAGGGTTATGGCCCATGTATCGCTTTATGCATTTCTACTCTACACTCTTTGTTAGATTTGTATTCAGTTTTCCTTTGGCATCGTGGTGTGCCCGGTTTTTTGTAGGGGTTGTGTTTAGAACCCCAGGACTTGGCTACATTGTTATCTCTGTGTGACGTTTCCTTTAATCTTACGCATTAAATTAAATGGGGCGTTACAGTAACCAAATTGACAACTAAAATAGTTCTAAAAAATTATAATTAGTCTCTAAATTGATAATTAAAATAATTTTAATTATGAATTAATTTTTAAATTGATCACTAACATTAGCTACCAAGTTTTTACTACCAAAAGAATTGGTCTCTAATTAGGAATTTTGGATTCACACATTAATAATCATATATTTAATATATTTGTAAGAATTATTGTACATTTTTCAATATTCATATATCGCGTATCTATCAAGTATCGTATCCTATTATTTTAAAAATAAACGTATTAACGTATCGAATACATATCGTATCCGATACACATATTAAATACGTATTGTATCCAATACGATACACGTATGTATTTGTGCATCTTAGGTGTAAATGACGATTTGGAGTAAGTTAACATAACGGGAACTAGTTCATAATTATCTCATTAATAAAATTTGAATTTATGTCTTTCATGCCATTATTTTTCAAATGAAGTTTGTACACTGTAATAACATTTTAACTTCATATTAACACCTTTAGTAATACTTCAAAATATATTTAACATTACTTTTATATTTCAAAATCATATCTTTAAAAATAAATTTTATAGTAGTACTATTTAATGATTAATAATTGCACAATCATCTAAACAATTTGTTTTTGATGAAATAATGATCACTAACCTATGCCATAAGTTAGAAATCTTACTACCACCTCTGTTTTATGGATAATGTTTTATTTTATATGGGTTGAGTCTAGTGCATCCATTACACCACCTCTAACTCCTTTTAAGAATACTCACAAATTATGTTTATATGTCACTAAAATATTTTCCTATTACAAACTCAACTCCTTAGGGTCGATGAAGAACCTATTATAATACATTCAATAGTTTTACGCTTAAAAGTCAAGTCTAAGATTAGTTTAAACACGTTTTTCTTCTTTAAATTAATTATACATTTTCTAAAGATAAAATCGCGATAGAATTTTAGATTTCAAAACGACAATAATTTGAATATAATGATTAATTGTATTAATATACTTATCAAACTAGAAACTAGAATATGAAAAATTAAAATTATTATGTAAACTTTATCTCATTATCCCCAAATGGTGAAATTCACTCTTTTGTTCACAATATTCATGGAGCAACATTGCATCACACATTATAATCTTGAAATAATGATCTCCGACACAAATGATCTTTTGCTTATTAGAGAAGATCATCAAAGGGTTACACTACAAATATCATAATCAAGTCGCAAAAATTAACATTTATTGTCTGATTTGATTTATTAAAAAAATGTTTTATGACTCCATAATATTAACAATGACGTTATACACATGATCAAACATTGAAAAAAAAAGTTTATCACCAATGAGACAATGTTACGTTATTTAACTAAATAAAACATTTGTATAAAACCACACTTTATGAAATAATTTATAACTTACAATACAATCAATATGCCAACAAGGATGATATAAGATTATTCATATTTCATTAAAGATTAAAGAGTATATATAATTTCAATCATGTTTTCAAGTTTCCTTATGTTGTAATTTTTTTTTATTTTAATTATATTTTTGTTATTTTAATTCCACGTGTTTTCTTTTTATGTTCGTTCTACTTAAAAAAAATGAGATCTTAATTATTGCTAAATATTTGGCTTATTTTTCGACACTGACTGGATTAATAGTTAAAAATGCCATTCCAAAAATCAAACTTTGTACAGGATGAGAAGAAGGTAGATAAATAAAGTTGACATACATTTATTTTTTCAATTTAAAAGAAAAAGTATATTTCTTAATAAAATAAAATAAAAAGTATATATAGGAAATATTTCTATAACATATTCACAGTAGATAGTTTCTCACGTCACTTCAGGCAGAGGCTTCCACCGGTAAGTACTCCGGTGGTTTTTACACGACAATCTACGCTTTTGCTTTGTTCATTTTGACACCATTTACGCTTTCATTTCTTTAAAATTTTCAGGTCATCGTAGCTGTTCCACAATGTCTTCTCGCAGATCAAACGGAAGAGGTAATCTTGGTACTGTTTTTATCATAAATTTCTGCTTTCATACCTAATCTTCTTCATCTCCTAATAATATTCATGCAATGCACTTTTTTCCTGTATTTGTTTTATTAAGATTTTTATTTTTTGATAATCCAACAAAACAAAGTGCATGCCGGCCAACAAAAGCGTTTTGATAATCCGTGAGTTGTTATTCATGACTGTGTAAATATGAAATCCAAAGATGAAACTCTGTTTATTGGGGATGCTGATGAGAAATTACTTTCAAGTTTAACTTTAAATAGGAGAAATTTCTCAATTTTCACTAAATTATTTCAGAATTTTTGATATCTTTATATTTAATTACTCAATAAATGTATACAAAAAAATTGATTTGGTCTGAAAAAAACTAATTAGGTTTCTGAACTAAAAAGGAGGTCCATACAGTCATCCTTTTTTTGTATTAGTCAACAACATTTTGAAAAATAACCATTGTTGGAGTGGTGATCCTGGAAGCCATTTATATTACATGCATCAAGCTTATTTGTCTAGATATGAAAGCTTTATCACTAACCTTTTTGTGATGCAGTAGGTAGTGGTAGAGATGCATTAGAAAATGAAGTCCCCTTGCCGCCGCTGCCTGATCATACAACAAATTTGCAATGGGGTGAAGTTAAACCACTTTCAGGAAAACCATACTTTTATAGTATTCTTGCAAATTCAAATCTCTATCCCCGTTATTATATGGTAATTTCGCACTTGGTTTTATAGACCACATATCCCATTTGGTTTCCCATTTGACTATAATTTGGTCTAATAGCACTCTTTCTTCCAACTTTTAGTAGAGGGGTTGAATTTAAGATCATGAATTAGAGACCAGCAGAGTTGTATGTTTATGTACATCAACGTAAAGGAAAAATAGAATAAACAAATGAAAAGGGGGACAGGCATGACTATTCAATTCTAATGTTTTTTGTTGATGCATCATTATGTCGTATCACATTTGGGTTTATGCTAGGAAACGTTGGAGTTGGATTACTTCATTTTTCTGTATCATTACAGAAAATTGATTTATTTACCATGCCTTGAGAAGTCATGAACACATTGAAACACTAGACTATCAATATTTTATATTCTTTCTTTCATACATTTTACATGGGAGAATCATTTGAAATATTTTAGTTGTTGGTATATAGTGGCCTGCGAGGAACTTTCGGTTAGAACTTCCTTCTTGTGAGGTCCCCACCATTCTCACCTATATGGGCAAGAGCTGGGACATGGTGTATCATGGAAAAAGGAAACTGCCGGTTTTTAGTCCAGCAGGATGGAAAAAGTTTGCTGTTGAAAATTGTTTGAGGGTTGAAGATGCATGCATTTTTGAGCTGATGGAAAGCAGTGACAAGAGAGTCATCTTTGAAGTTCAAATTCTTAGATGTGACATCCCATCTGAAATTCTTGAAAATGAAATGATGATGGGTCAGAGTCGAGAAATGCCAATTGTCCTTTACTAGTACTTTAACCATCTGATGCATTTTATTTTCTTTTCTTTTTTTTCATTCTGAGATGGTTAAGGACTTGAGGGTTATTGGATATCTTTTCTTCTGAGTAGGTGAGTGAATGGATTTAGTCACTGCCGCAACTTGTTAGGAGTAGTAATCCTATTTTCCGTTTCTAAATACTACTAGAATTTTATTATTGTCAGAGTGACACATTATAGTTTGTACTTTCTGGGCTAACACTGAATGCTATTTTGTTGGTGTACTCTAGGTTGTGTTACTATATCACTGCTGAGGGGTAGAGTAGTGACGGTGAGTCTTGAATGGTTTCAAAGGACAAATAGTTTCTTCCGTTTAAATAAACCTTAACTGTTTTTATTGATAGCTGATTCGAACTTAATACACTATTTGGTCTAGACATTTTGTGCCCCAAGACTCACATTTTTTGCAAACTAAAGTTGCTTTTGTGATAATTAAAACAGCAACAATAATATAGCTTGTCTAAAATCAAATTATTTGTTTTTAAAGGCATGTTAAACTTTAAGAAGAAACTTGAGTTATTTATAACTTAATCAAGATCACTTAAAAGTCAATTAAAACATTTTACCTCGACTAAAGTGATGAATGCTCGTTCAATGCTCTACCTTAATCACCAAATAATCAAATATTAAAGAACTTCGAATGTACAGCGACAACATTAGCACTAGTAAGGAACTTTCAATGTTCTTGTGAACATAATAATTACCTGAGCACAACCCTTTGTCCCTATTACAAACACATGGACTAAGACTAAGCTTAAGATAAACCTGGATTTCAAGTCTTCAGTGCATTCACTAAGGACGTTACAAAAATAACAGAGGCGCTGTTCGTTCAGGTGAAGCCAGGAATTTCTCCAGGCATTGGAGCTAACTCATTCTTGCTAAACTTTTCCTCATCGTAAAATGAGGCACGCACCACTCTACCCCCAAAATATCGACCATCTAGGTCAATAAGCGCTTTAGTTGTTTCTTCGGATCTCTCAAATTGCACAAATATTCTTACAGCTTCGTCGGTGGGGAAATTTGGTTCTGTTATCTCAAATATCAGAACTCGGGTTACAGTTCCATACTTGGCACATTCCGATCCCACTTCATCTTCCAGCTCGTCGTCTACCTCACCAGGACCCACCTTCAACAAGAAAACATATAGTGAGTCATCTATGATCGATTAAACTACAAATCCCACATCCATTTTAGGATGACTTATACAATCACTACTAATATTTTCATGGCATAGATTAACCGGTAAGGCATCAAAGTTATGCATAATTTTTTAAATGGAATTATTCGGATAATTTTCTTCATAGGAGTTTGTAAGAGAAGAAAATAGATATGAAAAAGAATTAAATTATTTTAATAAGTTAATATCAACTTATGTACTTAATTTATACAAACTTCTCTTCTAACTTCTCTAAAAGACAAGTTGCTTAAGAGATTTAAACAACTTATGGCTAGAAACTCAATTATTGTATTTCCTTATTTTCTTCTCCTGTTAATAAAAATCTACGGAAAATTTTATCCAAATAAAACCCAAGTATAATTTAAGGATACGAACGCACCATCTAGGATCTCTTGTGAACATAGCGATCTCGTGAAGGAAAACATAACTATTGCATCAACTAAAATTCAATGTAAAAAGCTGCAACCATTTCAACTTTTGGAATTGGAAAGCCCTTCAGTACAGATGTTTGCATTACAGTTTTTTAATTTTGGATTTTATAATTATTATTAATTTCCTTCTCAGAGCAGACTTCAAAGAAGTCATCTGTTGATCAATGTCAACAAAAACATGATCAAATAAACATGATCACAACCTAGGACTTTGTCATGTGGAAAGGAGGAAACAAATGATGTACACCAATATGTTTAAAAATCCAGTGTCCAGACAAGTCTACAACAGTTACAAACTATGTGTGAAAGTCCAGAAATATTTTACCAACCATTACAGTGCATGCAAAAAGTAACATGACTTAGTTAAAAATCAAGGTCATAACCTAAACTTTCCAAAAGAAACCGAATTTAACAACTGTAAACAGATACTGACAAATTTCAATCGCTTCAAAATATTATAACGAGAACCTCCCCTCCTAGGTCTCATCTCAAAAACCATGTTTCAAAAAAAAAATGGCTTATGACAGACAATAGCATCATTCAATGAGTACGTTCAAAGAAACAAACATCCCTCCAATAATAACATTTATGGACTAAAGCCAATTCAAAGGAGTATAAATCTAAACCGACAAGTTACCCACAATTATGACTGAATAAAAAATAATCCTAATAAAAATAGGAAATAGAGGGCATAAACTATCCAGCAATAACCTCTGGTAAGAGGCAATCTACTAAACCCTGATTCACAATTTACAATTAAATAAAAAAAAGTAACTATACATATCATCCCCACATACTATATTAACATTGTCATCATAACACTTTCAGAGCAAGGCACTTGAAAAACAAATTACTCATTTACCATGGAAGTTAAAAGGTATTAACCAAGATGCATAAAGTTAATTAATTAGGCAGAGGTATAACTGATGATCCAACAATTCATAAGGCAGTAAGATACAGATCAGTTGATCACTATCAGCTTCAATGACAAGATATAATGAATATGTATCTGAGAGGAATGCTTCTCAGCTAAAAAAAAGGATGATGTCTGCCAAAATCTTATCAACTTATAAGTGAAAATTATATTTGATTTGAATATTTTTGAATAATAAATGTTTTAAGGAAAGAATGGCAATGGTGTACCACGGTTTTTTTCACTAGTTTCTATCCATTGCATGATTCAATTTAATACACGATTAAATCTTGACAACAAACTAGCATGACCTTTTTTCATGTTTCTAAAGCATGACAACTTGGGCTTAAAAACTATAACAGTTTCTCGTTCAAGGAGGGCACACTGCACAGCATACTCTCATTCATGTAATTGCTTTGGCAGTACAAAAGACCAATAGACAATAAAGAATGTCAACGGTGTAACGGTTTTTCTCACTAGTTTCTATTCATTGCATGAGTCAATTTAATACACAATAAATTCTTGAGAAAAAAGTAGCATGTGCTTTTTTCATTCTTTCTAAAGCATGACCACTTGAGCTTAAAAACTATAACAATTTCTCGTTCAAGGAGTGCACACTGCACAGCATACTCTCATTCATGTAATTGCTTTGGCAGTACAAAAGACCAATAGACAATAAAGAATGTCAACAGTGTAACAGGGTTTTTTTCACTAGTTTCTATCCATTGCATGAGTCAATTTAATACACAATAAATTCTTGAGAACAAACTAGCATGAGCTTTTTTCATGCTTTCTAAAGCATGACCACTTGGGCTTAAAAACTATAACAATTTCTCCTTCAAGGAATGCACAAGGCACAGCATACTCATTCATGTAATTGCTTTGGCAGTACAAAAGACCAATAGACAATAAAGATGGTCAATGGCGTAACAGGATTTTTTTCACTAGTTTCTATCCATTGCATGAGTCAATTTAATACACAATAAACTCTTGAAAACAAACTAGCATGTGCTTTTTTCATGCTTTCTAAAGCATGACCACTTGGGCTAAAAACTATAACAATTTCTCCATCAAAGAAAGAGTGCAAACTGCACAGCATACTCTCATTCATGTAATTGGTTTGGCAGTACAAAAGACCAATAGACAATAAACAATGTCAACGGTGTAACAGGGTTTTTTTCACTAGTTTCTATCCTTTGCATGAGTCAATTTAATACACAATAAATTCTTCAGAACTTTTCATGCTTTCTAAAGCATCGGCTTAAAAAGTATAACAATTTCTCCTCAAGGAGTGCACACTGCATAGTATACTCTTATTCATTCATTGCTTTGGCTGTACAAAAGACCAATAGATAATAAAGAATGTCAACGATGTAACGGTTTTTTTCACTAGTTTCTATCCATTGCATGAGTCAATTTAATAGACAATAAATTCTTGAGAACAAACTAGCATGAGCTTTTTTCATGCTTTCTAAAGCATGACCACTTCGGCTTAAAAACTATAACAATTTCTCGTTCAAGGAGTGCACACTTCACAGCATACTCTCATTCATGTAATTGCTTTGGCAGTACAAAAGACCATTAGAATATAAAGAATGTCAACAGTGTAACAGGGTTTTTTTCAATAGTTTCTATCCATTGCATGAGTCAATTTAATACACAATAAATTCTTGAGAACAAACTAGCATGATCTTTTTTCATGCTTTCTAAAGCATGACCACTTGGGCTTAAAAACTATAACAATTTCTCCTTTAAGTAATGCACACGGCACAGCATACTCTCATTCATGTAATTGGTTTGGCAGTACAAAAGACCAATAGACAATAAAGAATGTCAACGGTGTAACAGGATTTTTTACACTAGTTTCTATCCTTTGCATGAGTCAATTTAATACACAATAAATTCTTCAGAACTTTTTCATGCTTTCTAAAGCATCGGCTTAAAAAGTATAACAATTTCTCCTTCAAGGAGTGCACACTGCATAGTATACTCTTATTCATTCATTGCTTTGGCTGTACAAAAGACCAATAGATAATAAAGAATGTCAATGGTGTAACGGTTTTTTTCACTAGTTTCTATCCATTGCATGAGTCAATTTAATACACAATAAATTCTTGAGAACTTTTTCATGCTTTCTAAAGCAAGACTACTTGGGCTTAAAAGCTATAACAATTTCTCCTTCAAGGAGTGCACACTGCACAGTATACTCTCATTCATGTAATTGCTTTGGCAGTACAAAAGACCAATAGACAATAAAGAATGTCAACGGTGTAACAGTTGTTTTCAGTAGTTTCTATCCATTGCATGAGTCAATTTAATAGACAATAAATTCTTGAGAACAAACTAGCATGAGCTTTTTTCAAGCTTTCTAAAGCATGACCAGTTGGGCTTAAAAACTATAACAATTTCTCCTTCATAGTATTGCACAAGGCACAGCATACTCTCATTCATGTAATTGCTTTGGCAGTACAAAAGACCAATAGACAATAAAGAATGTCAACGGTGTAACGGTTTTTTTCACTAGTTTCTATCCATTGCATGAGTCAATTTAATACACAATAAATTCTTGAGAACTTTTTCATGCTTTCTAAAGCAAGACTACTTGGGCTTAAAAACTATAACAATTTCTCCTTCAAGGAGTGCACACTGCACAGTATACTCTCATTCATGTAATTGCTTTGGCAGTACAAAAGACCAATAGACAATAAAGAATGTCAACGGTGTAACGGTTTTTTTCCCTAGTTTCTATCCATTGCATGAGTCAATTTAATAGAAAATAAATTCTTGAGAACAAACTAGCATGAGCATTTTTCATGCTTTCTAAAGCATGACCATTTGGGCTTAAAAACTATAACAATTTCTCGTTCAAGGAGTGCGCACTGCACAGCATACTCTCATTCATGTAATTCTTTTGGCATTACAAAAGACCAATAGACAATAAAGAATGTCAACAGTGTAACAGGGTTTTTTTCACTAGTTTCTATCCATTGCATGAGTCAATTTAATACATAATAAATTCTTGAGAACAAACTAGCATGAGCTTTTTTCATGCTTTTTAAAGCATGACCACTTGGACTTAAAAACTATAACAATTTCTCGTTCAAGGAATGCACACGGCACAGCTTACTCTCATTCATGTAATTGCTTTGGCAGTACAAAAGACCAATAGACAATAAAGAATGTCAACAGTGTAACAGGGTTTTTTTCACTAGATTCTATCCATTGCATGAGTCAATTTAATACACAATAAATTTTTGAGAACAAACTAGCATGTGCTTTTTTCATGCTTTCTAAAGCTTGACCACTTGGGCTTAAAAACTATAACAATTTCTCCTGCAAGGAGTGCACACTGCACAGCATACTCTCATTCATGTAATTGCTTTGGCAGTACAAAAGACCTATAGACAATAAAGAATATCAACGGTGTAACAGGGTTTTTTTCACTAGTTTCTATCCATTGCATGAGTCAATTTAATACATAATAAACTCTTGAGAACAAACTAGCCTGTGCTTTTTTGATGATTTCTAAAGCATGACAACTTGGGCTTAAAAACTATAACAATTTCTCGTTCAAGGAGTGCACACTGCACGGCATACTCTGATTCATGTAATTGCTTTGGCTGTACAAAAGACCAATAGACAATAAAGAATGTCAACGGTGTAACAGGGTTTTTTTCCCTAGTTTCTATCCATTGCATGAGTCAATTTAATACACAATAAATTCTTGAGAACAAACTAGTGAAATTGTTAGGAACAAGTGACCTAGTTAGGAACAAGTTTTGCACAATACTACACTATTTCAAGCCTGTCCTCTGTTGGTATTCATAAAACCTCAAGTGAAACCTTATATCATCATAATTGGCACCAAGCAATTACAGATGAAATGTCTGCCCTACGTTGTAAAGCACATTGGATCTAGTATCTAAAGTAACCAGTAACAGCTAACTGTCAATTGGTCCCCATACGCTGTATTGACCATTTCAAGGCTCATTTAGCAGCCAAGTATAGTACACAAATCTCTTGCAATGGCTACAACAATGCTTTTTCCTCTAGTTTCAAAGAATGCATCTGTTTGATTCTTCCTCACCATGGCTAGGGATTAATCCAACATTGACCTCTTTATTACCTTGACAAAAAGAATGCCCTCCATATAATTTTTAAGAGGAAGTTTACATAGAACAACCTCCTAACTTTGTTATTTGGGAAAATCTAAATTGTTCATAAATCCTTGTACTGACGCAAAAGCAGTTCCCGTAAGTTTGGTTAGTACACTTTAAAACGTTATTCGAGCATTTGGCACCCCTCATGTTAATGTTGTTAATTTGGTTTTATCCGCATCAATCACATGATCAGTGCATCAACCTTGGTGGATGGCAAAAACATCAAGAAGAAGCATATTTTCTATACCTTCAAGTTTAGCAATTGTTGGTATAGCATTTGCATGCTGAATCTCAAAAACATCACCACCAAAACAAAGGTAAGACGTTTAACAAGAACACAGTTATCAAACTAGAATGCTAACTCATACTTGGACGAGTTTACATGCCCATGATAACACAAATGTTTAACTCAGTTGCAGAATCCTGTTTGAACAAGTTTGAGTGCACTCACACAAACTCGTTTGAACTCAGTCAATCTCTTGGGTTCAGGAACGAGCTCACAAGCTCATTACGGTAAAAAATATTTACTCAAAAGAACAGTTATTGATGTCATTTGAGTCTCAAAACACAAAAAAACGAACATTGAGGCTCGTTCTCAGTCTAATTGCACGCAAGTTTATTTTTTATTTGGTCAGTTGATTTCCTCTGCATATGGAAGTCTCTCTGCTCAAACAGAACTGCAAATTACAGCCCTGTTTTTTGTTTCTCTGTTTTGTCTATATTTTATATGTTTGAGAAATGCTGAAATTTTATTAGTATTAATTTCAAGTTTCAGCATTTCAAATCTCAGGAATTAGCAGTATATTTTGGATTTATCCTGCAATATTTATGATATAATAATTTTGGGAATTGGGAGTATTATTTGAGAATGATTTATGTATTTTATATTGAGTAAGCTCTTGCAAATATACAATCAAGGCCTTTATGAATTTATATAAATTCTCAACTTTGACAACCTAGAATATGTATACAAGTTAAACACAATTTCTACAAAACAAAGCAAACTGATCAGCGGAATGAAAACCTAGTAAAAAGCTTGACGTATTTATTTTGTCAAGTTAAATAATATAAGAACTGTAAACCATAGATCATAGCATTAAATTCATCACTAGTCACGATTATTAAAACCACATCCATCACTGGCCAAGCCAAAACTTCACAAGGCCTCATCGCGTGCAAAAATTTTAATCCCTAATAATTTTAAACGGAAACCCCATACCAGGCAGACCAAAATCTACAACATCACAAGCAACAAAATGCGAAAATTACATCCTATCTAAAGTTAACACAAGACTGTTCATCTAAGGCAGCAACAACCAAAGGAATTGACAAAAATCAAGTAGAGAATCAGCCATAACACAAGCTCACTAGTTACCTCATAAAACACAATCCTGACTGATAAACTTTCAACAAAATTCCACAAACAAGCACTTATCATGTCAAAACACACCCAATAAACATATGTAACATACCATATTCCTAAGCAGCAGCACCTTGGTAGGCACTCCATTGAAGTTAACACTCTTCACTTTCTTGCTGTTATCACTAGCATTCACAATAACCCCAGCTCTTCTATCCGTTTTCTTTGCCATCAAAGGAGTGGTAATCCCCTGCTCCTGCTTCCCAAGTCCCTGCCCCTCCTTCCATCCCATCTTCGCCATCATCCTCTGCGCCGCCGTCATCTGTCCACCCGCCCCCACTCCCAACCCTCCTGTCTCAGACTTCCCAATGCTAAACCCATCCGAATTCCCCGTCGGAGGCGGCGACGGCGATCTCGGCACGGCCCCACTCATCGCCGCGCGCCTCCTCCACGCCTCTTCACCGGAAACATTCAACCTCGACTCACTGTAATCCCTTTCTCGCTCTCGTTCCTTCTCGCGCTCCCTCTCTTCGTCCTCTTCCTCCTGGCGGCGGCGCTCGAGCTCCCGCAGCATCTCGGCCTCACGGGCCTTGCGCTTGCGTTCGCGGCGGTACTCCTCGTAGTCGTTGGGCCGGGCCGGGTCGTACTCCTCCAGAACGGTGGACTGGACGCCGACGAGAGCGGGCTGCAGGGCATCGTCAGGAGGCGGAGCGGGCGTGGGGGAGAGAAGGGCCTTAGGGTTGGCGACAACGGGCTTGGGCTTGGGCTGGGTTCGGAGGAGGGTTTGGGGAGGCGCGAAGAGCGACGCGGGCTTGCGGAGCGTGGCAGGGGCCATCTTGGTGCTTGAAGACCACACATTGGGAGTGGGTTTGTTGTCTTCTTCCGCCGACGAAGGTGGAGGAAGGTCTCCGTATAATCCACCCAACATTTGAATATTGAAAATTGAAAGCAAACGATAACGGATTCGTTGATTCTACGACCAATTCTGAAGGGGAATCGAGAAAAGATAGAGAAACGGGATAATGAATAGTGCTTTGGGCTTAGATTATGAGATTAGGGATTTGTTGATGACACCAACACAGAACAGAACGAAGCACAACACGCGCGGCCGAATACAAGGTAGCCGTTGAGTGATCTCGATGACCTCAATGAGTCGATGGGTCTCGGTCGCGCACTACTCGAATGCGTCGCGGCAGAGTGATTTATTTACTTTAGCAGGTTTTTTTTGTTTTTTACATTAATAGTTAAATAAATATTTTGGTCCCATTTAATTTATTTTGATCAATTTGTTTTTTTTTTTTCATTCAATTTGATTTTTATTTGCTAAATTATGTTCAATTTCGTTCTTTCATTGACGTCGTTTAAATTGATAACGACAGAATATATAGGTCAATATTGTTCACATGACGTTTAAATTGACTGTGTTTTGTTCAAATAAGTCTCTATTTTAGTTCAATTTAATCTTTATTTTAATTAAATTGGTTTAATTTTGTCTCTTCCTTCATTTCATGACCTTTCACCACTACCACCATAACAGTTATTCAAGACATCGAAGCGTACCAAATTTTCAATGAAATCCCGCAACTAGTGGCATTCCTCAGTGGTGTGACCTAAGGATTGGTGAAAATGCAATTTTTTCATTGGGCCAGCCCTTGACGAGGAGGGTTGAGGCTCAGGGAGTTGTATGAGCTCTAGGTTATAGGCTTTCCTATGGTGTCCCAACTGACATTAAAGAGGGTGTACTGATTGTATCGGGTTGTCCTCTTATCAACCTTGTTGTTCTTCTAGCTTTTCATTTAGGTAGGGATTCCAAGTTTCTTTATCGTCTTCAACTTGTTCTCCTTGATGGTCATATATTTGGTTGCGCACTCCCTTAGCTCGTTCATGTCCCTAGGCCTTTTCGTGGAAAAGGGAGTCGGAGAATGGTCCAAGCTGAATACCACAAATCATGGAGTGCATGCCAACAAATAGGGAATGTATGGAATAGTAGTCATTGCGGTGTGAACCTCTCCATGAAGTGCCTGAATGTTTCACTTTCTCCCTACTTTATGTACTTTAGGGCTGTCGAAGTGGTAGGCACCATCTTCCAATCTGCGAACTTGGCTCAAAACATGGTGCTTAAGGTCTCAAAACAATCCACTGAGTATAGGGGCAGTGTGTAGTACCAATCTAGAGCCTGTCCATCCAAAGTGGTAGGAAACATCCTACAAAATTCCCTCTTATCTTGAGTATGTATACTAACCTGAATCGGATAAGCTTTTAGATGTGTGGTTGAGTCGATGGTTCCATCGTACTTTCAGATGTTGATTAGGATCCCTTTTGGGATGCTGATTCGTGCCACCCCCTCATTGAAAGGGTGGAAATTTTTTACGTCTGGTGGCTATAAGAGGTTGGCTTTGATATCGCTGTCGTTAGGCGATCAAATTACCACTACTTTAGCAACTTCAGTATTGCCAATTAGTAGTGAACAAAATAGTTAGGGTTAAGATAACCCTGAGTTGTCTCACAACGAATACGAAATTGATCTCAAATATTTGATTCTTAAAAATGCAATTAAAACTAGCAATTATAAAAATAGGGGGATTTTGATGTGCAAAGAAAATGACACGGAAGATTGTAAACACTGTAATAGTAAATAGGTCAATTCCACTGCTTTTTCTAAATAAGATTCTTCATTGGTTATCTAGAGATTATTGTTAAATTAATTATTGTTGTTGATTTACAAATCAATCAATGTAAAGACTCAATTCATTTGTTGGCATCCTCACTTTTAATCAAAGTACAGTCTCAATTAAAAGTGAGAATTGTTAGATTGTCCATAGTAAATTCAATCAAAGTACAGTCTCAATTAATTTTATTATGCCTAATCATGTCTATTCCTTTGTTTCTTCACCAAATAGAAAACTTAATTAATCAAAGTAAAGTCTTGACTAATTTTAGTTAAAGTAATTACCTCTAATCAAAGTAAAGTCTCAATTATTGGCA
>Ga0214542_1009148_pt1 | contig 15689 bp, 5 predicted proteins | sample CNSS1metaG_FD_160096 | JGI IMG/M metagenome (GOLD analysis project Ga0214542, IMG submission 160096) | Root nodule microbial communities from cowpea collected in UCLA plant growth center, Los Angeles, California, USA - CNSS1 | ecosystem: Host-associated > Plants > Roots > Nodule | place: USA... | reverse complement strand
GAAACTTGATGAGTAATCATAGGCTCAAAGGCTCTAGGAATAGGATTTGAGTATTCTTGTGAATTGATTTTAACATGAATATGGAATTGAGATAATTTAGAATGCATGAGAATGAAATGGTTGAAGTTTAATCTTGACAAATTGTAAATACCCTATGTTAATTTCTTGTTGTACACCAACTGTTTCATAAAATACAAAAATAGTTTCTTAGTATTTTTGTGAACTTTGTGTCTAATTGAGTTGTGAATTGTGAGAGTTGTCATGCGTTGCACAAGTCCCTTGGGAGAGAACGATAAAATACTTATTACTTGCTATGTGCGACCGGTGCACTTGCCGTGTTAGTTTTTCACTAACACTTGGGTACATGTCCCGTTAAATCTTGAACACTGTTCCAGTGTTTTTGGCCTTTTCTTATGGAGCGCCAGTATAGGACTGTTGTAGTTTCCTCATCACGTGGTGAGCTACATGACCACTAGGGATAACTACTATCACTTCTAAAACACCATTTTCTAGAGTTTTACACATGGCAAGGATACAACTTTAAAAAATATTTTTCATATATTTCTTACTCTTTTATATATCTTATTTCTTATTGGTTAACTCTTGACTTTTCAACTTGACTCCAAAATGAACCAACTCAATTTATTTATCTATTTAGATATATTGCATGTTTAAAAATAAGGTGAATCAAGTTAGTCTATCATTATTTACGTTACGATTATATTACATATTTGAATTCTTTAAATAACACAACACAAAAATATATTTTTTCTATTTTAATAAATCTGCTTTAATATTTTACATACATAATGTTTCTTTATAAATTCTTAAGACAAGTTTGATCAAGAACATTTATTGTCTCTCTCTGGTATAGTGTTAAGAAATTTTCCCCCTTTTCCAGGTAATTATGATTCCTTATATACTGACATGCCGCCATGTTGCATTACTTGGGTACGTGTCCCTTTGAATCGTGAACATTGTTCCACAATTTTTGGCCTTTTCTTATGGAGTGCCAGTATAGGACTCTGGTAGTTTCATCATCACGTGGTGAGCTACATGACCACTAGGGATAACGTCGTTTATTTTTCGAACATTTACCAAATGATGCTTTTATATCTGATGACATCCTAGCATGCACAGATCCCTAAGTTGTTAATTAGTATATGAGCAACCTTGGTTGAGGACAGATCTCTACATCGTCCTCCAGATCACATAATAAAAAGCTTACTAATTGAAAATAATAATTATATCCTATAACAATAAAAAATTGTATGAATCAATTTTTATCGTAAGAACTTGTGGATGAAGATGATCTTAAGGTCTTATATAAGAAAGAGAAGGGATAGAGAGATGTGTAATAATAAATAAAATAAAATAAAGAAAGGAAATTGAAAGGGAAGAAATAAGGCTGAAATGAAGGGTGAAAAAATATAGTTGTAAAAGAGGAGATTGTATGATGCATTTTATTTTATTTTATTTTTTAAAATTTAAAATTAATAAAATATTTTCATAAATTTAAAAATTTCCTTATGCCACCAACATATTTCCTAAAAAATGTTACATTATTTATAAAATTAAATTACTTTGTTAAAGGCTTGTCAACTTTGAACTATTAATGTCATGTCTGGATAATTGCAATCCATATTGATTTAAAAGTCCAACTTGGTAAACCGAAGGTATTTCTTTCTGCATCCCCATATTTTTTTCATGCACCCATCGTCTTATGAAAATGACCTAAATATTTTTGATTAAAAAAAATATTAAAAATAATATTTCTCCCATCTTTCACAGCATCAGCGCCACACCTCCATTGCCATAGGCTTGCACAAAAACATGTATCAAGTTAAGTAGCGTTATGCAACACAAATCGTGAATTATAGAAGATCCATTTGCTAGCTTATATGTGAGGATACATAGATATTGTTAAAGTGTCGGTCAAGCCGAAGGATAAAACGAGTAAAGTACTCGTTTTAGGTCTTAAACAAGATTTAAAAAAAATTTATTTATTACTAATATTTCTTTATTATGTTATGTTTAAGAAAAAAAACCTCAAAACGTTTTTTAATATTAATTAATATATTTCTATTAAACTAATTATAGAATTATGTTTAAGATAAAAAAAGGCTTCCAAAAAATATTTTATTATTAATATAGCTCTATTAAATTAATTATAAGTTTATTAAATTACGTTTAAGAAAAAAATCCTCAAAAATTTTTTTAGTACTAATTAATATATTTCTATTAAACTAATTATAGAATTATGTTTAAGATAAAAAAACATCCGAAAAATATTTTATTATTAATATAGCTCTATTAAATTAATTATAAGTTTATATTTGGAAATAAAATTTAATTAAATTATTATTAGTCTATGTTAATTTTATTAGTAGTAAAAATAATAATTAATGAGTTAAAAAATATTTTTAGAAGATTATAATTTTGTTTACAAGAAAGAGAATGATTAGCTATCTTTATTCTCTTATAATCTGGATTCTATTTTCTTCTTTTGTCTCTCTATGACTTTTCTTACCTCTTATTTATTACTATTAAATGTATGTATGTGTGATGTGCTATGTTTTTTATGATGCCTATAATAGATTTACATTGTTAATTTGATATAGTTATGATATCCTAAAATAGTCAATATGTTGCCACGTTAGTTGACTAGGTTGCTAATATAGTTAACTACGCATATTCTGGAACTTGATGTTTGGACTCTGTTATAATATAGTTGACTAGCCAACTAATGTAGTCGACTAAGTTCGTGCCTGTAGCAGTTGTTACATAAAAACAGTTTTTACACTTCCCGATAATCGACTAGCCAACTAATGTAGTCGACTAGGTTCATGGCTGTTTGCATCTGTTATATAAAACCAGAAGAGAGAAAGAGAAGTGCGAAACTGATTCTTGGAGCAATCTTGGAAGGTCCTTTTGAAGATTTCTATCAAAACACATTCATTGTTGACTTGGCAAGATGAAGAAATTTCAATCTTGAAAAGGTTTATTCAATCCAATTTGTAGTCTTTGTTTGTTTGTGTTTTGATACAGTTCTGAAACAATTTGTTTCTATTTTTTTTCTGCCCTTTGCAAGTGCGTGTTTGCCTTGCTATTATGTGGTTGTGCAAGTGTGTGGATGCCTTGCTTTTGTGTTCTTTTATCTTAGAAATTAGATTTATCAAGTGTATTTGTAAATCTTGAAATTCTTGTGATATAGTGAACATATCTAGCTGTGGTTTGCTAGATGAACTGGATGTAGATTCGTAAGAATCGAACCAGTATAAAAATTCTATGTGCTTTATCTCTTTCTCTCTATATCTTGTCATGGTCTAAAAGCTCCATACATTAAGCATCAAACCATACTATTTCAATTGATTCAAAAGCAAAGGTTTTTATCAAAACAATTTCAAAAGTGCTAAAACTGGGCAAAATCTGTTAATACCAATTCACACCCCCCCCCTCTTGGTTGTGAAATATTGGAGTATCAAGTCTATCATTATTGTTGGTATCGCATAGCAGAATGTTTATCGTTTGGACAAAAACCAAGAGGGGGGTGAATTGGTTTTAATTAATAAAATTAATACTTTAAAATTTTTCCGAAATTTTACCGATTAATTTAAATATCAATTCCTTTAAAAGCAATAGTAGATAAAATAAAGAGATAGAGAAGAGGAAGTGACAAAAATATTTATACTGGTTCAGATCAAAAGATCCTACGTCCAGTTGTTAATCTCTTCAAATAAAGAGATTACCTCAATCACTAACAAATATCATATTACAATCAGATAATAAAAGATTAAGGAAAAAAAACACCTCTCTTGAACACAAAAGAGATGAACACCTATCTCTAAATCACACAGAGAACCTTGACCTTAGCTTTCCTAACAACAGCAGCAACACTCAATCTCCTAGAAACCCTCCAGGAAAAGTTATCGCTCTACCCACACTAGGTTTTTTAAAGCTCTTTTGAGAACTCTCTTTGCAGTCACAACACTTAGCACTCTAGCTTCTCAAAAAGGTCAGTTCGAAGTAACTCTGATGTTCCTTAAATAGGAGTTCCAAAAATTAGGTCAAAAACTAAACAGTCACGTCCAAACTGACAAGGATAATCAATTATTCTAGTGTATTTTCTAAAAATAAAATTTTGAGCAGATAATCGATTATCAGAGGTGATAATCGATTATTCCAGTGCTTTTCTAAAAAATTGTACTCAACTCATGATAATCGATTATCCTAACTAATAATCGATTATCACATTGGTTTTTCGAGAAATACCAGAATTTTGATCTTGTTGTTGATTCTAAACTATTCTAAGTACAATTTACAAGATTACTTTAAACATAAAAACACATGTTCTTTATATTGACTTTCAGATGGCTTTTAGGCTTCTTTTATCATCATCAAAATCTTGCTTCAGCATTTGACTTGTCTTTTGCTTTTGCCAACACTTATTACTTTATTTTCTTCTAATAGTCTTTTTTCTATATTATTGACAGATTACATCCCTTAAATCTCTTGAATCTCATGTTACTCGTGTGTATCAATTTTTTCATCCTCATTTCTGGTTAATATGTTTTTTCTTTCTATTTGTGTTGTGGTTATTTTTATTCTATTTTGGGGATTTGTATTAGAATTAGAAATGTGTTTCTTTTGTCTAGTTTTGTTTTTCGGTACTTTTATATTTAAAGAGTTATTTTTTTTTTTTTTGCATATATCTTAAGGAGAAACTGAATTTGTTTACAAAACTATTAATTATATTATGGTTTACTCTTCCGGTGGATAATAGATTAATTGGAGCATAATTCAAAGTTGAGTTTTCTGTAGAAAGGTAATTCAAGTTTAGGGAAAAAGCATACTTACTATTGAGTTTAGAAAAACAATATTTTTTTATTTATTTTTATTATTGATTAATCTTAAAATAAACAACTTTGCAAGTTTGTGAAAAAGTTGAGACTTAAGAACGAAAAAGAGACTTGACATTCTTAATTATATAAAAGGAATAAATTCTTTTCCAAGTGCATATATAACTTATATAATAATGTTAACAATTCTAGTATAAGTTATTTCAGCCAAAAAGAGTTTCTTAAAGCTAAAGATAATAAAAATTTATTTAAAACCAACAATGTGTCAATAAAAATTAAACGGATTAGTCATATTATCTATTCAAAAATAAATGTTAAGTGAAACAAATTATGACAATTTAATAAATAATTTTACATAAAAAAAACTCAAAAAAAAATTTAAATAAAAAACCTCATTTTTTAAATTTGTTTTAGGTGATTGGACAAGAAGCATTATCCGTTAACCAAATCTAACTCAAAAAATTGTGACCATGAAAACTGAAAGTGAAAGCGCCTCTTATATGTTAAACAAGAGATTTTGGTGCTCTATTATAAATATTATAATGAATGTTTTTTAAGTTTTTATTATGAATTGTACGATTCTTAATATAAATAATATAAATTTATGTTATGATTATATTATTTAGTATGTAATTTACATTTTGGTTTGTTTTTTAAATTTATATTATAAATTATACAATTTAAAATATAAATTTGTATTACAAATTATACTGTTTGTAATATAGTTTATATCTTATATTTTTTTAAATTTATATTGCAGATTATACAATCTAAAATATAAATTTATACGATAAATTATATAATTAAAAATATAATTTTTATTTTGGATTGTCTTCTAAATTTATATAATGGATTATATAATTCAAATAAAAATTTATATTTTAAATTATATAATCTAAAATGTAAATTTAATATTTTTAAACTCTAAATTATGTAATCCAAAATATACGGATTGCACAATCTAAAATAAGAACACAAAAAAAAGCACAATCTTTTTATTAATTTCACAGAAATATAATTAAAATTTAAAAGATTATAAGATACTCGATGAAAACATGAAGTTGGAGAAATAGTTCCCCATAACCCAATTATAAATTGAACTGTACTTCATGCCCTCTTTTGTCAGCATATGCATAATTTCAACTTGCACTCCATAAATTTTTTGTATTCTAAAATACTTTTTATTTTAAATTATACATTTTAGTATGCAAAATAAAAAATATATTTTAAAATACCAAAATTATATTTTAATATGAAATAAAAAAGTATTTTTGATTATATATTTCAAATATAACATTTGTATTCGAGGCTATCTAAAATATAAAAAGAAAAAAACATTATGGATTGTAGGAGAAAACGTATATTTTCCGTTTGCATCTTCTCCATTTTTAAAATTATCAATTCATCTTCATTTACATCTTCTCCATTTTTATATTTTCCGTTTTCCACACACCGTTTCAATTTGATATATAAAAAAACACAAAAATATGATTGTAGGAGGAAAAAATGCATGAATTCTTAATTAAAATTTACATTAAAAGAGAATTTAGTGAGTTAAATATACTTGTGAAATTACTCTGTAATGTAATATAAGTGGTCTACACATTAATTTTGTTTTAATTATAGAATCTTAAAAGCAACACACTCTAATTTAGATTGAAAAATAGTAGTTTGCTAGCACAATTGTAAAAAATCATGTCGAGTTGATTCAATTCATCATAAACAAATTAAACAAGTATCAAATCAAAATCTATGGACAATGTAACATCATGATCAGATATTACTAATTTAAATAAATAAAATAAGAAAAAAAAATACAAAAAAAAATATTAATAATAATTCCTCTTTCCAAAACGTGAAAAATTAAAACATTTATTAAACTCATATATTTAAAATTCCTAGTTTCCATTAATCATTATAAGTTCATAAACCGATTGAAATATTGTGTACAAAAACATAAAAGAAAATCCTTCAATAAAACTCCATAAAAGCTTTCCCAACAATAGCTCATCTTTGACTCTATGCCTCACCAGCACCACCTGCAACATCATCTGCTCCTGTGTAATGAATTACACGATCATCACCAAATACAAACATATAGGGTGAGCTAACGTGTGTATATATATATATATATATATATATATATATATATATATATATATACACACACACACACACACACACACACACATATATATATATATATATAATTCAAATAGATATGCATACACTCCTTCAAAGGAAGGCTATTCTTTGATTTCATACCACATGGTCACTACCATGTTATCTTTGTTCTACGTCTTTAGATGATAACATCAAAATACTCTTTGTTGCCTCCACCTACGAACCACAACTTGTAGAACAAGTGCGGAAAACTTGCTACGAACCACACTCCGTAACGCCAAATGGAGTTCCAATACGAAGACTACCAAACTCGTCGGCTAACGTCGGACAACTTGCACACTTATACCGACAACACTCGCCAATCCAAGCCACAACTCAAGGAATGCTCGTGTTCATCCGCCATCCCAAGCCACAATTCAAGAGATGTCATTCTGAGCCACAACTCAAGGAATGTCATGTGTTTACCCTCTATCCCGAGTCACAACTCAAGGGATACCATTCCAAGCCACAACTCAAGAAATGCCACAGCAAAGTCCATCCTTAAGATATCACCCAAAGCCTTGTAGACCACGCACATCCAACAAGAAGCAAGCCACAAGTCATGTAAAACTCCAAATCTCATTATTCACATATAGCTACTATTCCATGCACACCATACCAACATTTGACCGTGGACCTAGGATATACATGCTTCCACAAATATGCCCGCTAGTGGTCCTATCTCTACGAACCTCCCCACTCGTAGTCCAACTCCATGGACCTCCCAACCCGTAGTCCAACACACGTGATCAAACCTCCCCGCTCGTAGCAGTCCTCAAGTGTGAGCACGAAACATACGAACCTCCCCGCTCATATCCTCACATGAGAGTATCATTAATATGAACCTCCCCGCTCATATTAATCACGTGTTCGTCACCATTCATGAATTTGCCTGCTCATGACATTGTCAAGCACCTCCCGATCCAAGTCCAATATCACAAACACACAAACGCAACCCAAAAGAGCACATTATCCTCTATGCTATCGCTTGACGCTGCCTATAAGCCGCCAGGCGAAATGCTAGCGAACATCGCCTAGCAGAACCTTGTCGCCGCCAGGCGCCAGACAAAAACAAAGCCATTGTCTTAGTGGCTATCACCTTGAAGTTCACTCCTCACCGCTAGGCGCCACACGCTCCATGGACTTCCTTGGTACTCATATCGCCTAACACCCACCACTGTGCCATCAGGCGCTATACCAGTAATGACCCGTTGTTGGTTTAGCACCTCAAAACAGGTTACATTCAATCCTACTCTTACAATTATGCATGTGCACAATCAAGAATATATATGATTCCAGAAATCACATGACTCAAATGCACAATATTAACTTAGATAACTTTAACATACTTGTATACAAATATCACATATTAAACATGTGTTTCACCAACCATCACTCATATTCATGGAACCACTTTACACAGTAGACACACTCATGCTCCTTAAAAAAACATCAAGTCCAATCCAACACACACATTATTTTTCCCTTCTCATTTTCCCAACCTTTACATGCATACAATTCACATACACAACATAAGACACAATCAAAGCTATATACTTATTCTGCATATCCCCGCAATTCCATTACATTTAAAGTATGATTATCATGTTCCAATACTTGCCCAAAACCCGTCATGATCATGCAACACTCGGTCATAGTGATATCATCAATAATGGCCTTTTTAACACACGGCTCAGCAAGCACTACCAAAAACATACTTATCAATCATATATATATATATATATATATATACACACACACACACACACACACACATTCACCAATCAAGGCCATTCCACCACTTAAGCACACTTAAGCATCCATTACTACTCATACTCTTAGGGATTATCTCTAGCTACATACATCCAATTCAAATCTCCACCGTTCAAAGTAAAGAACATGTTATGGATCATTTGTCAAAATTTCACCTAAATCGGACGGCTAACGAACCAGAAAACACAATTTTACGAAAACTACGCAGACTAGAAAAATGTAGTTGCCCAACGACTAAATCCTACCGCCCAACGAAATAAGACCAGAGACCTAGTGGCTGGTGGTAGGAAACCACTGCCCGATAGTCCCTGCTGCATAAAAAATACGAGAAACAACGTTTTTTCATGAAAAATCCCTATTTCACATATTCATGCATCGTCTGACGGCAATTCATCATCGCTAAGTGATTCAAGGTAGAAACTCAGAAGTTGGGTTTGTTTTACATGAGTTGCTTGGCGGCCTGGCGGCTTTGAAGGCCCGCCAAGCGGTTTCTGAAAATTTTCCAGAAACCCAGATATTCAATGAAAGCATATACAATTTATCATGCTTCATGCAATTAAACAATTGATCATCAAAATCATGAGATTCAACTCTCCTAACCTGGTCTCCTTGCTCAACTGTGCAAAATGCTAGAGTTCCCTCTTGATACCCAACGACCTCCCTTTGATACCACTCTTACGCCTTGCAACAAGGTCTTCTTGATTCCAGTCCACTTGCTCAGAAATCCTTCCTCACCGTACTCACAATTGACAACCTCAACAATGCACCCTCTCCCTTCCAAATGGCCTCTTAACTCATGTTTTAATTTAGTTTAATGTAAAAAACAAACGAGAATCTCTTAATGATAGGTGAAATGTCCATTCAAGAACCATTATGAGATGGTTTTCTAGCTCTCTTGGCTACCCCCTCTGACGGCTAGGGTTTCTGACCCTTTCCATCCATGCCAAAAATAATTTTAGCAAAAAGGAACCTTATTTCACATAAGCCAAGGTTCAAACACACAACCACATCATTGTCAAGTAAATGCATAACCATTCAACCAATTCATGTTTTGTGATAATTCTTATACATCTAGGAACTTATAATCACTCATCATGATCAAGCATATCATTAAAAATAATAAACTATTAAAATAACATACAAAGGACTTGAACCCAAATCCTCTCACATAACTAAGTACTCTCAATCACTTAAGCTAGTACTATTCCAAATCATAAACCCCAACATTAAATGCCATAAAGGTTTCCACTACCCACATTTATTAAATATTTATTTATTTAATTATTTAAATTTCTCGGGTCTTACAAGCAACAACTTTATTGTGTTGGCAATTTATATATTGAATGTAGTATGATAGATGTAGATCTGTGAGTTTAATTTAACACGTGTCTTTGTGAGTGTGGGTGTCGGTGTTTGAGGCATTACTTACCCTCTATTGTGTGTTTGTGTATTGTTTATCAATTTTAATAATCCTATTGTTTTAGTTAATCAGAATCATGTAACATGCGAGAAAAAAAAATACAATAGAATGGAAAGATAAGAAAGAGAGAATAAAAGAAAGAATTGCAACATGTTTATCCATCCTTCCTTCAGCTCTGGCTTGCGCCACCATTCTTTCACTTTCATTTCTCTCAATATCTTCCTCAAATCTCATCCATTTTAGAAATCAATCATGTCATTGAGTAATAGGGAAGCTAAAGAGCATTTTGAATTGATTGAATTTCAAAATAGTGTTGTAATCATCAATTGTAGTAAGTGTTACAACCTAAATCGCGACGGGACAAGGAACCAAAAAGAAAATAGTTCTAAAATAGAGATTTGGAGTCGCCACAATAGTTTATTTTGGAAGCTATGGAAAACCATAAAAATAAAATAAAGTCTGTGAAAACCAGATTTAGAGTCCGGGAGTTGGTTACGTGTAGGGAAGGTATTAGCACCTACAACGCCTGCCCAAAGGCGGTACCTTTAATTAAATGTGCAGAAATAATGTGTTTATTTTAAATACTTATTTTTCCCATAAATAAGAAAATATTGAACAAAATTATTTTTTGAGTAAAAAGGACCCGACAATGATTAATCTTGGTCTTACGTATTCTCATTACAAAAAAAGTTTGATTAAATTATTTAAATTTAGAAAGTTGTCTTTTGACATTTTTGAAAATGAGTGTCATGCGACACATGCGGCCAGGTTGACACCAAAAACAATTTTTATATTTTGCATTTTTGAAAAAGAGTATCGTGCGACGGGAGCAGTTGATTATGCACCAAAATATTTCAATGATTTTCATATTTTGAAAATGAGTATCTTGCGACACGAACGGTCGATTAGACACCAAAACTATTTTTATAATTTTTTGTATTAAAAAAAAAGAATGTTGTGCGTCCCGAGCAGTCAATTAGACACTAAAACCATGTTTATAATTTTTGCATTTAAAAAAAATAGTGTCGTGAGACACGAGCGGTCAAGTAGACACTAAAAAAGAAAACAAAGAATGCATTTTTTAATTTTAATTTTAATTTTTTTATTATTATTTTTTATCATTTTTCAATAACATTTTTATTTTTATTTCAATTTAAAATATTTTTATTATTTAGAAAATGATATGATTGAAATGTGAGATTTAATTAGAAAATAGTAAAACTAGAAATAGAGAATAGAAATGCATAATTAAGTATGTGGGTACAATGAGAAAAGCTACACACGTAAAAATGGAGTGTACATAAGAAACAACATGGTACAGGAAGTAAATCAGTTCACAAACAAAATTAAAGAAGTGAAGTATGTGTTTATTGAAAATGCAAGTATAGGAAGTAAAACCAATAAGCATGGAACAAAATATGCATTGGGTTGGGGATTATTACATTGGGGGTTGGGGATTATTACATTGGGGGGTTTGGGGGAGTGCATACAGTAAAACGAAGTAAACAGTCCAAAATAAAATAAAGAAATAAATGGCGGTGTGAAAATGAACCATGGGGTGCAGAAAGGTAATGTTGGGTCTGTCCAAAACCGTAATCCAATTATCTTATATTCTCCAAAGCACCACACTAGAATTTTCCCAACTTCGTTTTCAACCTTCACGATGCATACCACTTCTACCAAACAGCCCTTCATGCTCACGTGAAACATCCGTCCCAACGCCGTTAAACCATCGCGTACCCACTTAGAACCATTGCTGCAACCACGCCGCCGAGAGGGGCCCGCCGCTGCCATCATCACCGTTGGAACCACCACGACATTGTGTTCACATTTTCTTTCTGCCCCATTCAAATCCTTTCTTCCTTCTCATCCATTTTATTTATATAATTTTTTGTAATTATTTGGATGTTCTTAGAGATGAGGAAGTAGATGATTGCGAAATTAATTTTCAATTCAATTTGACACAGTATAAAAAAATACCTTTGCTTTCTGAAAAATTGTCTTTCTGATTCTGAAAAATGACAAATTATCGGATGATTCTGTGAGGGATTTGAAATCCTTTAAGTGAATGGAGGAGATGACGCGAGCCCTGAAGCGTGAAAGATTGATATAATCTGAAGAGGAATGAGCGTGTGGAAGAATACAGAATGTTTGAAATGTTGGTTGTAAGATCCCCGAAGAGATCAAAGTTAACGTATACATAAGGCTCATAAAAAAATTGTACCCACCGATTAGTCAAAACCGCTTTTCCCTCTTTTTTTTTTTTTAATTTTCAATTTTCAATCAATTAATTAATAAAGAAAACGTAAAAACAATTTATTAATTTATTTTTATTTTAATTCAATCTTTAATTTAAAAACAAAATCTCTTATTATTTCTTTATTTATAAAAAATCTAAAGAAACACTTCTTTAATCAATTTTATTATTTTTTTAGACAATTTATTATCACTTATTTTTTGGATATTTTGAAAATAATTTTTTATTTATTTGGACAAAATTGGGTACTGACAATAGAATGAGGGAGAAGTGATCCTTCCATCTTATTTTACCATATACTAAATTTTTGTCTTGTTTGGACACTTTGCACTAAATCTAGTTGGAAGTAGCTTAAGTTATTGAGTTGTGGAGTTTTAGCTTGGGAAAAGCTATCTTAAGGCAATGTGAGCTAGTGAAGTTTAGAAATATTATTGTTTATTTTTTTTTGTGGTGATAAATTTGTGATATTAATGTGGTTATGGGAAAATTTTTGTTATTGTGCTTTTGTTCTGTTTTTATTTCTTTTTGCTATGGATGATTTGATTTATTCAAATTTGTAATGATGATAAGGAGAGTGTGCTAAAAGAGTGTGGAAGTGAACTTCTTAAATGATTTATCTTACTAAAACTGGGATGGAGCTAATTTTGTTGATTTGAGTGTGGTGTATTAAAGTAGTGTGTGGGTGTAATCTGAGATGATTTTGAACTAAATTGAACTTGTTTTGATACAAGAAAGTAGTATAATGACTTAGATAGATCCAAAGGTGATGATGCTCCTCTGTCGCGGTACTCGCTGGAAAGCCTCTCCAATCGGCGTTCCACCAATTGAACCTCGCGGGAAGTGAGGGAAACGCATAAGAAGATTTAGGGAATGGTGTTTAAGCTCGAATCTCACTGGTTCCTCACTGATTTGGTAAACCTTGACGAGGCTAAAACCTAATCTAGGGTTTAGGTTTGAGCAGAGACGAAAGGGGAGTGTTCTCAACCAGATTGTATCATTCATCTCAGCTACCATACATGAGGTTGGCCTGCCTTTATATAGGTGGAAAGGCAGCTGTGAAGCAAAGACAAAGAGGAAGCCAACTAACAGATTCCTAATGGCAAAAAAAAGGAGAAACGGGACAAGAATTCCTATCTAATGGTGGAAGGATCGCGTGAAGGATGAAAGGACAAAACCCTAAAGGGGCGCAACCCTCTCAGGAACCCTAGCAGTTGGTGATGTAGAAACCTAGCTGCGACGTGGGTGTATTTTAGGCAAAAGGAATGGATTCACGAGCCAGAACCCTGATTTGCAGAATGTTATTGGGTTGCACGGATGAAAGGAAATTGGATGCGTGAAGGCTGGAAGAAAGTTGCGCGAGCAAGAACCCTAGCCGCACCTATCTTCAATATGGACGCACATTGGAGAATTGGTTGGAAGCGGTGGAGTGTTGGACCTGTTGATGCAGATTGGGCTTAAGCCCAATAACGCTGATTCATGAGCAACGACTGGTGTGATATGGGAGGTGTGTTGCCGTGTGTTGTAAAGTGGTGGTTTACTCACAATGATTGGGTTGATGTATGATTAGTCTCGGCCCAAGAAATGGAGAAGAGAATGTTGACGAAGCGTGGCTGCATATCCTTGATCCGTGTGATGTGCTGGAAAAATTTAGATGACGCGTGTGCTGCTTGTGTTGGGCCGCTGAAACATATGGAATGAATGGCTTGACAATGGTTCTTGGCCCAGCAAAGACACGTACTTCTCATGCCACTTTCAGGAAAAATGTTGTTCACATTGGTGTGGTGAATTGGGCCGCAGACCCAATATCAATGGCAGCTTGGAAATAAAAGACTAGGCGTTGGCCCAGTGCTATAAGCCTTATTGGGGTCACATCAAAAGGTTTCTGAAGTTCTATAATGTTATTAAGCAGAGCCTTAGAACTGCTGGACGCAAAAGGAAAAATGAATTACAGTGAGCTCTAGGTATTTGCAACGTTGGGCACTAACTATATACCATTGGGCACCATTTGGAAAATGGATTCTAGAGAGCTCTAGGGGTTGTAATACTAGGCGTCAAACAACCACTACTGGGTGCCCAAAGGGGCGTTGGGCGCTGCCTTGGTAGCGTTAGGCGTCGTCTGGAACCTCAATTCTAAGGAGTTCTGTGTTCCGTGTTTTATCTTCGCTAGGCGAGGTGTATGGTTTGTAGAAATATTGTAATTGAATGTTATATTAATGCAAAAAAATGATCAATTATCAAAAATTAAATTGAAATGAAGAATATATAATTGATGATATATAATGAGTTTGGATTAAGGTGTGAGACATATGTATAACATGGTATGATGATTTAAATTCATATATGAATGTAATGAGTGAGTTATTGTGTGGAGGTGATGAATGTAGTAACATAACACCCAGGGAGGGAGTGCTACACTGGTGTGGTGTTAGGTGGTGTATTGAGAGAGATTTTGAAGAGACTATCCTGACTCTACTAGTATTAGACTCATGTACAGAAATATTTCTAGTTATGGGAGTCGAAGGAAGTTCTAGCATATCTAGAGTTTCAATATGAAATAAGATCACATCTAGCAGATGTGGGAAATTTACCTATGTCATACTCGAGAATGATTGGTATCTCAATGTGAAGTCTATAACTATAAATCCTGAGAGTCATGAGTAAGTTATGACAAGTGTAGGATCTATGAGTTTTTTCAATACATCGATCTTTTAAAAGTATAATTAAATGTCTAAATTATGATTGAGCCGTTGTATTATGACATTTAGTTCTTGTTGTTGATTGTTGATTTAATGTTGATGATGATTTTGGTTTGTAAAGTGATTATTATTGAATCAAAATTATGATAGACACGGATAGATTCTGATAAAACGGGTGAGCTGTTGAGGTTCTTTGTATAGTAGTTATGATTATTTTATTTTATTTTTTGAGAAAAAAGTTGGTGTACGTAGATTGCTTAATTTTCATTGGCTTTCCCTTGTTTTGTAATTGTAGTATCCATATGCACAAATTGTATATTATACATGGGTAAATAATTTTATAGATGGTAGTATCAAGCAATAGTGAGGTTGCGACTAGAGATGGCAAATAAATCCGTCCCCGTGGGTATTGCCCGAACCCGTCCCCGTTTTGACGGGGAATCCCCGCATTGACTGGGTATGGGTATGGGTATGGGGAATCCCCGACTTTTTCAGTTGGGTATGGGGATGGGTATGGGGAT
>Ga0214542_1009146_pt1 | contig 15696 bp, 16 predicted proteins | sample CNSS1metaG_FD_160096 | JGI IMG/M metagenome (GOLD analysis project Ga0214542, IMG submission 160096) | Root nodule microbial communities from cowpea collected in UCLA plant growth center, Los Angeles, California, USA - CNSS1 | ecosystem: Host-associated > Plants > Roots > Nodule | place: USA... | reverse complement strand
GGATGCAGCTTAATGAAATCTTCTTCTAAGCTAACTTTTGAAGCTTGACACAGTTGGGTAAGAGGTTGAGAAGGAGATTCAGTACTATCCCACATCCTACAATATATATATATATATATATATATATATATATATATATATATATGTATGTATATATAAACAAAAATAAATAGCATGTAAAATGTACTTACAATTTTTTCAACTTCGTAGCATCTTCACCATCACAGTTAAAGATTATCCCTGTACAGTTCATACAGTTTTGAATAGAAACTTTATCTATAAAATATGAGAACATATTTTACTACAACAATTCTACAAAAAAATAGAACACTTTCTATAAAATTACTACAACTTTATAAATGAAAAAAATTGGTTACCTTGGAAGGTTTTCACTTTGCAATAATGTAAAGCAATGACAACATATTGATCCTCTCTAGAGGCAAGAAATGCATTTAACATATCAACATATTGACCAAATAAAGTACACTCCAAATCGATAACTATTGAATGATGTAAAAATTTGTTAGATAAAACTAATGTTAAACATCATATAAAAGAAAAACAATGCTCTTACCCATCAGATTCAATAAGGATGACATTCATCTTGGTCTTCTTACCACCTTTCTCTAACTCTCTCTGTTCCAACACCAGTAAACATTCCAATGACATCTACAGAAAAATAAAACAATAACAAAATAAAGCATGAATGAAAAGTTAAACTAAAAGAAGAAGAAAAAGAAAAGAAGATACTTACTATCTAAGTAATCTGTGTCAAAACCAAGAGCAGTGATGGTTGAAAAAGGGGTGTATGCAGTACTACTTTTCGGAACTAAGTTACATTCGACCAAATTGACCTTGGTTCCAAATTGGAAGTTGATCTTATAGGCGTGATTTGTAGTTCTATAAGAACCACCATTACATGAAAAACTAAAAGATTGAATGGCATTAACCTTATCCTATTTGATTTCAGATTGGAATTTGTATATCAGTGTGCGTTTAATAGATGCATGAATTAGGACACCCTGCATAAACAGTTCCATATATCACATAATAATATCATATTCTAACTAAAACAATAAGGAAAAATAAGAAAATAACGTGCATTGGGTAATACCTTTTTGTCTTGAAGAACAATGTCCATGGAAAATGGAGATTTTCCTTTTGTGTAATCTTCAACAAACCATAACCTTACAACTCTTGCAATGATATTCCAGCTTTCCTTCTCCAGGTTCAGTTCTTGTAATGATTGGGTTTGTTTTTGCAAAGTAGACATGGTGTAAGGAAAACGGGGAATTAGACAATAATGACAAAAGGAAGGTGTGGATAGATGTATTTGTAGAGAACTTAAAAACATAAGAATGGTCTCATGTATTTGTAGAGATCATACATCAAAACTAAAACCAGATGCATGATGTGGTGTTGGTTTCACAAATTAAGTAAAAATGGGGAAAAGAAAAAACACCTTTTTTCACATGCCTAAAGATTCAACTTTTTCTTTTGGTCAAACAATGCATACAAAATTGTAAGATAACATGGATTTGGAAATTCTCCAAAAACTTAACGCTGATATCTTTGTTGGGTATTTAATTTTCAATGGTAGAAGAATCAATAAAGGACAAATATAGATTTCATTAACTTGTAAGCTATTGAAAAAGTCATAGGCATATGATGTTAATAGAAATATATACTTTTCATCTAGAAATTCAGATTTCATACCAACATGTTTTGGTGAAAACTGGAAATATCAGGTATTCATGTCAGAAACAATGCAGATCTGTATTCCGCCAAAAGTAATACAAAAAAAAATAATGCTGAATAGAAAGCATGTAACATATTATTTAAAAGTATATACATAATTTCCAGTCAATCTATTCCGCAGACAAACATTAGTTGTAACACTAATGTGGAAACAATGTAGATCTGCAAATACATATTGGCGTACAAAGCATTAAAAAAAAGAATTGAAGAGAGAAGATGTTATCTCAGAATTGAACAAAACAAGGACAAACCCTAATAAAGAACAACAGATGAAGTAATACCTTTGCTAGTGATAAGTAATCTGGTTGAAAACTTGTGCACAGACGATTTGGCGTCAAAAAAGCAAATAAGATTTCAATACTAATACAAACTTGCTGAAGAAGCAAACTACAAATGTGCTCCAATTCATTTAATTTATTAGAAAAATAACATGGATTTCGAAATTTGTTTTGTCAAACAATGCATAACATGGATTTGGAAATTTTCGATAAACTTAAGGCTCATATGCAAATGAAGTCATAGGAAGATGAAGTGCGTACCTTGCGAGTGTTAAGAAATTTGGTAGAAAACTTGTGCATACAAAGATTGGGGTCAACAAAACAGATCAGATTTCAATTTCAATATTGATAAAAACTTCATGGATAAGCAAAGTAAATATCTGATGGAATAAATTTATTAATTAATTTTATTATAATTATATGACGTGTTGATATGCATTAATTATGAGCAGTGAAAAATATGGTCGAATATATACAAAATATATCGAGAAGTATAAACAATAATAACATTACACAATTTCAAAACTAGAGTTTACAAATTATTAAAATTGAAAAGACGAGAGAGATTTTTGACGGTTGAGTATGGCATTAAGTAATTGCAAAAGTGTCTTGAATAGCGAAAAAATGAAAAAAATCTTAAAAGTCATTTTAATCAACAGTTAAAAAATCAAATTTTAAATTAGAAAATCTTTTTTTAAAAAAAAAAAAATACTGACTGATAAGACATTTTGGTGTCTAACATTAAATAAATGGCAAAGATATTGAATTCTGGAAAAAGATATGAAGCAGTTTGAATTAAATGATAACTTTTTAAAATGGCAATAATATAGTTGAAAATGAACATACTTAAACATGTATATATATATATATATATATATATATCATAAAATAAAATAATAATTCATATGAACAATAAACGGATATTCAGTCGCGATGATAATATTCATCTATATTAAACAAAACATTGACATCCTGGTTTCTGTTTTCACCGTCAACCTCGAAGATAACTATGTCTCTTTCCTCTAGTCCATGAACATCACAAAATCTTTTCCATCCACTGCCTATCTTAACAGACTTAACCCTTATCAACAACTTGCATTGACCTTGTGCTTCTGGACCATAAAGCATAATATTTGACAATTGACTATTGCAAAAATATTTACATAAGTGTGAATTCAAATCCTGTAGAACAAAATAAGAAGAAATAATATGAAATCAAAATAAGGTATTAATAAAGAATAATAGAAGAGAAAACAACAAGTTTGGTCATGAAACCTTACCAAAAGACTTGATTTGCAGTTTTTTTTAGATAGCCTGAACTCAAAATGAATTAACTTGGACGTTATCAAAGGAGCATTTGTTCGAACATGACTTAAAAATTTATGAACATTTGACTCTGAACAATGTTCGTAAAGGTATATTTCAAAAGCTGAATTTCTAGTGTGTCTTAAATAACAAAGTTTGGGTGGTTTTAAATGATAAAAATTTCTTAGATCAGACCACCCTTCAGTAATCCTTAGATTATAAATATCCATGTTGAAGGTAACATGGTGAACATTACCCTAGTTATCAGAAATAGTCCAATGTGGACCGAGTTCATGGCATAATCTTATGACAAACAAACGGTTCACGAACCCAAAATCCTTGTCAAAACAAGAAGACCATAAAAAAAAATAAAAGAAAATCAGATAAGAATGGTAGTAAAGATTTGAATGTGTGACATATTACACAAACTTGTTCTTCGAGGAAAATAGCAAAGAATCCACCCTTCCACTTTGCAGAAAGAATGAAACTTTCACCAAGTATGCATTGCTTAGTGGTCATTTGTTAAAACAAAAGACGGACGATCTATGAATGAATCGTATGTGAAAGTTTACAACTTCATGAAAATTGAATCAGTTTTATAGACATTGAAGTAGATGGTAATGTATTCTAATATTTGGTGATTAGAACATGTGTACCTTTCTGTAATGGAGAAGAAGTTGAAAAATGACTCAGTGTAATGTGAAATGTTGAATATGACGATGAGAAACGATGATCATGAAACAGAGAAGATAAAAAGAGTGTTGGTGAAAGAAATCTTGAATAAGAACATGCATACCTTTCTGCAATGTAGAAGATAAAAGCTTGTTGTAGATGATGATCAAAGAAGAGGATGCACAAATGGATAAGATAAGAGCCAGAAGAGAGAAGTGAATGTCTTTTGAAATCTGAAAAGACGTAATGGTGATCAAAGAGTGTTCTGATTAAAATATGAAAGAGAGCAGTTGAGAAATCTTGACATTGGAATGATGATTTTTTTGAGAAGTGAACACCATAATGAAAGAAAACCTGCATAGTGATCAATAATCGGAATTATTATTCATTAGTAGATAATTTAAAGGTTGTAATAGATGATGATCAGAGAAGAGAAGAGAATGCAAAAACGGAGAAGATAAAAGGCAGATGAGAGAAGTAAATGTCTTTTGAAATGTGAAAAGACGTAATGGTGAGCAAAAAGTGTGCTGATTAAAATATGAAAGAGAGCATTTGAGAAGTCTTGACATTGCAATCATGATTTTCTTGAGAATTGAACACCATAATGAAAGAAAACCTGAACCATGATCAAGAATATGAATTAGTTCAATAATGAAAACGTGTGGAAGATGAAGCAACAATTTAAATACGTAAAATATTGCTTTAATAATCATTATCTCGAGTAATGCGAATATTAATGACTCTGAATATTGATTAACACTATAATATTATTTAAATTGATAGATTAACAAATACTGGATTTTTATTTGATCATTTAAGTAAATATTTATGTAATATTTATATAAAAATAATTAAATATTAAATGATTAGGTTAAATTCAAATGATCTAGGCCACCGAATGTTCTTAGAATTAATATTTAATGTTTACGTTAAACTCTTTTTAAAAAAATAAAAAATAATATTTAATGTTTGGTCTGCCGTTTTAATTTTGAATTTAGATAGAATGATAATTAAATTGATAATTCAAAATATAATTATCATTTATTTAGAGTTATTTCTAAATTGTGATTTTCATATTTTTATCAAAGAACTTCCAAATTAAAATAATTACGTTGACATAACTATATAACGACAAAAAGAAAAAACATATAACTTGATATATATAAAGTTTAAATTACAAAATACACACATATATATATATATATATATATATATAAACATAATAATAACTGCATGAAATATTAAAGTTCAGTTTAAATTTAAAAATACATAACTACAAAATATATATAAGAAGTTCAAAAAAAAAAAAAATAACATAGTAAATGTTCAACTTTTAAACCAAATTAAAGGATAATGAACTTTGATATGAATGCTTGGTTTTTTGCTTTCAACTTCAAAAAAGAGTTCACTGTGACCCTCTGCAGATAGTTCATGAAGAGCAGAAAAATTCTTCCGGCTAGCTCCTAACTTTACATACTGGCGTCTTATGATCAATTTACATTCCATTTCACCCCTTGGTCCGTGTAGAACAACAAATGAAAGTCCATTGTTTTGAAAATAACTCGCAAATTCTTTTTTCAAATATTGGAAACATAATGTGAAGTCATATTACTTATTAAGAAGGCATGTAAAAAAATAATTAACCAAAAAAATAGAACTAACCAAGTGGCTGGCTTTACAATAGTATTTGGATAGTTGAACTTGAAAATGAATTAACTTTAACATACTTAGAGGACGACATATGCAAATATTGTTTAGGAAATTCGCTCAGAGTTGTGAGTCTGTCGGACGGTTAGAGATGTGCAGTTGAAAAGAAGAATTTCTGACGTATTTGAACAAAACCAATTTGTCAGACTTATCTGCATAGAAAGATATTAAATCATTCTAGCCTTCGGTAATTAGTGGAGTGTGAATATCCATGTTGTAGGTAACATTGTGAACATTACTTTCGTAATCAACAATGGTCCACTGTGAACCAATGTCCTTCCCATATCGTATTTTGAACAGTTGGTCGACGTGTCCAAAAGCCTTCACAGATTAGCAAGGTCAGAATAAAGAAATAAAAATAAAGATAAAAAATAAATGTGAAGGAATAAAAAAACCTGGTCCTTCAGAAACATATAAGGAATCCACCAATAAGTTTTGCAGACAGTATAGATTGTGGGGTGACAATGGACGCCATTGCACGATAATAGATTGGTGAGGAAGAAGATTAGTAAGAGAAGATAATAGGTAAGAGAAGAAAAAGAAGATTTGTCACTCGGTAGTTGGTAATGCGTAACAGAGGTTGGGAATATATATATATATATATATATATATATATATATATATATATATATATATATATGTATGTATGTATGTATGTATATAAAGAGAATAAGATAAGTCATACCTGTTCGAAGCGTCCGTACTTACTGGACATACTGCTTCATAATTGATGCAATCGATTGGGAATAAAAAACTTAAAATGAAGTACGAATTAAAAAAAAATGTTAAAATAAAAATTTAAAATATAACAAAATATTAATTATAAAATGATAATTTGTAAAATGATCATTAACTTTTAAGAAGATAATAAGAATAAGAATAAATAAAATTCCACCTCTTGAATAAAAACATTTAAACCAAAAAAAATATCAAAGCTTTAACAAAAACAAATCTGGGTAAAGATAGAAGAAGAAGATAAAAAAATAAGAAATCTGGGTAAAGATAGAAGAATAAGATGAAAAACATTGAGAAACATCAACTGTTTGCTTTGATAAACTGAAATCTGGCAGTGACCAATGTTATACGCAGTTCTTTCATCAAGAAAAAATTAAATAACACACATAAAACAAAAAATATATCACATGTGAAGATGTTAGAGAAACACATTGACATGAAGAATCAAAAAAAAGAAAAAATACAGAGAGTTATGCAGAGAAAAAGACTGACGGTTTTTTGGTCTTCAAGAGTCTTGAATAAAAACATTTAAACCACAAAAAAAAAGAGAATCAAAGCTTTGAAAAGAATAAATCTGGGTAAAGATAGACGAAGAAGATAAAACAAGTAAGAAATCTTCGTAAAATAGAAGAAGATCAAAAACATTGAGCAAGATCAACTATTTCCTTCGAAAACCTAAAATTAGGCCATGACCAATGTTATACTCAGTTCATTGATCACCAAAACTTCAAGAACACACATAAAACAAAAAAAAAAAAAAAAAAAATAACAGATGCGAAGATGTTAGAGAAACACAGTGAGATGAAGAATTGAAAAAAAGCAAAAATCCAAAGAGATCTGCAGAGAAAAAGACTGACCGTTTTTTGGTCTTTAAGACTCTTGAATGTTTTGGAACTCTTCATTTCAAGCTTGTAAGTTCTAAAAAATAGCATCAACGAAATCTGGGTTAAAATATAAGAAGAATATGAAGCTGAACCAAAAACGAAATATGGGTAATCACACGAAACTTGGTCGCGAAGAAAAATCGGATGACAAAGAAGAAGCTGAAACCTTACAACGAAACTTAGGTAAAAATAAAAGAAAACGTCAAATGTTTAGTTCAATCAACTGAAATCTGGCTGTGAACAATATTCTAGTTCGTTCATGCATCTGAAAAAAATTTCAAAAATATAAAAGGTTAGAAAAATAGGAAGACAGAGAAGAAGCTGAAACAATACAACAAAACATGCGTAAAAAAAAGATCAATTGTTTCCTTCAGAAACCTGTAAAAATGAAAGAACAAAAATAAAACAAAGTAAATAATAGATTTGAAGATGTTACAGAAACACATTGAGATCAAGTATCGAAAAAAAAAACAAAAATACAAAGAGATCTAAAGATGAACATTATGTGGAGTCCATGGTGTTTCGATGGCCTGAGAAAGGGAGACAAAATTCAAAAGAAACTCAAAAGAAGATGAAGAGTTTGAACGAGTCACAGAGAGAAATGGAGAGAAAAACTCTGAAGAATATGAGAAGAAGATGAAGCGTTTGAAGGTGTGAAAGTGAGAATGAAAGACGAAAAGTCAGAAAGAGAGAGAAGAAGTTTAAGAGTCTGCGATGAAAGAGGAGAAATATGCGGTGGGATACACTAACACAAAAAAGCCCTATAACGTCACCCCAATAACGTCTGCCTAAAAAATGTCCAACGTTAAAAATGAACGATGACATTTTTGTAAATAACGGGAACATTTTAACGTCTGCCCGGTCTACGTCAAACGTTACTTAACGTCTGTTATAAAATACCCTGACGTCATTTAAAACAGGACGTCGGACCAGCACGCGCCAAACGTCCCTTGACGTCGGACCAGCACGCGCCAGACGTCACTTAACGTCGGATACCTCACCCCCGATGTTAAGCTTTGTTTATCTTCTGCACGAAACGCAGAAACCCTTACGCTGTTCATCATTTTCGCGAGAGTTCCCGCCGGCGACGCCATTTCCGACCTCCTCCAAGTGAGTTTCGAAAGGTTTTCGCCATCAAACTTGTTGGGATTGATTATGGGTTGATTTTACGCGTTTTAAACTGATTATTTTGCGTTTTCATCTCTACATGGCTCTTCAGAATGCAGGAATCATTGTTTTCAAGGATGACGAGTCACTTCCACGGGGAAAGCAAATTTCACCATCTCTGCGGTTAGCAATCGAAGAGTCTCGAATATCTGTTGTTGTTTTCTTGAAAATTTATGCAGAGTCGTGGTGGTGTTTGAAAGAGTTGGAGAAAATAATGGAGTGTCACAGAACCATAGGGCAAATGGTGATACCAGTGTTCTATGATGTTGATCCCTCTGAAGTCCGTCATCATACGCCTTTTGAGCAAGATTTCGACAAAGGAAGAAGAAAAGGTGCTGGATTGGAAGCAACGTTGGAGGACGAGACTTGGTGAGACTGGTGGTTTCTCAACGACTGAAATCCTATGTGTCAAGCAACGAAGCGCTCCCTGCTTCCTTTGATTTTTTCAACAAATTGTCTCTAAGAATAACATTTTTTAAATTCATAACATGAATGTAGGTTTGAAAGGGTAAACAAGCCCCTGGAGCATTGGAAAGAGGCACTTTCTGTAGTTGTTCAGAGCTCATGAGTTGTAGACTTAGATCCAAGGTAATAGAAACGCTTCATACTTCATGAATTTTTACCAAACATTGTCTCTCAAAATACTAATTATGATATTCATGACATGTATCAAGGGGGAAAATGAAGATTGCTGATAGGATAGACTTCCTTGTGGAGATGTGGATGGTGGGACTTCATATAGGTGCTGAAATCCCAATTAGGTGTGCAGTAAAATCTGGTTAATTAAAATCTTTCTTGCTTACAGATTTTTCGTGTACATTGTCTCTAAAACTAACATCTATGAAATTCACATGTATGAATTAGTGAAATGGAGATTGATGATAAGATGGACTTCCTCTTGAAGCAATGGAGGGAGGTATTTTGTGAGCCTGTTAGCATCTCAAAGGTTGCACTCTTTGGTCTAAGGTAATTGAAACACTTTATTCTTTCAGAGTTTTACTCAACATTCTATATTTTCACAGCCTAGATAAAAATGCTATTGTTATCTATATTAGTTTAGAATATATGTTGAAACTTAAGTTCTATTATATATAACTGTAACTCCAGAATTGTGCTGAAAGTATAACGAAATTGTTTTGGGAATTTTCTAATTTTCAGGTGTATAGATGTTGTAAAAACAGTCAAATTTAAAAAAAATAGAGCAATTTAACGTCTGGTGTGCCCTGACAGACGTTATTTAATGTCTGACCATACCAGGGTCGACGTTATTTAACGTCTGACAGACCCTGACAGACGTTAAATTGCTCAGGTTTTTGGCTCGTTTTAGCGCGAAAATTAACGTCTGTTGTTACTGGCCCCAACGTTGGATAACGTCGGACTCTTAATGGACCGACGTTAAGTGATGTCTGCTATTTTACCGACGTTATTTTGATGTCATCCGGCACGACTTCGGTGTTTGGGCAGACGTCAAAGGTCAAAAATATCGAATGTTAAAAGGCTTTTTTGTGTTAGTGATATGTGGAAAAAGTGGAAAAAGAGAGAATTGTATTTCTTTTTGAATTTTTTTCGAAGTGTCAAAATTAGGAGAGTGTGAGACGTTAGCTTTCTTTCTTTTTATAGATAAAAAATTTTGAATTGAAGTGTGTGATATATATTATTTAATTGAAAAAGTTGCTATTTGTTAGTTCCCATTTGTAATAAGATATATATATATATATATATATATATATATATATATATATATATTATTTAATTGAAAAAGTTGTTATTTGTTAGTTCCCATTTGTATTAAGATATAGATACATGATTGTTATTTTCATTTCCAATGGTGTATCTTACTTTCTTTGCACTCATATCAAATTCGTAGATAATCAACTAGTATTAAAATCAAAACTAAGACAAAAAGGCTTGGATGGTTGGCTCTCTAGGTATGATTTTTTGTCTATAGGATTATAATTTTATAATTGTTCGATCTACTTTCTTCCTCAATTATTTATAATTGTGCATTCGTTGTAGTGTAATGTTCAAATTGGCTCATATGAATGTGGTTCCTATATAATGCAATGGATGTCAACTGTTATTCTTGCTCGTATCACGAGTAGTTGGGAAACAGTAATAATTTAACTATATCAAATACTTATCTGCACTTTTGTCTTGGTTTATATACTTATTAAAATTATGTTTTTTATGCGCATAAAGTTTATACAAATTTTACCCTATTACACTAATCCTTCTGAAGTCCATTAGATATTTAAGGATAACTTGTGCTAAGTACATTATACAAATGTACAATAGTCTATAGTACATCTATTTATGGTAGGATGATCTTGTAATGAACAATATGTTAAGTATTTTGCCTTATTTTAATTTGAACAGTATAATATTATTTTTCTAGCTGGTTCTTGTTATGTGGTTTTAAATTTGCAGGTTTATTGTGTAGGGTTTAACAGAAACAAAATCTACGTAAAAAAAACACCTATTTTATGCCTTAGTTGTGACAAAAAATGAGACAGAAAGGTAGAAAGATGATAGTGATTTTATTTTTTATTTTTAATGGACATTAGGCCTCGGTTGTGCTATATCTGAGGTCGTAACTCTCACTTTTCTGCCTCGCGTTCCACGAAAACCGAGGTATAAACACAACACTCATTTTGTTTTTACTTTTTATTTTTTAATTCATATTAGGCTTCAGTTGACTTTAGAACTGAGGCAATAAGGGTCAAATATGTCTCGGTTGATAACCAAGGCAGAAAGGTTACCCTTTTTCGCCTCGACTGCATATGCCTTCGGGTCTTAAACCGAAGTCAAATGGCCAAAATAACAGCGGCGGAAACCCTTTCTACACTGGTGATTAAAACTAAGCAATATTGAAATTGTGATTATAGAGAAAACCTGAGACTTCTCCCAAAAAAGTCCATATGAGAAAAGATTCAAAAAGATGTATAAATAGTTTAAAGTATCTTGTTCTTACAGGACCGAAATAATCATACAAGACCACTACACCTATTTTCACTAGATCCCGGTTGCTCATCCTTCGATTGATAGTCTTAGGGTGGTTCTTCTTTTTCTACTCGATCTTCGATGCAAAAGAGTTGGGTACTTGTAGAAAAAACTTCGACGTTCAACATTGCAAGAAAAAATATTATTATCTACTATAAAAATTTATATGTAATCTTCAAAATCCATAAGTAAAGCAGTTTTATCTTGCAAGTCAAGATTGTATCATATTATCAAACTGCCAACTATAGTTATCAAAAGAATCTAAAAATCTTATCTCATCTCTCACTTCTAATTATAGGATTTCCTTGTGAACTTTGCATTGTTCACGAATTAATGAAGGTCCAATAATGTCTTAATTGTGCTTAATACTATTTATGCGTTATTAATCGTTTCTTCTACCTAATTTTATCTTACGTTTGAAGGGTTGTAGTCCTGCCTCTACGAAACTCCCCACTCGTAGACCTACTCTACGGACTTGCCCGCTCGTAGTCCAACACATGTGATCCACCAGCTACGTACCTCTCCGCACGTAGCATCTCTCAACTGTGAGCACGGAACATATGAACCTACCTCGTTCGTACCCCCACAAGAGAGTAATTGAGTATGAACTTCCCCGTTGATACCATCACATGTTAACCACCATCCATGAACCTACCTGCTCATGGCACAACATCTTCTAATCCACGTTCGCATCAATGCGTACAAACAATACACACAAACCGCACTAAACTCGCTTGGGCTAAAAGCCTTAGCTTAAGCGACCAGGCCTGTCTCACTTAAGCTAAACTTCCTCGCTTAAGCGAGCGTGCCACAGTGGTTCATAGCGAAGCCTCGCTTAAGCAAGCCTCAACTCGCCTTGGCGAGATCGCCCTTCGCCTAACACCAAAACACTCACCTAGGCGGCGAGTTAAGCCAAACCACAAAACTCTGCATGACATCTCGCTTAAGTGAGAACCTCTCGCCTGAGCGAGAGTCTCCGTCGCGCAAAAGTAAAACCCTCCGCCTGAGCGAGGGGCTCAAGTAGAACCACACAACTCTTATGGGTTCTCGCTTGGGCGAGATACCCTCGCCTGAGCGAGATGCTCGCATACAAATATTCTCGCATTTATGGTTTTCTCACCTCGGCGAGCCTTGCTCGCTTGAGCGAGAATACCAAACATTTTCACTATTACGCACATGAAAACTAAAAACCATACCAAATTCATATCCCAGAAACCCATACCTCAATTTGGAATTAGGCACAACTCTCACAACACAAATACAAACTAACATAATTCCCATTTTATTGAGTTTAAACCATAATAACCCGAAAAATACAATAACCCAGTCAAATTCATACACATGAGTAAGCATTTCAATCAAACCCTATCAAGGCACTCCAACTCCCAATTCACATCATGTATAGCACCAAAAATTCATAACCAAACCCTTCCATACATGCATTTCAGAATACCCAACATTCATAAGCATATAACCATACAAAAGAACTCCCCTAACCTGGAATTTCCTTGGCTTTTAATTTGAATTGTGCGTCTTCCCTGGAGTACCAATGCTCTCTCTTTGGCTTTTCCCAATTCAGCTCTCAATTGCCCTAATCCTCACAGTTCACTCTAGATTTTCGTACCCCTCTACCTATACCAAAATACCTGGAGTACCAATGCTCTCTCTTTGGCTTTTCCCAATTCAGCTCTCAATTGCCCTAATCCTCACAGTTCACTCTAGATTTTCGTACCCCTCTACCTATACCAAAATAACAGATGCAAAAACCCTTCCTCTCACCTCAATTTCTCCTTATATAAGTGCCAAAACGCAAATTGTTATTCAAGGCCCATAATTTAATGATTTTTCAGCCCCTCTTGGCTGCCCTTCTACTAGGTTTTCCTCCACCCTTTCACATTCATGCCACAATATACTATTTAGCAAAAAGAAAATTAAAGTTGGGTTCACAAAGGTTCGAACCCATACCCTCACAATACAAAGTCAAAACACAACCAAACAACCAAATTTCCATTTTGTGATAATTCTTATAAATATAGAGTTACATTATCACTTCTCATGCTCTCACATGTTATTAAAATTAATAATAAAACAAACATCACATAATTGGCATACATAGGACTCGAACCCAAGTCCTTTCACACAATCAAAGTACTCTCAATCATTTGAGCTACTACTTTTCCACATCATAGCACTCCTCATTAAATGCCTTAAAGGCTTCTACTACCTGCATTTATTAAATAATTAATTATTTATTTATTTTAATTTCTCGAGTCTTACACCTTCAGGGGGAAGTTTTTCTCCGAATATTTCCCAGACAGTGTCCGGTATGCCAAGGAGGTGGAATTCCTCTAGTTGACTCAGGGAGGAAAGTCAGTGACAGAGTATGTTGAGAAATTCAAGCACCTCGGCTGTTTCTACACTCTACCACTCGATGAAGAATGGAGATGTCGCAAGTTTGAGAATGGTCTCCGTGGTGATATATGCTTGATGGTAGCCCTATTATCCATCAAGGATTTTGCCGCCCTGGTGGAGAAAGCCAAAGTGATGGAGAAGATGAAGAACGAAGTAGAAGGTCAACGCCCTCAACACTAGAGGATTGGTGGGCCATCTGGGTCCAAACCGAGGCATGAGGAGCGAAGAAAACCTTATGACAGACCTCACCATCATTTTACTAATAGAATTAACCACAATTGTACACATAAATTTTTAGGCTTAGTTGAAATTGGTTTAATTATAACCATAACAAACACTTTAGTTCATAAAATATGTTTTCAGTCTTCTCTCTATATTATTTTTAATTTTAGAAATGAATACAAACGAGTAATCAAAAAAAGAAATAACAAGAATATTTCTCTCTAAGAATGTTAGAAAAATGATTACTCAAATAATACTATTAATAATAAAAATATAAAATAATATTGTACCTGATCGGTATTATTTCGGTGCGGAATCAGACGATCTCAAGAACCCTCTGTGTCGAACCTCCTCCTGTTCCTCCCTGGACTCCTCCTGGATATCCCTGGGCTCTTCCTGGATCTCCCTACCGTCTGCACTCCGGGGGTGCGGGTACCTGCAAGCACTCTGACGCTCAAGTCAGAGAGTGATTGATATGGGGTGTAATTGGTTAGTGAGAAAAACGTACCTTTACTTGTACACTAGGCCTTAATTTATACTAATTTCTTAATGGACCTGTTATTAATATTTGCGGGCCATTTGTATTTGAGGATCGATTCCTTCCCTTTCCGACTGAGGTTGCACGCATCGGTTCTTTCCTTATTGGCTGGAATTGTTCTTCTGTGCCTTTAATAAAGATCAGTTCTTTCCATTCTAAGGTTTGTCCGTCTGTACTTTTGTCAAAGATCCACTCCTTCCTTTTTTGGGGTTTGGCCGTCGGTACTTCTTACACATCAACTCCTTCCTGTTTGGGGTTTGGCCGTCTGTACTTCTCAAATATCAACTCCTTTCGTCTGTACTTCTTACATATCAACTCCTTCCTTCTGTACTTCTCACATATCAACTCCTTCTTTTTTGGGGTTTGATTGCATGTTGCCCCTCTATACCACATGTTCCGCCTGCTACCCCTTGGGTCGGGATGTACTCGGCCAAGAGGGCCGGGAAGTACACGGCCACTGCGCTTATTGGGCTGCCAGCGTTGCGCTGGATCCAAGCCCTCATGGTTGGGCCAACGTGTGGGGACGCTCCTACCTGGACCGGGATGATCCCGGCCAGCTTCCCCTTACTGGGCCGGGATGTACCCGACCATACACTCGACGACATGGTAGTCATGTCAGATTCACTCGAGCAACACGTCAAAGATTTGGACGAGATCTTGGCAGTCGTACGGAAGTATGACATGAGACTGAATCCAGAAAAGTGTGTTTTCGGGGTTGCAGGCGGAAAGTTCCTGGGTTTCATGTTAACCCACAGGGGAATAGAGGCCAACCCCGACAAGTGCCAAGCAGTTGTTAACATGAGGAGTCCAGCCAACATCAAAGAGATACATAGATTGGTAGGGAGGCTAACTGCGTTGTCACATTTTATGCCTAAGTTAGCAGAAAGAATCCAGTCGATGCTTAGGCTCATGAAAAAAGCGCAAAAATTCGTATGGGATGAGGCTTGCGAGCAATCTTTCCAAGCATTGAAAGAGTATTTGTCTTCTCCCCCAGTACTACAGAAGCCTAGCAAGGGGA
>Ga0214542_1009145_pt1 | contig 15696 bp, 4 predicted proteins | sample CNSS1metaG_FD_160096 | JGI IMG/M metagenome (GOLD analysis project Ga0214542, IMG submission 160096) | Root nodule microbial communities from cowpea collected in UCLA plant growth center, Los Angeles, California, USA - CNSS1 | ecosystem: Host-associated > Plants > Roots > Nodule | place: USA... | reverse complement strand
AACTATTAAAAGGAAAAAAAAAAACACATGAAAAATTTAAGTTGCAAAAGTTAACATACAAAAATAATCAAATAAAATAACAAAACAATAAATCAAAGAAAGATATTAAATTGCAAAAATATAAAAGGAGATAAAATCAATATTAAAGAAAATAGGTTAATTTCACTACTCTTTCAAATTAGGATTCATTATTGATTTTCTAAAGATGATTGTTATTCGATTGATTTTTGTCTTAAATTTTCAATTAATGAATGTAAATTCTCAATTAATTTGTTGGCATTCATACTATTAACTAAAGTACATTCTCATTAAAAGCAACAGTTAATTAATCATAGTAAATTTAACCAAAGTACGTTTTCAACAGTAGATTATATCAAGTAAAAAGTTAATTAACCAAAATATATTGTTGATTATTTTTTGTTAAAGTTTTCACATTTAATAAAGTACATTTTCAATTATTGGAAAAAACTCATTCAATAACAAGTTTTTAAGTTAATCAAAGTATATTCTCAATTAAAATTAAAAACTTGTAAAAATAATTATATTCGTACCCTTAGGCATTAACCATTATCTTTCACCACTTATAAGGTTGTTATCCTCTTAAGGAAGTCACCTTCCCCACCAATTTGAATATCTAATCATTTGTGCTTAACCATTGAATTGTCATTTCATTGCCTATAACCAGTAGTTATGGTACATGTTGAACAAATCCTCCCTACATTAAGGTATCCCCTTTTTCATCATCACATTTATAATCATTACTCCTTTTCAACCTTAATTTAGTGTTAACCTTTCATTAAATCATATGAGCACCACATCTCATACCATAAAGTCGAGTACCAAGAAAATCTCTTCCTTTAATTGTCCATTTCACTTTAACACTTGGACATCTTCAATAGTTTCTCTCCCTTAACTTCACAAGGTCTAATTCCCTCTCTTTTACTACCAATTTTCAGTTAGGTCCAATTTCTCTATATTTTCAATCCCGCAATTATCCTCACTCACGACCCAATTTGGTTTCCCGACCACACACAACACTCAAACCCACCAATCTGCATTCTAATACGGCACCTAGCGGCAACCATAGTGCCGCCAGGCGATTCCTGCAATTTCCATGAACCACCAATTTTCCCCATGCCCTGCGAACCTTGATTTATGCACACAACTCCCATTTCAATAGATTTGACAGTTCCATAGCATACGACACCCATTACAACTCATTTATTCACTCTTTTTGGGACAACTAAACTACCAAGTTTTCCTTAAGATAACAAAACCCCAATTTCCAACCCTAAGACACTTTGCCACTGTTTCATTCACTCATTCCTGCTAATACATAAAATTATACGTCATACAATATCAAAATCATTGGTTAATAACTACAGTTAGCTTTTCCACTGATCAGAAACAACCCAATTCACAAAAACATTGATTCGAGCCAAAACTTGCTCGTGTTGCCTGGCGGGTCACTCGCTACCGCCAGGCGCTTCATCCAAACCCAGAAAACTGGGTACATCGCTATGTGCGCCTAGCGGTCAGGAATGTGCCGTCAGGCGGTTCCTTCTCCAGGAACCCAGAAATGCCAAACATGATGACATTCAGATGACATTCAGGCGGTTCCAGAAACACAAAAATTTAAGTAGAATCAGATGACATTCATATTATTCATAAGGCATAGCATGCGATTCAAGCTTAAAATCAATTAAAATGTGTAAAACTCCCCTAACTTGGAAATCCTTGCTTAAACTTGATTAAAGCTTTGATTCTCTCTTCCTTAGCACAACAATGGCTTTTTCTCTGCCCTTCTCTTCCTCTTAGCTCCTTATCTCACTCACTAATGCAGTGTTTTCTCTCAGAATACTCTGCTACACGGATACCTCAAATGGCAACCCAACCAAAAACCTTTCTCTCCCTTTAATTGGTCACTTTAATTGGTTCTTAATTATGGTTAATGGCCAAAACGAAAAATTATCATTATTCCACTTAATGCTCATTGAATTAGTGTTTTTTTAATGGCTTTCCATAGGGTTTCCTTTAACCCTTCTAATTCCATCCAAAACTAACCTTAGTAAAAATAAAGTTTAATTTGGTTTTGTCCAAGGTTTGAACCTATAACCAAGCAACTACCAAGTCAATTCATAACCACTCAACCAATTCATGTTCCATGCTAACTAATATAATTCAGGTATTATATCATTCCAAAACATGATCACATATATAACAATACAAAAATAAATAAATAACACAATAACAACATTCATAGGACTTGAACCCAAGTCCTTTTACACAATTAAGTACTCTTAACCATTTGAGCTAGTACTTTTCCACGTCATACAATTTAGAATTTAAGGTCATAAAGGCTCCAACTATCCGCATTTATTAATTAATTAATTATTTAATTAATTAAATTTCGCGGGTCTTACAATTGACGTTTAGCCCCACTTTCTACCGATTAGCCTTGTGGGTGCTCAGCCTTACTTTTCCACCGCTGAACCTTGTGCAGTTTGATAGCATTTTGTATTTGAAGCATTGGGCATGATTCCAATGGCACCCAACGCGAGTATTTGCTTCAAAATCAAACTTTTGTTGTCCAAAACATGCTCCCTTGAGTTCTTGCTTATTTTCATCCACTAGGATTGTTCTATATTCACTTATTTACACACTTAAAGGAGAGATTAGAGGTAAAGCAAGCAGAAAATAGCTAAAACATAAAATAATAAAAAGCACACTAAACTTGAGAGTATAACAAGATAGAAGCTAGGAAATAATTGATTTGTTCATGACAATAAACACACAAAAAATGGTAAAAATGGACGTTATTATTAACCATCCAACCAATTCTCATACCCAATTCACCAAAGATGCCACTTCGCATTACTCTCATAGCGAGCCCCGACGAAGTATACCACTTCCCATTACTCATATCAAGAGTCCCGACAAGATACACAATTTCCCATTACTCTTATAGAGAGCCTCGACGAACTATACAACTTCCATAATTAACCATCCAACCAATTCTCATACGCAATTTACCAAATATGTCACTTCTCATTACTCTCACAGCGAGCCCCGATGACGTATACAATTTCTCATTACTCATATCAAGAGCTCGGGCAAGATATGCAATCTCCCATTACACTTATTAAGCCCTGGTGAAGTGCACAACTTCCCATTACTCTTATCGAAAGCCTCGATGAAGTGCACCTCCAGTACAATTTACGTAGAGATACCATTCATTACCTTCATATCTAGGTATAAACTATCTCATCATGATCACACATCAATTAACAATCACATGATTATCTATATTCATGATCCATAAACACATAGACACATCAAGGCCTCATCATCATATGTGTCACAAAACATTGAAATCATACAATCCTCATCATTATATTTAACATACATCATTCATCATGCCCAACATCCAATATACTTCAAACATAGTATATCATTATTTATCACAACAAAATATCAGCACATTACAACCATGAAAAACCAACAATCATATGTAACATATATCTCCCACTATAGACATCCAAAGAAAGATCACCAACTGTCAAAATTTCAGTTAAATTGAATAGTTAACGAACCGAGAAACACACTTTTATGAAAATTACGCAAACTAGAAAAACAATGACGCCCGACGCCGAGAACCTGGCACCCAACGCTCAGAAACTCGAGACCTATTGCTTGGCGGTAGGAGAGCAGCACTAGGCAACCCCAAAACACGAGACTCAGGGCCTGGAAGAAGGAAGCCAATGCTCAGCGGCCCCTGCTGCGCAAAAATACGAAAAACAACATTTTTTTATGGACAAGCCACTAGTTTCACTCATACCAAGCATCCAAAACATGCACAACCTTACCAAACATGTACTATCATCTTTAGTTAACTCAAGAAAGCAAAATACACCCATCACTAATCCTCTTTTACAAATTTCATCGCATCCAACTTTGAATTTACACAACAAAATTTTACTGCACACTATTAATCCACTTTTAACCATCCATTAAACCTTTTTTACTTACCTTTTCAACCTTTTATTTTGAGCACCAAAACAATTAACCAATACATCAACACCACCAAACTAAACACTACACTTAACAAATTATTGACACCACCTCATGAATTTTTATTGTTATTGAACTTTTACTGCACCAAACATCCAAGATAATTTGCACACACTGAAACCATATTCACTGTGTAAACCTTTCACCCAAAATGACCAAAGTTAATCCCAAAACCATTATCAACTCAACTCAATAACATTCTTTATAAAAAATGAATTTCCCTCTTGCATCATTCCCCTAATTGTCATTGACAAAATTTATTAAAAAAATAGTTCCAATTCCCATATGCTAAAGTTCATAGCGATCAAAATTACTACTATTAAATTTACACCAACATGCTCCATGTAATTTTCTTACACCTCTTTTAACAACAAAAAATCAACATGTCAAAGCTATAATAATTCCAACCAATTTACATCCCAATGGCTTCCTTCTCTATCGCCAAAAATCACAATTCCAAGAAAAATGAAATTCAATCATACTATTGTCTTCACCACGATACCACAAGATTGTAATAACGTTGTCGTCAAGTGATCAAATTAATACTACTTATCTATAACAACTTCAGTATTATTAAGAAAGTAGCCAAAAAAACTAGTATGGGTTAAGTTAACCTTAAGTCGTCTCCCAACGAACACGGAATTGATTTTTAACAAGTTAGTTCTTATAAAATCTATACAAAAGAGTTAGTCAAATAAAAATATGAGAGATAAAGATAAAAAGATAAAATAAGATAGAAAAAATAGTAAAGAAAAATAGGTCGATTCCACTGTTTTTTCAAAATAGGATTCATCATTGGTTTCCTAAAGATTATTGTTATTGATTTCTTGTTTAATACTTCAAATTAATCGATGTCACTTCTCAATTAAATTGTTGGCGTCCTTACTTTCAATCAAAGTAACTTCTCAATCAAAAGCAAGAACTTTGTAGATTAATCTTAGTAAATTTAACCAAAGTAACTTCTCAATTAAATATTACTAATCCTAATCTTGTCCATTCTTTTACCTCTTGTATCAAGTAAAAAGCTAATTAACCAAAGTAACTTCTTGATTAATTCTAATCTAAGTTTTCACCTTTAATCAAAGTAACTTTTATATTATTAGCAAAACCTCATTCAATCATATGAAAGTTTCTAAAATTAATCAAAGTATCTTCTCAATTAAAATTTAAAAACCCTTGGACTCATACGATTGTTATGTTATGTAGATTTAACACCGTGCTAACTTGCTACAATGTAAAAATCATTACTTTTACTAAATTAAGAACCAAAAGACAGACAAAAAATATCTCAACAAGAATCAAAAGAACAAACAAATTAATTGATCTAACCTCAGAATCCAATTAACAAATTACAATGGAATCAACCCAAGAAGTTCAGCACTCCATGAAGTACAAAATAAAATAAAAATAGAGAGAAGAATAGAGACACTAGTGCAGGGAGGGGATTTGACCGCGGTTATTTTGACCTTTTGGCTTCGGTTTTACACCCGAGGCATATACTGACGAGGTAAAAAAGATCTGTTTATGCCTCGGTTATGAACCGAGGCATATGCGAGGGTTACTACCTCGGTTCTGGAGGGAACCGAGGCCTAATGGGTATCACGAATTTAAAAAAAAAAAACTTTCTGACCCACCCTCCCTCTCTGAAGTTAGGGTTTCCTCTCACCGACTCCGGCGCCGCACACCACGTCAGCAATCTCAGCAACATCCTCCAATCACGCTACTCACTCCCGCAAGAAAACAGAAAACAAAGCACCTTAGAGGATATCAGCTCAGCGGTAGCAATCTTAGCGAGCTTCGCCATGAAAGCAAAATCGACGTCTTTTGCGTCAAGAGACCGAACGCCGAACGCCATCACTTGGAAAACTTCAGCCATGTCCCGAACCGCTGAAACACCACAAGAGAGAAATAAAATAAATAAAAGAAAAGAATAGTCGAGTAAAACCTAAGCATCGAATGAAAAACAATATAGAGAGAGAAAACGCACTCGACGTCCACCACGCGACACGATGACACAACAATCAAGAACGAGAAGAGGATTCCTGAGAAAGACGCGATGAATTGTGAGGATGAAGAAGGAAGCGAAATTAAAGAAACGCAACGAAAAAAGAGAAGGACTTGTGTTCGAAAATGGAAGAGAGAAAAAATGTTGCTACTAATGCGAAGAAGACGAACAGTGTCGTGATTTCTTTTTAACCCTAAGAAGACTTATTGCCTCGGTTGATTTTAAACCGAGGCATATTCCACTCGAAAAGCAATCAAATATGCCTCGGTTATAAGAGACCTGAGGCATAAACATCTATTTGCATCGGTTATAGGAGACCCAAGGCATAAACATCTATCTACCTTGGTTAGATTTGACCCGAGGCATAAAAGTCTGCCACCTGTTTAAAAATATCAAAGCAGCGGAAAAAATAAAAATTTTGGGGGGTTTATGCCTCGGTTCCATGTACAACCGAGGCATAAAAGTTCGAAAAAATTACAAAAGTGTCACCGCGTCTTCATATACCTCGTTTGCGCATGAACCAGTGCATATTAGGCGCTGTAAAAAGTTTATTCTGCACTAGTGAGAGAGAAAGGAAACAAAATTAGGCCCCCCTAAGGGTTCTTGAACTCTGAAGTCCCGAGCTTGTTCTTTTCTTCTACTCCCTTGGTCTCTTTATATAGCACTTGGACTGGGCTTTTCGGTTGCTAAAACCTCTCAAATATCTTTTAAAATAAAGATAAAGATAAATATTCAAAGATATTTGGAGAGATCTAAACTAATTGAAAAATATAGTTTCGTTAATAATTTATGATATAATTAAATAAATTAATTATTTAAAGATATCTAATAAATTATTAACAAATAATATTTACATTAATTTTCTCAATAAGCCATTTTTAATCCTATAGTTCAAATTTGTTGAAAAATCCAAAAAGATAAATATTTGCACTTAAGTCTCTCTCCTTTGACCAGTCTTTGACCAGTCTTTGACCAGATTTGAATATTTGACCAGAGTTTGACTAGTTGACCATTTGACTGTCCCTCTCAAAAATTACGGTTTCGCAGATGCTTGTGGTTGTGAATGACGGCTGCTAAGCTTCCAGGTGAGTGGTGCGCTGCTCTCGTTGCAATGGTGATGACACTCTATTTTTGCGTATTCTGTAAGTGAGAGAATGGTGTGGACCACGGTGGCTTCGCTCCAGCTGCGTTTTCCGGCGTGGCTGCTTGCGCGTTGCAGCGATCGTTGCAGGTTTCACGAAAGCTCGAACAGAAGGCACGCTGCTACAGTAGCTCGTGTGGAGGCACACTGCAGTTGTGTTCGTGAATGAAGATGGTGTTTGCGAGGAGACCTGCACTGGTTTTGTGAAGATGATGGTTGTTGGTGCGTGAATGGTGATTGCATTGATGAAGAGGCGTGGTAGTGATGGTCCTGATAGAAGCTTCAGTGGTGGCTGCCGTGGGTGGCAGATTTGGGTTAGGGTTTCAGGTTTGTGAGATGGGAAGAAGATGATGAGGTGTCACTCTCTAATTGGTGTAGATGTGTTTGTAAGGATAATGACACGTGTCAGCATATGGTTGGCCTGATTTGAAAGGTGGGGATTGCCACATGGCATAATCTGAGTGAGTTAGGTTTAAGTGGTAGGAGTGGATGTAAATAGATATATTAGGGGGTGCATAATAGGTTTTTGGTGAGACCCATTTAGAAAGAGGAGAATGTATAAGTAAAAACTAAGGGTGCAGAAGTAATTTTTCCAGAACTTGCTAATTTCAGCCTTATTTAAAGGTGGTTTGTAACTTCAATCAATCTATTTTCCCACCTTGAATGAGCTTAATCTTAACTTCAGCTTCATCAACAAACGTTAAAATATCCAAGAAATAATTTATGCAATTAAAAATCAATTTTTAGCACATTTTTATCGCACAAGTTCAAATAGCCTAATTATCAGAATTGTTAATTAAATCACTCCTTAAGCACACATATTCAATTAAATACTTAGAATTAAGGATTGAATGAGGGAAAAAATACGCACTCATCAGTTTCCACTCTTTTTCAAAACTACTTTACACTCATCATGTATACCACCCCATCCATGGAGTGTTAAGCTTTTAGTTTTGATTTCACTATAATTTCTTAATGGATTTCGAGGATAGAATGTAATAATTGGTTTGTTCTATTTGATTATTGTTATGGTTTATTTTTCTTCTATGTCTTTTAACTATAAAATAAGTAAAAGTAATGATGATGTTAAATATATATATGAAATACAATCATATGATTGAATAAGTGTAACGTCCCATTTAATTATTAAGCGAAATTAAAAGAAACATCACACAACGATAGTCCAACAGCGCAGTCTTGGGGTCCTTAACACAACCCCTACAAAACAAGGCACACCACGAGGCCAACGAAAATCAGATAAAAGTCTAACATACGAGAGTAGAGTAGTAAAGAATAAGACAATACATGGGCCATAGCCCTAAAGAAAGCCCATAAGAAAGAGAATAAAGTCCGGCCTATGGAGACTATGAGGCGGAACCATCACCTTCCTGTTGTCCGCGGGTGTTCCTCGCATCTGCTCACATCAACAAGTTGATGATCATCACAAAGGAGAGTACCACACAACAGAACGCATAACAATAAAAGTAGGGTAAGCTAGAGCACAATAAATTTCATTCATACCATCAGATACAATTTCACAATATCATATACCCATATCAAACAAGCACGTTATGAACCTTCAGGCAATACACTACGACACGACTCGACTCATCCAGATACGTATAACCTAGTCGGATTCAGCGGATGCTTGCACTTGTGGTGGATACCTCTGCTCACCCCCGAGCTATGTGTTACAAGTGTTACAATGGATCAATTTTCCCTCACCACAAGGTTAGCCCATAATGAATTTCAGGCCTCCTACTACCCTCACCACAGGAGTCAGTCCGCTCTAGGTGAGACTAATCGACTCCTTAGAGTGTCAGGATGCAACTTTACCTTGAATCCTTACTTAGTTATACAGATCGGGCACCACCATGGGCACCCACTAATAGGGGCTATGGAATTACGTCCCGACCACTGAAGCACGACCCTTAAAAGTCTCACCTAAAGACTCCAAGGAATTACGCACTGACACGGACTATAACAAGAATCAATCAACACAGACTCATCATGCATGTAACCTCAGGTCAACCTTTATAACTCATACTTATTCATATATCCTAGTGGAATCAATATCATCTCACTCCTCCTAGAGCACTATTACAGAATTTCATCATCACACCACAACCATGTCCCTTTAGTACCAACATCTCGTTAAGTTTCATACTCATCTCATACCAAAATCATACATACAGTTCAATATCTACAGATTTCCCATGCTCTTTACAAGTCTCATACTTTAATTAGGGCAGAATCATACTACAAACAATTCACAGTCACCAAACAGAGCAAAACATCGCGCACCGCAGCGGGTCTCGCTCAAACCAGAGACCCTCGCTCAAGCGAGGGGAGTGCCTTCGCTCAAGCAGCAGGCTCTCGCTTAGGCGAGACTGCGTCAAGGAACCTGGGAGCTTCGTGAAGGCTCGCTAATGCGAGGCCATCTCGCATGAGCGAGATGGACTTTCGCTCAAAACACCATCCACTCGCCTAGGCGAGTATTTGAGAAAAAACTCCTGGGCGAGGACCTATAAATCTTGCTTAGGCGAGATGAGCTCGCCTGGGCGAAAATAATAGGTTCCTCCCACTGTTCGACATCTGCAACTCCAAATACAGCGCACCCTCATACCAATCATACAACAGCGAGTCCATATACATTCAATAGTATCATAAGCACGCACAAATAAACAAACCACACGCTTTATCAGGCACACATGAATAGTCTAGCTTCCCGTACCTGGGCAAGGCTAGCTGGAAACCTGGACACCCAAACTGTGGAGCACAAACAGCTTCTAGGAACAGACTCAGAGATGGAAAAATAGTGTAAGAGTGGGTCATTACGGAACCCTAACAACAACTACGAAAACAGGCCAAAGAAGGAAACTACGAGTCGAAGAGCACTTACGTGAACTAAGGACGGAGCCCAACTGAAAGCCAACTGAAAACACAGCGGAACCCTAACAGAAAATGCGACTGCGGCTCTAAGCACAAAGGTAGCAGAAATCTGAAAGGTGTGGAATTAGGTCAGACTTGGGTGGCTTTATCTTTTAGGCCAACCCTAAGGCCCAATAGCTCAAGGGCAGCCCTTAAAGTTTTAGGGCAGGAAAAAATGGGCCTTACAATGAGTTTTTGCCAATAATTGAGAAGTTACTTATAATTTTTTGGGAAAAAATTAACTATAATTAATCAGTAAGTTACTTTGATCGATTAGATTTTACTTGATAATAAAGGAAAATGAATAGATATGATTAGGCATAATAATATTTAATTAAGAAGTTACTTTAGTTAAATTTTCTATGAATAATATAAAAAATTCTTTTTTTTTATTGAGAAGTTACTTTGGTTAAAAGTTAGGGCGCCAATGAATTAATTGAGAAGTCACATTGACTGATTTAAAAAACTAAATCAATAATCAATTGAACAATAATATTTAGAAAAATGATGATGAATCTATTTTGAAAAAAGTAGTGGAATTAACTTGTTTTACTATCATGCTTTTTTACAATCTCTTATTTAATTGCTATTTAATTTAATTTATTAGCAAAACCCCATAATAGTATTAGCCATATTTATATTACCATATCATAAGCATTTGCATTTTAATTACTTAAGTGCATTTTTAAACATAATATCTTTAGCATATTTTTGCACATCATTCATAGTAACTAATTTTAGTTTCATTAGGTTAGATTTTTTATTTTTATCCCTTATTATTTGCACTGTGTTTTATTAATCTTTCGTTTAGGATTTCATAAGAATTAATTGTTGAAAATCAATTTTTGTATTTTTTAGGATATAACTCAGGGTTAACCTAACCCTCTCTAGTTTGTTAACTACTAACATGGAAATACTGAAATTGCTTTGGTCAAGTAGTGTTAATTTGATAGTGTGCAGGATAGCTTATTAGGTCCTCTACTACACTGTTTGGATTATGAATCAGTGTGAAATTCTAATTCAAATGTATTATTACATAGATTGTGTCGTCAACCGTTGTAATATTGGGATGAAAAATTCTATTTCCCTCTCACACAATGCTCTATTTTCCATAGGTAGTCCCCCTTCTTCCTTCTTGATCTTTTCCAAACACAATCCCAATTCTTCCTTCATCTTCATCTTTTCAAAATGCATGCAGCTCTTTTATCTTCCTTTTTTGTATTGTGGACCTTCATCACTCGTGACCCCGCTAGTACTTATGAAGCGCACTAACTCGATCACCGTCAAAATTATACATTTTTTGTCTCCCTCTTTGCTAACAACATCTTATTGAAAATAGTCAATTATAGAGGTGCTCACCTATTGTCGCCATAGGCCTAATGTAGGGAATCTTCTACTGCAAGAGTGAGGCACTCGTGACGAGTACGACTAATGAATGGTCATATTTTTATGTAAATTCTACATATTTATTTCAAGAAACAAATATGAACTCATGAATGCATTGTATAGCAAATTAGAGGTTGTTAATGCTATTGTGCATTTATTGTTAGGTAGATGCATTCAGAAAGCGAGAAAGTTCTGAGTTTGAATCGACTAAGCTGTAAAAGAGTGAACTTTGTTTTATTCTTGTTAATCTAATTTTTTTTATGAATGAATTATGTTACATTATAATTTTCTACATGAGTTACATGTTAATATGCGTGTTATATGATGTCATACATGATTAGCTCACCCTTGCATGTTTGTGGATGTGGTTTCCACCTGCGATGATCGTATGACTAACGTTATACAGGAGTAGATATTGATGCAGATACTGCTGGAGAAGCTTAGATGTGAGGAGTTCATAGGGAAGCTTTGGAAAGTTTTATTTTGACCTTTGAAAATGTTCTTTTGAAATACAATGTAATAGTGTAGTAGTTTTCGAGTTTTCACTTGAAGGATTTGATATTAAATCTCATCGAACGGTTTAAGTTATTTGATTATATGAACTATGTTTTCTTTTTGATGAATAAAGAGGTTTGGATGAATCTTTTACCAGGTGTTTTTTAAAGATAAAAACAACTGTGAAAATTCCTATCTTTTACGATGGTATCAAAGGTTGTGCTTCATGTTTTAAAAAAAAAAGATCTTACACGTGACATCTCAAAAGGGATGTTACAGGCAAGCCTCTTCATAGCACTTTCAGGCTGGAGAGTCTCCATAATGGCCTGAGTCAAGTTTGGAACATTGGCCCGCCCCTCCTCTTGAGCGGCCTCGACCACATATGCATAGAAGAATTCGTCTTTATCCCCTTTGCAGCCACGACATACACTATCTATGTCGCTTAACCTCCTAAGAGACACTATATCGAGACTCACTCCCTGGTCAGAAACATATATATCATTAAGCCAAGACGTTAACAATTGTGACTGCCTGAACTTTGAGGTTGCAAGTTGAGCCTCCTCATGAACCTTGTCATATCCAGTCCTCTTAGGAAGAGAACTCTTCGCATGTTCTTTAGGATGATACTCTTTACACTCCTTGGTAACCTCCATAGTCACCCCCAACACCCTAGATAGAGATTCGTCAAACATCCCTAAGGACCGGCTCCTACCCAGCTCTTCACTAGCATTCACATTAGAACCATTGAATGATATACCTTAGAGTAACTAAGTCTCTTGTATTTTTGGCACGAAGTTCGTAGAAAGATACCAGGAATAGAAGAAAACTAAAAACTTGGTGAAGAATGTGATAAATGAAACATTATTTATAGAATGGACCATAACATTTCACCTTACCACACCATCCCATGCCAATAGTCGTGAGCCTTCAACAAAAAACTCAAATAATTTGTAGAGATTTTTATGTGATTAAAGATATTGGCAGGGGATTACTTATTATATGATATATTAGATTATTCATTTTTTAAATATGGTAAAACTATTAATAATATTGTTATTATCTTTTAAAATAATTTAAAATAAAATTAATAATGAAAACATTAGTTATAAAATTTAAAATTTTTATGGTTTAATTAGTTGGATGGTACTCACTTTCGTTCAAATGTTTCAGTTTGGTCTCCGCTTTTAAAAAAGTTTCAATTACGTCTCAACTTTTGAAAAAGTGCATCAATTAGGTCCCTTTCAGAAAAAAATTATTAACGCTGTTAACGGTGTGCCACGTGTCAGCCTATGGTTTTTCTAATTTTTAAATTTTTTTTCAAAATTTTTTTTAAATTTTGTTTCTATTTTGAGAATAACGTTACAACATTATATATATTTTTAATTATTAGCCTACATTTTTTTATTTATGACTTTTGCAACTAAATTTTAATATAAATATCAATACTTAATTTTGTAAGTCATTTGTAATAACAAATATCAATATAACATCTATATAAATAATAAATTTCGTATTAAGAGAGACAATATTTCTCTATTTTAATATGCATAAATACATGCTACTCAATGATTCTTGAAACTCTAGCATATGTCATATAGTATTGAATTTAATTGTCTAACCTTTTTTCTAACATTGAGCCTTCTATGGAAAAAGGATGGCAAGGAGTCCAATTGAGAGACACTTGAAGCAAAAAAATCATGAGTAACAAAATGAATGCATTTGTCAATAAGATGTATGAAACTTATTTTATAGCATATAATAGTTAAGATAGGCCAGAGGACCATTAGTTGTATGTTTAATTGTATGATGAATTTAAAGTTTACATATATATTAAAAACTATTTCCATTATTGTTTTATGTTGGATCATGTAATATGTATATTCGTGAATTTTAGGGTAAAATATGTTTTTAGTCTGTGAACTTTAATGCGAAATTGGAATTCGTCATTGTCCGAAATTTTCATACATTTTGGTTCTCAAACTTTAAAAATGAATGGATATAATCCTTTTAACCAAATTGCATTAAATTTTTATGACGAGTTAAACATATTTCATGCTAACATTTGAATTATTTATACAATTTGACATGTTCTTGTTTTAATGACAACTTGAAAACAGGTTTAGCATGACAAGAAACTTTAAATGTAATTGAATTAAAATGATTATATCCATTCATTTTTAAAGTTTGAGGATTAAAATGTATTAAAGTTTCGGACAAGAAAAATTCTAATTTCACATCAAAATTCAAGAAGTTAAAACATATATGTAACTATCACTTTTATATTACTTTTTATTACATTTTATAAGGAAATTTAATGATATGTAGCATTATTACATTTTTAGCATTTATAAACGACTTAGAAAATTGTTTATAACCAAGCCAAAATATTATTTAAAATTAGGTCAAATTTGGTGACTAAAATATTTGAATTTATTATTTTATGACTGAAAATTATTAGTCACTAAATATTTTTATTTTTTGCAACCAATTTAATCAGCGAAAATTATTTAAATTAAATTAAAAATATCACTCATTAACAACTAAAAGATGTGAGTCTTTATTTAGCGACCGAATTAACAATCGTATCAGTTAAAACTTTTGTAACTAAGATTTTCACTACCATATATTTCTATCACGAAATAGTTCAGCGACTAATTTAAACATTGTAACTATTGAAAATGGTGGTCGCTTAAATTCATTCTTTTATAATGATAACAAATCAATTGATCGTATAAGATAGTAAAATAAAAACAAATTAAATTTTTAAAATAATTTATTGAACACAACACGTGACATAAAAAGAAAACTAAAATTATTTCAAAATTTTGATTAGAAAACAATATTACTCGTATTACACAAGAAAGGATTTAGACAATTTTTTCACAAAAGAAAGAAACTATAAGCAAAAGCTACAAGATAAAGAATATTAAAAGTGTAATTCAAATTCTCAACAAAGAAAGTTAGTGTTTGGAATAATACCCAACACTTATGTTTCACTTTAAAAACAAATAAGTAGAAACAAATACGTTTTGCTCCACATTCAAATGAATCCAAACATACCATAATTCAATTTTGACGACATAGGTTTTGTTGGCTCTTTTATTAGGAACTTAAAAAGAACAACAAAATATGTTAACGAAGTGGGCTATGAATTATACTTGCAGAGATCATCAAATCCCATATACTCGTGATTTTCAATCTTTTTGACCATTGCTGCAATGCCAACTCCACCTAACAAATATACGAAAAATGTTTCATGATTCAAATATAGGTTCAGTGTATGTAAATAAGATAATATTTACTTTTAGTCTCTCAAAGCCCGTGTCTTTTGATCCATTAATGGAAACATGGTGTGTAGTCTTTATTTACTTAACAATAACAATCTTTTAAGACACTAAAAAGTAAAAACTAATATTATCCAGATTACAAACGAAACATATTTAATATCTATAATAACATAGGTTAAATGTTTTTTAATTACTTTAATTTGTTATAAGCTGGTTTGTGGCCCTCTAAAATTAAATATTTTTTTAATTTTGTAAAACTGAAAATAAAAATTATTATAGTGTGTGGTGATTTCTACTTTGAATGTGTCTTTATATATATATATATATATATATATATATATATATATATATATATATATATATATATATATATATATATA
>Ga0214542_1009143_pt1 | contig 15700 bp, 3 predicted proteins | sample CNSS1metaG_FD_160096 | JGI IMG/M metagenome (GOLD analysis project Ga0214542, IMG submission 160096) | Root nodule microbial communities from cowpea collected in UCLA plant growth center, Los Angeles, California, USA - CNSS1 | ecosystem: Host-associated > Plants > Roots > Nodule | place: USA... | reverse complement strand
ATGGTAACACGGGATAGTTAGTCCTGCATAACCAGCGGTATGCATGGGCAACGACAGACTGACCCACATTTGACCTGCATAGTTCGTATAGACTTAAATTTCCAAAGTCGAGCAACACTAGTACAACATGTTGTGTGTATTTTTTCTAAGTAACTCGTTCATTTTCGTTTCTTCTCCGGTCCATCCAAAATTAACTTGTTCATTCACGTCCAGCCCATTCAAAAGTGGCTTCCTCGTTCACATTTATTCCCTTGTTTCATTCTAGTTCAATGACATTTCGATTTTCAATAGACTTGTATTTAAAAATTAAAAATGGTAAAATTATGAATATTACTTATTTAAAAAATTAACTTATAGAAATTATTATTTTTTAATTTAATTAAGTAAAAATAAATTTATTAAATTTCTTATGCGGACTACAAATGTTATGCAAGACAAGTCAAAAAAAATTAGCCTACTTTCTTTAATCAAAATCTGACTTACATTCTGCGAACTAAATGCAGAATAGAACAAAATATACAAGCATTAACATCAAATAAAATTTGTTTCCATTTATCTATTATAATTAAACTCCATCTCGAAAAATTGTAAATAATTCTAATAATGATTTTTTAATAATTATTTTTGTTGTTGAGAATATTAAATTAATTAGAGATAAGATTAAAGTATAACTATATCTATCTTAAAAAATGATTTTATAATGATGAAAGAGACTTAATCTCATTTTTCTAATATAAATTATAAAATATAATAAACATTAAATTTTTTATTTTATAGTTGTAAATGGTTGGACCAAAGTCAAGTGTGTGGCACAAAAGTTGGGGTTATTGGTTGGGTATAGCCATAGCTTCATAGCCATTAATGAGTTTGTTTCAACTTTCAAACTCTTTATTAATATATTGTGTGACTTTGACATTGTAAACTTTTTGATATCATATAGAAATGTAGAATTGTGTGTAACAACCTTTGTTAATTGATGTGATGCACTAGCTAACTATAGGTACCTATTCAAATATGATACTTCTTGTCTCAATGGAATTGCTTCTTTTAAAAGTATTTACACACTTGTTTACTTAATGTTTCTTCAGAATTTGAATTGAATAGGTCAAATCATGTGATGTTATTTTTGATAATTATGTATATTAAATTTTAGAACATTGATAGATTTAGTACTTAATGACATAAAAGTTAGGCATGTTATCTAATAACAAATTATTAAGTTTATTAAATTTTAGAATGATGTTCTTAAAAATTATATTAACGGTGATTTACAATCATATAATAGTCACTGCTAAAAATTCTCATATTTCATATAATTTTTCTTGCAAATTTGTTAAGAAAATTTGTAAGATTTTTTTTTCTATCATTTTTTTTTAAGAATTTTAATTAATAGGTAATTTTTTTTGGGTAATCATTTTCTATAAAATTATAAAATTTGTAAATATTTTCTACAAATTTGTTGCTAAAAGTGTTTTATATAAAATATTTTGCAAGAAAATTAGTAATAATTTTTTGCAAAATTTTTTTTACAATAAAATTTATAAGTATTTTTTATGAAAAAAATTTCAAAACAAAATTGGTATGAAATATTAGTTTTTTTTAGTAGTTTATATAAAAGGTTTTTATAATTTGGTTTATATGAATTATAGTGATTTATGTTTTCTAATTTGTATGCTAAAAATGTTATTCTATAATAATTAATTATATCGAAAACAAAAGTTAGGCATTATAGAAAACTCGTACATCTCGTGAAAGTTTACATTTATTTTTAAAACTATAAAAGCTTGTGTTTCTTGGTATTTATTTGCACCACCAGAATTCTATGTATTACATTATTACTGCTTCATATATATCATTTTATTTTATTTTTTTCAAATTTCTTCAGCTTATAATAATTATGTACGTGTGTGATTCACGAGTTCCAATATGTTCCATAAATTATTCTTGCGTTGGAATCTTTATATAAATAACCATTGTTATTAATTTCTACTTTTAAAAGTTAAAGGAAATAGTTAATATTGTTATAGGAAAGAGTCAACATTATTCCCAATGATTTACCTCAAAATCTTGCATATATTCTATCAACCACTATCTAGAAGTTAGTTATAGAATTTAGGGTTAAACCTCATGTTGCTTATGTTTAATTAAAAGGTGTTTGAAAAAAATTTTGCATAAGTAATTTTAAAAGACAAAAATTATAAAATTTATTTTTTCAGGAGATAAAACTAGTTTTATAGAAATTTGTTTTACAAATTAGTTTATGTATAAACTAGTTCTAACATGTTATTTATTTTTATTTCAAACACATTGTGAATTTTTTAAATAAAGTTATGTTAGGTATACCGTAAAAAACACCTTATGAAATTATAAATAAGTTTAGTTATAATAAAGATTTAAATATGTTTCTTTTATTTAAAACCAAATTTAAAACACCTATGTTTTGATAATAACCAATGGTATATTATTGAAATTTTCACATCATTTACGATATATATATATATATATATACATATATATATATATATATATATATATATATATATATATATATATAATTGATTGATGTAAAAATCTCTTCTTATAAATAATTTTTTAAGCTTAAATTGAGCTTAAAATTTAAATATTTTGATGTCAGAATTATTCTTTATTGGATATATTATATTAATCGTTATCAAGCTCCTATTTGATCATCGTTAATGTCTAGTCCAATATTCAATATATATGTTTTGACGAGGGAGTGTATTAAAAATTTCACATCATAATTTATAATATATAAGTGAGATAAAATATATTACTTTACAAATTAGTTTTATAAAATTAAAACAAATTTAAAATTCACTGATATACTTTAATAAAATCGTCGGGTATATATGGTAGACACTAAAAAAGTTTAATATATAGTCTCACAAAATATTATGTTATCTTAACATCTAATTAAAGAGACATTGTGTATTTAAGGGTTAAATATGTTTTTGTTCCCTTAACTTTTAGTGAATTTTGGAATTAGTTTATTTAAAAACTTTTGACCAATTTAGTCATTCATCTTTCGAAATGTATGAATTTAGTTATTTTAATCAAATTTTATTAAATTTATTTGACAATTCAAGTGCATTTCATCATAGAATTTAACTTAACATTAAAGCAAACATGTGTCAAACAGTATAAACAACTTAATTACGAAATGCGTACGAAATATCAAATAAATCTACCAAAATTTGATTAAAATGATTAAACTCATGTATTTCAAAAGATGAAACACTAAATTGGTCTAAAGTCTCGAAATGAATTAATTCCAAATTCACTGAAAGTTAAGGGACCAAAAACATATTTCACCCTATATTTAAATAATAAAAATGACTTCATATATGTTTATTATAAGTGATAAGTAATACTAACAATATTTATAATTATTTTAATTAATTGAAATTTATACAATTAATGAATAATAAGTATATCTAACTTAGTTTATGATGAACTAATGCACAAATTATGCTATTAATCAGTGGCGGAGCTCTTTAGGAGTTGGTGAGCAAATAATTTTCAATTTTTTTATTTTTTCATTTTTTTTTAAATTACATGTTTAAATTTTTTTAATTTATATATATATTATTAAATTTTTTAAATGATGTTTATCTTTTTAAGTTAGGTAATAATATATTAAAAATTTAATAAAAATTAAGTTATGAATTTTTTTTAAAGTATAATATTTAATGTTAATAAATAATAAAATATAAAATTAAATATAATAAAGAAAAAAAATTATTAAGATATTTTTCATTTTCTCTCTTCTGAGTTTTTCATATGTTGTACTCATCTCTCACTTTTACCTAATTATTTTTATTACTCAAAAAAAAAATTAAACAGAAACTCATTATTTTTATCCTCATTTTTTAATCTTTTCTTTCATCTATAAAGAAAAAAGAAGGTAATTTTCTCTTGTCTCACTTGGTAATGAAATAGTTGTTTAATATTTAGTACTATTTTTTATCTTATGACATTTTGTATATTATTTATTTTTTATGAATATAGAAGAGTAAGTAATGTATTGTGTGATTTTTTATAGACAATTTTTAAGTGTACTTGATTATCATAATTTTTTATAGTAGTTATGTCTCTTAATGTTTGATTAGATTATGATAAAAAAATTAGTATTAAATTTGTTTTTTAAATAGGTATATTGATGAAAAATAAAAGAATAAATTCATTTTTTTAAATTGATAAAAGAAAAGTGAAGATCAAAAAGGACAATATCATTATTCATCGCATAACAATGAAATGAAATGCTTGTGATGACTTTTGAATCGATATGTGCACATTAATAAAAGGCAAAATGAATATTTTGTAGATAATATGGTTATTTATATAAGAAAAATAATAGCTGAAAAATGTAGTTATAAGTTCTAGAATATAAAAAAAATGATAGATAATCTTTAGATAGGTGCAATTTCTTTTATAGTTATAACTACACTAAATTATATATTTATTTTTATTGAATTAGTAACAGTAATATTAAATATATAAATTTTAAGTATATTATTTTGGCTCCTCCAGAAATTTTAGTCAAGATCCATCACTGCTATTAATATTTTCTTCTATTAGATACCTTATCTTTTTAAATAACTTTATAAAAGATTTTTTTGATATAGCTTACAAAATCATCACATGGCCCTCGTACAACTTCATATAAAGCTTTTGAAAAAAAGGTTTTCCAAAAATATTTTTAAAATTCTATTCAAACCTTTATTTTCTAAAATTATTATTTTTTACAAGGATATATGTTGCCAGTTTCTTTATAAAGTTTTAAATGTTATAGCCATATATTTTTCCCGTTCTTCTCGTACGACACTTTTCCCTTTAAAATTTGAAAGGAAAAATTAATATTTAGAAGAAGAAAAGAACAGAAAATAATTTTAAAACCAAAGTTTTCTATTGGAAAAGATTTCGTGTTTTGGTTGTTATATTACTTAGGTTTTATACTACAATATGCAAGTACATTTTTATTCACATTAAGAAAACTAATATTTCTTAACCATTAATATTTATCATACTATTAAAAATTTCGGGTACATGTTCAAACAAATCAAACCCTAACTAATGAAAGATAATTTCTAACCACTCATATTTACTATTCAATTAACTTAATTGTAATTATTAATATTAATAAAGTTGACGATATCGTAGTACAAAAATATTATATTAAAATTTTGCTTAGTGTTTACTCTTTTCACACGTTTAACGGTTGAGTCTTCTTAAGGATATATTGGAGAGTTATACATAAAGTCATAAATTTAAAATATAAATTTTATAAGACATTTTTACAGTAAAATATTGATATAACATTAAACTTTTAAATACATTAAGTATACAAAATTATTTATTGATTATAAATTTCAACTATACAAAAAGCATTCAACTAACTGTGTAAGAAAACCTAAATATTAAATTACTATTTAAATTATAAACTAACATAATGTAAAAAGATTAACACTACAAGAAAAATTTTAAATAATGACACAAAAAATATGTTTAGAGACTAATTTTTTATTAGAAACAAATTCTTTTGATAGTCAAAATCTTAATAACTAATATTAGTGACCAATTCAAATACTAATTTACGATAAAAATTATTTTAGTTACCAATCATTTTTAATTTATAAATTAATATCTAAATTGGTCATTATAGTAACTAATTATTTTAAATTACTAAAATTGATAATTATTTAGAATTTTTTTTAGTGTATATTAGTAATTCTGTTTTTTTTTTCATGAATATATATCAAATCTATGAACATGTTACTCAATTAACACATTGATAAAGATATGGTGTAGTTTTGATCATTGCATATGGTATGGTTGAGCTATGAATGAAATTTGACATTTGAGGTTGTGACATTGATTTGGCATAGGTGGAAGAGTGTTGGCCACAAAAGAAAAAGAAAAATGGTCACAATCTTGGTGATATGATAATAGAAGTGTGTTTGAGATGAATAAGAAAGATGGTTAAGGTTGTCACTTCGGTGGACACATGTCACACCTTCATGTTCTTTCCAATTCATTACTACTAACTAATAACAACACCTTTTAAATACTTCTTTACATTTATTTTTATATAACTTTTTTCTTTTCAATTTATAGAAACTTGGTTATATTTTTGGCCTCTATACTTTAACTGTTCTCTTGATTTTGATTTTTAATTACGGAGATTTTGTTCTTGTAGTTTTAAAATCATTCGGATAGTTGAAGTTCATCATCCAACAATTAATAAAAATGTTAAGAGATGCAATTCATTATCGTATATGCTTACCAAGGAGAATATAGCACAAAAGAAAAATCGACATTTGGCATTTTTTATATGTTTTATTTAAATGTTTAATGTATTTTTTCTTATAAATAAAAAATATGTTACATTTTTGTTTTTTTTTAATATTTTAGATAAAAAAATTAAAAGGAAAAACCAAGGTTAAGCAATTGATTTTTTTTAAGAAAGTTAAATATAAATGCTTAAAACTATGAAAATACAAAAACCGAAGTATACTAAAAATAAACCATTGTTTATATAGTTAAAAAAAATACTATTTATATACTTAATAGTATTTAATAGAGTATAAACATAAATGTGATTACGCATAGTTTAAAAACAAAAAATTAAATTTGTGTGTCAAAACATAGTTATATTCTTTTTGTCAATAGATTATTTATCATTGTTAGAGGTCAGTGTGAATGACAGTGGGTTGTTTGACAAAAATTATTTACTTGCCAAAATTTATTGAGTTACATATAAGATAGATTTGAAGATGACATGTATATTTTTCATAGCCTTAACAAAAAATCTCGTCTGAGTCGGTTTTAACCATCGGTTATGATACCACTTATTAGGTCTATAGAGAAAGAGAAAGTTTTATTGAGGAGATATAACATCAATAAGACCTCAGTCCAATCATATAAGACAGTCACCACTCTCAACCCAAAACCTTAAGACAATGAATTTATGAGTCTTTATACTTATATAGTGCTATACTTTTTTATTTATAGTTAATGTGAAACTTAAACTCATACTTAAATTTCTACAAATTTTGGTATACATTATAATAAGTGTTCGAGGGGTACATTTATATTTAGTTGAGGATATTTCTTGAACAATCAGTTTAAGAGATGAACGATTTTTTATAAGGTTTGTTAAAGACTTTGTTGGTTTGGTTGGACATTTGATGTAATTCAAATATAACAAAAAAATTCCATTTATTATGGCATGACTATATATAAATTTTTTTACGGAACAAAATGTAGAACTATATGTCAGTATCTTAGTTACAAATTTTAACTAGTAATTTTGAGAAATTAAAACAATATATTTAAAATTTATATATTTTATCATTGTTACAAATATAACAGAAAAAAAAACAACTTAATATAATTTTTTGTTATAATTTTAAAATATTAATTCATCATACTCATTTTTATCATGATCTTTTAAGATGTCTTGAATATTTTTTACATCATTTTTGTAATGTGAAATTATTAGTGTCATTTTTATTCTTTAATTTTAAATATTTATAAGGATTATTTTATTAGGACGATATCAATAAATAAATAAATAAACTTTATGTTGATACTGTAATTACGATGATTCAAAATAACATGTTCTTACAAAGATGTCCTCGTGAGAGTGTTTACAAAAATACTTCGACGCTCAAGTTAGTTACTGCAACAAATATAGGTGATCGTAATAAAATGAGATTTGTTTCTTACCTTGTGAACAATACTACAATAAATATTCACTTAAGTCCGCATTTTGATTTGGAGAGTTAGATGCGGACTTATGAAATTTTATATGTCATATAATTATAATATAAAATATTAGAAGTCATATATTTATAGTATGAAATATGAAGTTATAGAAATATATGAAGTTATATGAAGTTATAGAAATATATGATAGATGATATATGATAGATAAAATAGATATGTTATATAGAAAAACTTGTAATTTTTTTTATTCATATACTCTTTATATATATATATATATATATATAATGTAACAGAGTATGAAATATAAAATATTTCTAATTATAAAATAATAACTAATTTTTAAAATTGAAAGATATTTTAAAAAATAGAAATATTTTCTAAAAACTAATTTAAATACAAAATATTAAGTAAATATTTTTAATAATGAGTCATATAATAAATTCTATATTTTCTGAAAAATCAATTTGCCTTATTATTGCAAATGATGAGCAATCAAGAAGATACGAAATGCAAAGGTCAAAGTTCACATTTGAATGATCGTCAATGCTTGGAGATTATTGTTTTGTTGAAGCAATCTAAACCGCAGTCCATGTGAGATTTGTTTATCGGATCACTTAAATCAAGTTAAGGTGCGTTCTTTTCCTTTTGTTGTATTTTACAAAATGGTCAATCAACAATCACACATGAACAAATAAAAAATAGTTGTCAAATAATTTTACGTGATTTTTTTTTTCTGAAAATAAAGTCACAAAATTATTGATCGAAGAATTTTCCATTTTCAAATGCAGATTTAGACAGGATGTGGACTTAAATAAGTACGGACATAAGGGAATGTTTACTGTATTTATACTACCTAGATGAGCCTAGACTGTTGGCCTTGAATTATGCAAGACTATGTGGTTTTAGATTTTGCTTAACATACTTACTTACCCTTAATTGTTCTATGACTTGGCCTTTTGCTTAGGTGAATCCACATTGCAATGACATATGTGTCTACCCTTTGATCTATGTCGAAATGTCCTCTACCCTTAAGTTGTAGAGATGATTTCAACCTTATACATATATAACCTATCAAAGTTCAAAAATTATCTAAAATCACTTGTGAAATTTGATATAAGAGGGAGTGAAAGAATGAATTTGAATACATTAAAAGACAAAGTATGTGTGTGTTTTTTTTAAAGTAATTTAAAGATGAGATTTAAAATACAGCCTAAGAATTCCTGTATCATCACTTCTTCAAAGAATATAGTGAAAAAAGTTCAAGAAAATATTTGTTATTCAAAATATTTAAATATTTTGTGAATTTTAGATATAATATGTTAATTGATAACAAAAGAAATTTTGTCCTACTTAATTCAATCACATTGTAATAATCTTAATGAAATAGTTCAAATTTAATTTAAGTCTGAACTAAACAAATTATATACTCCTTATTGTATCTGCAACTGAGTTTATAATTTTCTATAATTTTCATATTTAACAATAAGCAATATAATTCCTGCATTGGTGAACTTGAAACAGTAGAAAGATTGGTAAAAGAGCCAATGAGGTGAATTCAAATTCAAAGAATAATACAGGTCAATATACATTGACATGTTTAATTTATTTTTAAAACATTTATGAAATTGATAGAAATAAGTGATTTAATAATTTTTATATGTAACATCAGCTAAACACATTAAATATTCTTCAAAAGTGTCATATGAAAAATAAATGAGAATGAGGTGCACGATTTATTTAATTAAGAAAAAAATTTCCTCATGCAAAATTATTAAGGCCTTAAAAAATTACAGTCAAATTCATCGATTTAATTTTAATTACATCTTGTTTCACACACATTTTCCTAACTTAATAAATAAGATTTGATTTCAATCATGAATTTTTTGAATGATTAAGTTCGTGGATTAACTCATTCAATATTATTTAATCTTAATCAATACTCTCTCATCCAGAGAATAAACAATTATTTTGAATATTTACAACTTATTGTTCATATCGAAATAGTATTATCTCTTATAAAATAATATATGAAATTCAGATGAGAATATTATATCACATCCTACAATTATCCAGTGCCAAATTATATTTAAAAAAATCATCGTATTTTTATTTATTTATTTTTTTGTATTTCTTTTCCTCTTCATTTATTTATTATTTTCATCACATGATTTATCATAGTTATATATATTTTTTATTATTTTTCATCATTTGATTTATTAAATATGTATGAATTTTCTTTGTCTATGTTTCTTCAAAAAATTTTAAACAGTTTATAACTATAATAGTCCCCACTAATATGGACAGGTCAAGTAATTAAATATTATTAGTTTTTTTATTATAACATTAAAATTAATTAAACCGTAGACCTATAACGAAAACCTAATAATTTATTTCCGTTACTCTTCCTTTTACCCCCAAATTTGAACCACAAATTTGAAAATTTGAGGTCTACCTCAAATTATTATTTTAGTATTCTTCTCAATTCCAAAAAAGTTTTGTAATATAAAGCGAGAAGTTATTCGGAAAGAAAATTATTTTTAATTTGGGCAACAATTTCAAAAATCCCCATCTTTCGGTTCTTGGTGATTTGATTTTAACAGTTTTGTCACTTTTTTCTTTGTTTTGTTGACCCCTCACTTCCTTTCCTACATAGGAAGCTGCAACAATACATACATAGTACAAACTCACCTCCAAGTTCCATGCTTTTGTGCTCTGCACAGGGGCAAGAGCAGGTGGACAAAAAAAGCTATAATTTTTAGAGGGATCACAACCCTCACTTCTGCCAAACCAAACCCACTTTTTCTGTTTTCAAGCCACGATTGGTAAATCAGTATAAATTTTTTGTGGGGGTAGCAATAATTATACCTTCTTGGGGGGTGTCTTAAAAGGATCTGGTGTTGGAAGATTTTCCTTGCAGCAACTTTGGATTGGCTTCTGAATTTTGGTTTTGCAGTGCTCAGAGCTGAACAAGAATATGGGTGGTGGAAATCAAGAGGCTGTTAAGCAGTTGCAGTCCATGATTGAAAATGGTGTGCATCAATTGCTTCAAACTCTGATTACATTCTTCTGTGATCTTTTCTCATCACTCACAGATGTTCCTTTTTTTTTTTTTTTTTATTTTGTGTGACTCTTGTTGCAGTGGATGAGCAGCTGAAGAACACATTTCAGGTTTGGCTTTTGATTTGCTTTGTTTTGCTTGATCTTGGGTGTTGGGAATGGTACCTGAAAAAAGAAATGGATAGAAGTTGTGATTTGTGATCTGAAACCTGATTTGATAATAAAAGAATCAACACCTTTTTTTTTTTAATTCATCCTAGATTATGAGGAGGGAACAAGATGAATATTTTTTCATAACAAAAGTTAAACTTTGCTTCCAAAATGATCTGGATCACTGTTATCTTGCGGTTGTTAGGAGTTTTCATTGGGCTAGCTTATTCCTTAGTGTTATGGTTGTTTTTAGGATTAACGTGATAACTTAGTAAAATTGGTCTTTTTATGTTTGAGGAACATTCTTCAAGAGAATCAAACTGGATTTAGTGATTATTGAACCAAAAATAACTAATTGAGTGTATCCTAGGCCTATTGTTTGCTGAATCTCTTCATTTTTTTTACGCTATTTGACTATGTGGTTTGTGCTGACTTGTGAGAGTCGGTGATTTTTTCTGAAATCTTTCCCTTTATGGTTCAGAACATGCACCAAGGTTATCCAGCTGAAACATTAATACGGTTTCTCAAAGCAAGGGATTGGAATGTTGGCAAAGCTCATAAAATGGTTAGTAAGATCGGTTATGTTTGGTTAAGAAAATTAGTTCCAATTTTAGCGTTGTTGATTGCTCGTAGCATTACACTTTAGTCTTAATCTTGGCTTTTTAGATGTATATACACTTTGCTGACAATTTAAATTGATACAGTTAAGTGATTGTTTGAACTGGAGAGTGGAAAATGAGATTGACAAAGTTTTAACGGTGAGTTTCCTTGATTTGGCTATCATTTCCTGAATTTCTGTTTTCTGGTTATCTTTTGACAAGCTCTCTTTACTACATCTCATGTTTCTGGAAAATCTTGCATCTAAGATTTATGGAAGTCCAAATATTCGACAAAAACCTCATTTACCATTTATGTTGGGTTTGGTCATTCGGGCTAATTGTAAGACAAACAATGGAAGGGTATTGTTAAAAAGTACACTTTAAACTTAATTCAACCCTGTAAAACTGACTTGTAAGGTGAAGTTTGCATCCACTTGTGTATTATAAATTGACCTTATCTCTAGTTGATGTGAGACTTTCAACGGAGAGGTAAAAATATTGAAATGACCAAATATAGATGTAGAAATCTATTTGAAGATATCTGATATTTTGGAACATTCCGAAGACATGTGCTTTGTAGATTTAGTGGCTCTTGCTAACTAGTGCTGGAAAAAAACAACGGATAATGAAAAGTACTGCATCTAATACACTGGAAGCTTGGAAAAAATGTTTCGTTCAATACTTTCTACTTTCTGCATGCATCAGTTCGTCATATCATGTTCATAACATGAACATTTACTACATTTCTTCAATCAGATCATAAAGTTGCTGCATTGTTATATTTGTCCTTTCTGTGTAACAGAAACCTATTCCTGCGGATTTATATAGAGGCATACGGGATTCTCAACTCATAGGAATGTCTGGTTACTCAAAGGAGGTACCAATTTTTTAGTTAGATCTTATCAGAGCTTTTGATCTGTTATATGAATGAGTTTATTTTCACCCTTACCTGCCTTCTCCCTACGTTGTTGATGTTATTATTATTATAAGGAATCGGAATAGGCATCTTTCAAAACAATATGAAAAGCTATTTTTGTAATTTTTTTCTTTTTTGGTTGAATTTTTTCAGGGTCTACCAGTCATTGCCGTTGGTGTTGGGCTCAGTACATATGATAAAGCTTCTGTAAGAGACATACACCATCTTTTTTTCATATTAAGAGTGTGTTTGGACAGAGATGTAATTGAAAAAAAAAAAAAAAACCGAAATAAAATCAACCAAATCGATGGAAAGAGATCATCAATATTGATCTTTTTTAATCATTAACATTTTTTTTTGCATTTGGTGGTAATGGCATTACTTTAACAAACTAGAAAATACTAAATTTGGCATCTAAACTCCTTTGGATTATGTATTTGATATTAAATTGCCAATTCTTCTGTTTTTCAGGACAAATACTATATACAATCACACATTCAAATCAATGAATATAGGGATCGAGTGATCTTGGTTAGTATTTTGAACTGTTTAGTTAATCTTAGAAATTCTCTGAGATTGTGCTTGCTGATTTGAAAATTTTAATTTAGCCAACAGCTACAAGGAAGCATGAACGATACATTGGCACCTGTGTGAAAGTCTTGGATATGACTGGTCTAAAGTTTTCAGCACTGAACCAATTGAGGGTAATGCCAATAATTTGAGATAAAACGTTTCTTCTCTTCTTTTCTCTTCATAGTTGACAGTTTCTGTTCAATCACTTTCTGCAGTTGTTGACTGCTATATCCACAATAGATGACTTGAACTACCCGGAAAAGACAGACACATACTATATTGTTAATGCACCATATGTATTCTCTGCATGTTGGAAGGTTTGAAGAGAATGCTTCACTTTCATCCTTAATTTTTCATTAACATAATTCAAAATCCAAGGATTAACAGCAGAAATTTTTTTTCTTCAATAATGTTTATAAGGTTGTAAAGCCTCTTTTGCAAGAAAGAACAAGGAGGAAAATCCAGGTGCTGCAAGGTTGCGGGAAAGAGGAATTACTGAAGGTAAACATTAACATTATCTTCAACTATCTGCTTGGGCTCTCATTTTCAATATCTGGTTAGACAAGATAAAATTTGGAAGATGTGTCTTAAAATTGGGTTTAGTTCTAATTCAATCTTATAAAATTGACCTATAAGATAATTTGTATACTATAATTTGATCTTATTTCTCCTGGATGTGCGATCTCCAACAATATGCAGTGTCCTTATGTTCTATCAAATATTTCATATTGTTCCATCCTTATAATTATTCTTGTCCTTAACAATGTTCCCTCTGTCATGGTGCTGTTTGAAAATCATGGTGAGAGTTGAAAAGGAACATAACTCAATGAAATCTATCCTGTGTTTTGAAACTTGTAGGTAATGGACTATGCATCCCTCCCACACTTCTGCAGAAAAGAAGATTCCAAGTCATCGAAACATAATGCATCAGGAAACACTGAAAATTGTTTCTCCTTGAATCATGTTTTCCACCAACAACTCTACAATCATATCAAGCATCAAGCTATCATTATGGAGTCAATCTCACCTCCAATCAGACAAGGGTCCTTCTATGTGGACATTCCAGAGCCAGACCCAGATGATGCTAAAATAGCCAAAACCATAGAAACTGAGTTCCACAAATTGGAGAATCAGAAAAATGGCTTCACCAACTCTCGAAATGGTGTTGCAGTCAATGGCCATCGAAATACAAGCTACTAAAACTAGCAAATTGGTGTTTTTGGCCTCTCCTGAGCCATTTTTAATTCATGATTGCTTGTTTTATGGTCACTTTTGGATGAGGGTTATACTTGTTCTTTATGAGGTTATTAGAGATGTAATATTGGAAAGTATGCATCAACTCGATGCAAAATTCATCAGACAAACCTTAATCTAATTTCTATTACCACCTTGGGATCATGGCCATTTGATGTGTTTAATGCAGAAAAGTTCATGCTTACTTCTAATCCTATACGTTCCTGGAATATCATTACTTGTTAAGAAATGAATTTTAAGCTGTTCCTAGTATATCATTACATGTTAAGAAATGAATTTTAAGAAGTGAATTTTAAGTTTAAAATTTGCATATCTTATATATTAACGATCTGATAATAAATAACACCACAAGTTTAGTAAATAATAAATTTTATGATACGATAATACGTAAATTAACGACTTTTATAAAAATATACTTTACCTTCTTCTTTGTAGAGATGAAAGCTTCCAAGCTTAAAAAATAGACTTCCATAACTTTATAAAAAACACACATTTATCCACTTATATTAATTATTATGTTTAAATTATATAATATAGTAAATACAGTAAAATAAAATAAAAAATTGTGTAATAAGAAAAGTATTAGTTTTCTTCTATAAAGAAAAAGAGAGAATCACCAGATAATAACAATTGATAATGACTCTTAACTATTAAAATTCCTGCAAGTTATAATAATATTGATAATAATTATATTTTAAAATTATATATTCTCACTAATGCATGAAAGCTAAAATATGAGCTTACAGAAATATTTGAAATAGATATTTTTAGAAACTAAATATTATTTTTTTTTGTTAAAATACTTTTTTAGTTCCAATTTTCGTCAAGTTTTTTCAAATAAGTCCTAATTTTGGTTTCGTGTTTAAATAAGTCCCAATTTTCGTCAATTTTGTTCAATTGGGTCCTTTTTTGCTAACACCGTTTAAATCATTAACGACCATGAACAGTGACTACCACGTGTCATTTTGTAGTTTTTTTGAATTTTTATTTTAATTTATTTTAATTTATTTTAATTTATTTTTAATTTTTTTTTTAAATGTACACGTGTCAACTTAATAGCGTGCCACATGTCATTTCATGTTTTTTTTGAATTTTTATTATTATTTTTTTGATTTTTTTTTAATTTTTTTTTTAATTTTTTTAAATGTCCACGTGTCAACCCAATAGCGTGCTACGTGTCAAAGTCAATGTTCTATATTCAATTTGGTCCTTATATTTGTTATTTTTGTTAAATTGAGTTCCAATTTTTGTTAAAATTAACCAATTTGGTTCCTTTCCAAATTGAAACCAAATTTAATTTTTATATTAAAATTCACATTTTTTATTAAATATTTTTATATAATATATTAAAATTCACATCATTATAACTTTGATATAAAAATTAAATTTGATCACATCTTTG
>Ga0214542_1009138_pt1 | contig 15704 bp, 10 predicted proteins | sample CNSS1metaG_FD_160096 | JGI IMG/M metagenome (GOLD analysis project Ga0214542, IMG submission 160096) | Root nodule microbial communities from cowpea collected in UCLA plant growth center, Los Angeles, California, USA - CNSS1 | ecosystem: Host-associated > Plants > Roots > Nodule | place: USA... | reverse complement strand
AAATTATAATATATATATATATATATATATATATATATATATATATATATATATATATATATATATATATATATATATATATATATATTAATAATTCTTTCAGGGATTTCACTACTTTAGTGAATTTTAAAATATTGGGAATATTCTATTTTTTAGGTATAATAGAGAATAATTTTTAAGAAAGTCTTTAGTTCAATATTATTAAAGTGATTTAATATTTTTTTATTTTATCAGCAAAGAATAAAATAATTATAGAAAAGTATATGTGAAATGTTCTAACTCATTTATAAGAAGAATTTAACCTGTATAATAAGAAAAATTTGGAGACATTCGATCAAAAAGTTGTTCAATATAACTTACATGAGATCACTTATTATGAATTAATATGAAAATGTGTTAATTTAACCAAAAATTTTATAACAATTTCGATCCATCATCATGTATTAGTGAGTTAGATTGTCCCTATTTAAACATAATACTAAAATCTACGTTAATCACAAAGAATATAAAAGAATGACACTATGGTAAACATTCACTTAAATTCAAATTTTCATTTTTACGATAAACATTCGCTTAAATTCGATTTTTATCTTTTTGATGTGAATTTAATTGGGATACAAACTTATAAAATTTTAAGAGTCATATTACAATAAAATAAATCATGTAACTACAATATAAAATACTATAAGTATTGAAATTTGTTAAAGATCACAAAATTATGAAATATATAATAAATACAATAAATAAATATATATATATATATATATATATATATATATATATATATATATATATATATATATATATATATAACATAATATAAAATTAAATGACTTTAAGTGAATGCATATTAAGCGAATATTTACTATAATATATACTAATAATTTATATTCAATATAAGACCTAGTTAAATATTTGAAAGTAGTTTTAAAGATAAAAATGACATTAAGAGGTTAAACTTAGTATTTAACTAAAAATAGAATGTCTTAACAACACAGATTTTGCAACAGCTATAGGGTGTAAGAAGAAACTGAGTTGGTGTTTCCCAAACAACTTTGTTGGTGTTAGAAGAAACTATGGGAGTGGGGTGATGAGGGCTTTTACTTCCTGTACCTCCACAATTTCTTTGTACACTCCATAAAAATGATTTATGTATCATAGTTTGGAATAAGGTTTTCGGAATTTTTAGAATAAGATTTTTAAAATGAAATTTTTGGAATAAAATTTTCAAAATAAGATGTGTTTCGAAACAAGATTTGGGAAATGTATATAATATCTTCTGAAATTAGTTTTTCGATATATCTCTAAATGAAATGTGTTATTGAAATAAATTTTTCAAAACTTGTTTTTTCCGCATTTTCTCTCTTCTTCTTCCTCTTGTTCTGTTTCTTTCCTTCTTTCTCTACAAGAGGGATGATGATAGAAGAGACAACATTTGTGTGTTGTAATGATGAAAAGTGTTGGAGTATTTTTCTCTTATTATGGACTACAAATAGTAAATTTGAAGTGCAGGAAGCAATAGCCGGTAATGAAGTGCCGAGTACAAATAATGGCCCAAATCAATGAAGGCCCATCTAGATAGCTGATTGGATCAAACAATTTCCAAAAAAAGATCACGTGTCAAATTCCTATTGGCTGAGATGACAAATAACAAACGTGGAATTCCCATATAAAGCTACGATCCCCAACCTCATGGTTACTCACTCACTGTCGTAGTAGTAGCGGCGAAACTGAGATCACAGATGGCGAAAACGACGTTGTTGCTGCTCTGTACGGTGCTCCTCTTCGGAACCCTAGCTCTCGCCCAGGTCTCAATTTTCTTATTCAACATTAGATTAGTCGCTTTCTCTGGGATCAAAGGAATGGGTTAACTGTGGAGCTTGAGATCGAGACTCTATTTTATTAGGGGGGAAATCAATCACTATATCATCTCAATCTAGAATGAAATTCCGTGCCATAGAAATATTTGAACTGCAATTGTGTTTGACGCCTACTTCAATTCTGCTTACTTTATCTTTTATTTTGAATTTATTGGTTAATGTGTGGGTTCACAGGCGAAGAAATCAAAGGAGGAATTGAAGGAAGTGACCAACAAGGTTTTCTTTGATGTTGAGATCGATGGAAAAGCTGCAGGTCTCTTAGCTTGATTCTTTTTATGCCTTTTATTCTCTGTCTGTTATGTCCTTGTTTTGCTTTCATTGATTTGATTCGAAGTGAAATGAGATGATAGATGACTAAAGATTCCTTCTAAAATTATAATTGAGTAATGTCACGCACACTTTAACACAAGTCATTTCCCATGAGCAAATATAATTGAGTAATGTTACACACACCTTAACACAAATCATTTCCCATGAGCAAATATTAAACAAACTTATTTTACCAACTATCTACCTATAATGAAGGAATAGTAATTCATGATAGGTAAAATATTGGTTAAATAAGTTTCATTAATATTTGGATTGTGGAAGTGATTTTGGATGTTTTGGTGATGTACGTGGAACTGGGAGGGTGTCGATTTTTTGCTTAATAATGAATAATGAATCCTTATACAATTCTAAATTATCAGAATTCGCTGTGTGTAAATTTGGTTGCTAGAGTCTAGGGAGAACTTTTTGTATTTAGAGGTATATTTTTTTTTGTCCTTGATCAGGTATACTCATAGCTAAACCTGTAAAATTAGCCGGTTTAGGAAAAATCCTCCCCGGAATGGCAACTCATTTTACAAATAAAATTCACCTGGGGTCACAATCCACTTGTACTATAGTTGATATAGATAAGTTATTCCACTGTTATTAGATACACCATGGCTTCCATGGCAGATTTTTTTCCAACCGCCATAGTATGTAAAGGGAGGCACGCTATCTCAGCAACATAATGTTAGATTATATGTTGCGATTGTTGTCCTTCCACTATCTATCATGGATAACGCTGAGTTGATGTTTCATCATTCATCTTCCCCATAATTTTGAGTATGAAACTTTGACCGTTGGTATTTATGCTATATGATGATTGACTTTCCAGGTCGTATTGAAATCGGTCTTTACGGGAAGGCAGTTCCAAAAACTGCAGGTTCGGTTTCTAAATTCTCTGCATTATCAATTATCATTTTTAATGTTAACTGAAGCCTTGTTTTTATTTCCGTTTCTGCAGAAAACTTCCGAGCTCTTTGCACAGGTGAGCTTGTTTCTGCTTCTTCCATGTATTGGTGTTGATCATATAATAGTTAGAGAACTTGTTTCCATCCTTTTATTGAGTTTCAAATTCAGTCGTGTTATAATAAATAAATTCATTCAACGTAAGAAATGATGAGTAAAAATGGAGCTGTAATTAGACTGCTCATTAGAACAAATTGAGGACAGCTTTAATAGGAAGACGTAGTTGAGTTCTTAGAGTGAAAGTGGATTGTTCTTTATTTCGTGTCATGGTTCTTTTCACCGATATATGAGTTTAATATCATTTCCTCTTCCCTTAAATAATATTAGATAATGATATCACTGCTTGAATTTATAATGTGCACATGTTCATCTTACAAATTAAAATACATTATATATTAAATTTACATTTTGTCCAAATTATTAGGGGAAAAGGGAATTGGTAAGAGTGGAAAGCCTCTCCATTACAAAGGTAGCACATTCCACAGAATTATTCCTAGCTTTATGATCCAAGGAGGTGATTTTACACATGGCAATGGAATGGGCGGAGAATCAATTTACGGAGAGAAGTTTGCTGATGAGAACTTCAAGTTAAAGCATACTGGACCAGGTAATATTCTTGTATTGTTATAGTTGTTTGTTGTTAAACCAAAATTCAAACGAACCTATGATGGTATTAAGCCTTTTTGTTATTTTATGTATGAACAGGGATTCTGTCAATGGCAAACGCAGGCCCTGATACCAACGGTTCACAATTTTTCATCACAACTGTGACAACAAGCTGGTAATTCAATCTAGATCAAAAAGTTTCTGGAAGAAAACAAATATCAAAATCTTTTGTATGTTTTATATTTGTATTGTGCATAATGCTTTGAATCTGCTGTGATCTTAAGCATCAATCTGTGAAGGCTGTATTTCCTTCCTGTAACCATTTGTGCAGATTGTGTAGTGTTACTTCAGATATATAACCCGAGCTTTTTTTTATTTTTCATTGGTGAATTACGTCGTGGCCATGCATTAAGAATTTACTAACTATTAATGTATATATGTATTTGATAGGTTGGACGGAAGGCATGTTGTTTTTGGAAAAGTTCTTTCTGGAATGGATGTTGTTTACAAGATTGAAGCTGAAGGAAGGCAAAGTGGCACTCCCAAGAGCAAGGTTGTGATTGCTGACAGCGGTGAACTTCCTCTATAAAATGTGCACGTCAATTCTCAACCAGGACTTGTTGAAGGTGTTTCCAGTTTTTATTCTGTGTACGGATCACTTAACTTTTCATAAGCATATATGCTCATAGGTTTATGGTTATTTGTGTTTGTGGAACTTAGTAGATGAACTTTTCTCCTAATTATAGAATGGGAAATAGCATTTTTGAAGTGAAATTTATGGAGAAAAGTTTGTGAACATGACTGTCCAAGATAAATAGCATTTCATAGTTTGGAGAATCTTAACTTTGTTTATAAATACTTAATTTAGTGTTAAAGTCGTTTGATGTTCTTGATTTCCTAAAATAAAGTAAATCTTTTAAATTATCTTCAATCATAGTGATGTATGAGAGTAACTTTTAAAATATGAGCACTAAATTTGAAATTTGTTTATATTTAAATTTACTAAAATTTCTTTTAATATTTAATTTTAAATACACAATTAAGTTTGGAGTTAAGAAAACAAAACTCAATAAAGTATAATTGTGTGATTAAGATTGTTTTTGACAAATGAGATGGAGTGCTAGTAACTTTGTTTCGATCCTAAGAATTGTTTGTTCTGCAATTGTTGAGAAAACTAGTTTTTTTTTTTTTAATTGGTCCTAATTTTCTACTCAAGGCAAAGGTTAAACTTCTTTTAAAAACTAAACTTCGTAGAAAGTATATTTGTGAAATTGTTTTAATTGAAAAACATGGTATTTTTTTTTTCTTCTAAATTATCGTTCATGTAAAATCTCGATCTTGGCACTAACCTGTCCCCTCAAGCCTAAGGGGTTCAATCAAGCAGTCTTGTTTCTTACCAAAACCATTAAAAGAAAAGATTGTCTTCTTCTAAATCTTCCTTTTTCATTTTTTTCTTTCTTTTAAGTTTACTAGTTGCAGGGAATATCCATGGCCCGAAGACTCAATGTTCATTCCCACCACAGGACTTTCGATAAACATGATTTGTGTATAAGTTAGAGTCGTCAAAATGGATATTCTGGTCCGACCTGGCTCTATTCACTAAAGATTGATCATTTAGTGAGTCAACTCAACCCGACTCACTTATTAATGAGCCAATAAAATTTAAATATAATTTTTTTAATTTTCAGTCAAAATTAAATTATAATTCTAATTAAAATCTAAATAAACTTCAATAAATTCAAATACAAACTAAAATCACAAAATTACAAATTACTTGTGTCGGCTAAAAAAACAAACATGACCCAAATACAAATCTCAACTTAAAAACAAATACTTATGCAACCCTTTATGTGCAGGTTGGTGAACCAACCCGACTCCCCATACTAAGTGAGCCAGGTCAAAAATCAACCCGTATCGAAATTTATAAAAAAATTTTAACCAATCCAACATAAACCTGTGGTGAGCAGATTGACTCGCGAATTTCAACCCATTTTGACAGCTCTACTAGCCAACAAATAGTTACCATCCTGATATAAATATAATCAATACTATAATAATATAAAATTATATATATATATATATATATATATATATATATATAATTGTTAAAATCATTATGCACCACATATTGTTGTAATCAATTTTAGAGGTCCTTGTTACAATATGGAACAATTACTAATTTTCACTCTGAGGATAGGAGATAAAAGTTTATAGCTTAAAGGCTCACTCTTTTTACTCACAAACACCACTATTTTGGTTTGGATAATAATATTTTTAATGGTAAAGCAATGTTGGTTGTGATAGCTTATGTAATCAATTTCTACAAGTATATATATATATATAAAAAAAAAAAAGTTAACTTGTTAGCTCCAAGAAGTTTACCGGACTTCACCAAAAAAACGATGTCATTCAGCTTCTACACTTGGAATTGTTAACTCTTGAGTTTAACAGTCATGCCTTTTTGAGTCAACTAACAGCATAAAAATACAAAGTTGAATGCAAAATCCCTGAAAATTAAGTAAAATATGATTACATATTCACACCGCTGAGTAATTAGCCTACTCTGGAAATGCAATTCAGACTCGTACAACCAAACTCCATTGAGCTACAGGTTATACATGATAGGATAGACCAAAACGTCCCAAGATCTAGCTTGGCTAACATATAATGTACATGTCAAAGTAACATCTCTAATTTATTTATTTTGGCCAGGCTAATGATCTAATATGGTACAACAAGTTCATACACATAACTTATGCATCATGTTTTAATCAATCAGTGCTATCACTGTCACTGTTGGTGTCCACAAACCTATACTCTCTCCATCCGCTGAGCTTAATCAACACAGTTCCCTGGTTCTCTTCCCTCCATTCAATTGCTTCTCTCTGCAAAAGCTCTATCACCTGTGATGACAAAATCACAAGAAAAATAAACCACCCTTTAGAAACAACTCAATTTCCTTTTTAATGACCAAGTTTCAAAATGTTGACCAATATGTAAATACATTGAAAACTGTTTCACTCTATATGTAAGAGAATAGAAGATAAGATGGAAGAGGGTGGATCAAACCATACTGATTGTTTCAGCTTAGACTTTCCAAAACCATGAGATCCACATCCAGTGATGACCCTTAGTCTCTGCACAGCTGAAGCAGAGATATGAAACAAAGGCAATCAGATAAATATATAGATGTAAATATAAATGCAATTCAATAAAGCAATGTTGGTTTAGTCTTAAAGTCTTGAGAACATGTGAGAACCTAGGTCCTCAGAAATGCTTACAGGGAACATATGATCCAAAGAGAAGGTGGAGTTTCAGCATTCTCATTGCTGGTTTCACGTGCTGCCCATGTAAATCAATAGTTATCACGTTTTCTATGCCCTTGTTTCTGCATATATCACTAACAGTAGCTTAATACGAGCAACATGAGGCGATTGTTAAAAGGAAAGTTCTCTGGCTTTAGATTTTAAATAAATCCACGAACCTAGCTACGAATATATCATGGCTGGCCCTAGTGTCTGCTTTCTGAGCTTTTTTAGTTTGTTCTTTACCCTAGACAGACATAGAAATAGTTAACATCATATAACAAAGCAACCCATAGTAAAGGTTCGGACAAAATACAGTTAATGTCAAGGTTAATGAATCCAGTTTCAAATGGTGAAAAGATAAAATTTCACAGATTATTATAAATATACATCTCGAAGAAAGATAAGAGTCATATTTTCCACACAAATTCTGCTGTTCTTTTCAAAGAAGAATAGACCTGATCAGAAAGATAAGCAGCATAAGATCGATCTCCTTTGCTGTACGCTGTTGCAGCCTACAAAATAATATGACCCTTGTATGTTATCAACTGACATTTGAGCTCAATAGCAAACTGGCTTAAAGATCACAATGAAATATTCCCTACTTTCTTATAATAAGATTTCACTGAATCCCACTGCTGGTTTGAATCTTCCCTAAACACATGATATTCATCTCTCTTAGCTACAAATGAGAAAAGCAAAAGAATCAAATGAGCTACCGTGGTTCAAATTCAACATCATCAAGTAAACCATCAAATTGAAGCATACAAAAATAAGACAATCAAAATGACTAAATACACAATAAGATTGGAGTAATTGAACTTTTATAGTTGGATAGCTTTTCACTTCTCTTTTCCTCCTTTTATTTCTACAATAAGAAAGTGTTCTTATTGGATAGGCTACCAAAGGGTAGCATTTTAAACAAGTAGAGATTGTTAGGACAATTTTAAAAATTATTCTGATAACTAATTCTAATAAAACGTATTTTACTTTCTTATATATAACTATTTGGTTTAATTGCACATTTGGTTCCTTAGATATGGCAATTGTGTGGTTTTGGTATATCAGACTCTAATTGCATGATTAGGTCCTTTTGGTATGTATTAAAATTGCGCAACTTTGGTCCCCTGTTAGTCTTCAGTTAAATATTTCACAAATTCTGTTAATGTGATATTGGATTATAAGGTGACACCTAACATGTTGCCTCATACATATGTTATCATGGCTATATTACACCTTTGGTTAATCATGGAAGACCAAAAGAGCAATTAAGTCATGTCAGCGTATATGTCAGGCAACACATCAGTTACCATGCCATCATCCAGTGACACATCCACAAAGCTACATACTTAACAGTATCAATGGAGGGATCAAAATCGCACAATCAAGATACTTGACCAGAAGATTCAATTTGCACAATTGAAACCAAGGTGGACAAAATCGTACAATTATAAAACTCCAGAAACCAAAAGTGCAAGCCTAACTATATTTGTTTCCTAATTTATCATTGGGATTTCATTTCCATTTAACAATAATATATCACCCAACTTTCCTCCAATTATTTTAACCTTTTATATTTTTTAAGAATAAATTTATTTTCTATTTTACCCTATATTAATTCCTATTTTTTTCTGAAGAAAATCATTGAAGACAACATACCACAAGCATTGCTTGAATGCTTGTGCTGCTTCTACCAATTGAACGAGATCAAGACAAAGAAAAATGTGTTTGAGAAGAACCCCATTTCACATTTTCTGACAATATTCAAGATCCAACCTTTTCTAACAAACTGTACCAATGTAGCCAGAGGTAATCTTGCCAAAAATGCATGATGTATCCTCCTTGCTCTGACTCAGGTTGCCTAGGATGGCAGGCCCCCAAGCCACCTGGCCACACCACATAGAGAGAGGTAACTCAACCATATTAATTTCATTAATCCTTAAAATGAGTGAATTTCAATCCAACATACTCAATAAAACAACCAACAAAGACCCATTTCAAAAATCATAATAAAAAGTAAAAGACAAGGAGAAGGAAGCAGGCAACAGATCATAAAAGTATTTGCAATTACTGAAAATCAGCCAACTAGTTTAGAATAGTAAAATGGAACCACAAAAGCAGTAATCGACAAATACTGTTCAAGATAAGCCAGCAGTTGCAAGTATTTCAAAATTGCCATTATGTACCATATGTACGTTGCTGAGATTCTGCAACAAGTGGGGAAACATTGAACCCGGGTCCCAAAGACTGAATTTTCTTTACTACGTTTCTCCAATTCATGCTATCTTTGTCATGTTCAGCGCTTTTGGGAAAGTTAAACAAAGATTCCAACACTTTCTGAGGAATGTCAGACTTCGCACATTCTGAGCTAATAGATGAATCAACCATAGAATTAGAGAGGACCTCCGCATATTTCCTAAAACCAAGAAAAAACTAAGCTAGTGGAGTTAAGGTAGGTTCCGAATACCAAGATCATTTTTTAAGAGGATGTTGAGATTTGAATGCAGGAAGTTGCAAGGGCTAAGCATAAATGATAGAATACGAGATTAAAGTAACAGGCAAACCAAATTAAAAATAATAAGTTATATAGAGTTCTTATTTAATTTGGTACTATAGTTGTCTTGAGAGTGCTGAACCAACATGCAAACTACCCCAGCTGTCTTCTTCTCCAGCCCAATATTATATCACTAATTCAATCAGTACAAAAGAGGCACGTGTAATATCTAAATGCCTGACTCTCAGGAATTCGGCCAACATTTACCTCAGGTTCAAGATTGAATTTACTACAGTTTAATGCAATGAGTTGAGAATGATAATATTTGACCTGCTTAGTATAATTACAATCCTAGTGGATGTAACAGAATTTCATCAAAATGAATGTACCCTGAGTAAATCTATAAACTTCTAACACTTTAAAGAGCAAAAATGTATATGTAAAGATACAATTGCAATATTATGCATTAAGAGATATTTATCGGAAATTCAATTGCCAACTACCTACAATGATTTTACTTACCAGGTTACTTCTATAGCTAAATATAATGATTTGATGAAACAGGTCAAAAGATGTTTCTTTATCATTGATAGATCCTTTGAGTTTCATTTTTTTGTTTGGAAGGAGGGGCATCATGAGATAGAAACAGAAAAAGCTACAATTTATTGAGCCTATACCATGAAGTAGCAAATAGTACATTGATATAATTTACCTTCCAAAGGATCCAAGAGACCATATATTATCCGACATATCACCATCTGAAGAAATAGATGTGGACTCTGATCTCCTCTCTATCAACTGTTACAAAAAACTGCAATTAATACTATGTACAGCTATGACACCCTATTTGTGTAATGTATCCATATCCGATACTTTAGGATACTTTATTGATACTTATCAATGAAGTATTTAATTTATAAAACAATAATACTTTTATGATGACTAAAATTTAAAAAATTTTATTTTGACAAGTTTAGTACATTTGATTTTAATTTGGATTCACACAATAGCAATCATATATTTATCATGTTTTCAAAAAAAAATTAAAATTTCTTAATATGCATATATCACATATTATATCCTATTATTTTCAAAATAAACGTATCGGAGTATATAAGATACGTGTCGTATCTGATACATGTATCGTACTCATGTATCATAAATGAACAGTAAGGGTGCAGATATTGAAGTTAAAAATACCTCCAAAATAAACAATTTACAACTAATTAGAGTTGAATAGACAAATAATATAAAAACTATATGATGTAGTGTAATTGCAGTAGCTTAAGAAATAGGAACATTACTGAGTTTTTGAGAACACAAGACCAGTTCAAAAATAAAACAAGCGCAAATTTGAAAATAGAATTAAACACAATTCATTTCTGCCACTTACACTGTCATTGGGGTCAACAAAGACTCTCCCATCATCTACGTTGTCTACTCTGTAGTTAGGGTGTCTACCAGTACTGGATTTCTCAATTGTAGATCCAGCTAAATCAAGCAATACATTTGAAGCCTGGAAAATCATTCAAAGCTAATCGTGTTACAAAACTAGCATAACTTTACTTGATCTGAATGGCTCCCTAAAACTCTTGTAGAGATGTGAAAGTAGATACTGCAACACCACTACTATCCATTCACACAAAAATGTCCACAGAATTAAAAGGAAATACAACTAGAATAGCCCCAAATAGTGGCCAACAAACTCAAACTAAAAAAGTGGTGCCATACAAACCAAAGAAACATTGATACAACATTGTATGCACATGACACAATATTGCATGGGAATACCTCAAAGTATAAAAATCATAAATTAATACGGCTACAACAACACATAAAATTGACATTAAAAAACTAAACCACAAGAGAAAGTACAAGTCCTTATGTATACATAACGAATAAATTTATCTGATTATTTTGGTATTATACCGTATTGGGATAAAATTTTAAAAATAAAAGTAAAAAAATTGTACAGATATGCAATGTCCAACATGGATACATACAAGAAACAGTTATGACACGTCATTGCTATCATTTTGAAAGTGTGTACTTATACCAAATAAGAAAGAAAAACAATAGATTATGTCTACAAAAATGTACCTGTGTTTTCACTCTGTTTCCTATTTCTCAAATTTGATTCAGTTCAGATATATATGTATTAAGTAAACTCAAAATCTAAAAGACTTACGACAAAAAAAACTTTCTAATCAACCTGCACCCATAAGAGATCCCCAGAAACACAGCTGACAAGCTGAGCCTGAGGATATCACCATCTGCTTTAAATATATCCACCACAAAAACAACAAAAGGAGAACAAACAAAAAGAGAACAAAAAAAATAATTTTTTTTTAGTACAGAGACAACAATTAACTGACTAAAAGTAATAAGTGCCATATTGAAAAAATAATAAACAAGAACATCAAGTGCCAAGGACAAAATTTTACAATCTCAAATTGCCACCATTACCCTTTCAATATCATATCCGCACTGACCTGCAAACACAAATTCCAAAGTCAGGCCATAAATAATAAACCAAAAGAAACTAGTCTACTACACAAAAATATCAAAACCGCCTCATAGAAATTAGTATACAATTTCTTCAATAAGATTGCTTGCCAGCTTTAAATAAATAACTATGCAAAGACAAATTCTTGCTTGCTATAACGCACAAGCAAAGACAAAAAGTCTAAAAGCAACATCAAATCACTTTAAGGAAGAGGAATAGTTTACTTCTATTTAAACTCAAGAGACCATCTAAGTTTCCTTTTAGAATCACATCAAATGTTTGAATCTAATAAAATTTTGGTTTCATTACTCATTTAGTTCTTATAGATATACTATCTTTACTTTTTATTTAGCCTCTACACAATAAATTATTTACTTTAATTGCTATGCATACTTTTTTAAAATAGCTTTAGCACTTATATGCCAAATAACATATTCAGGTATAGAGACTTAGACCTATTACAGAATTGAAATCAAAACTTCAAAAAATAAAGTTTAACATTTAGTCATTTATTTTCACAGCCAACAAATCCCGCATCCATGCTGAATTCCTCATCAGGTTTCAATATACAAAATCTAAAAATGAAAAGCAAAAAACATCAAAAAGGGCAATTTACTTACAAAGAACGTCTCTAACAACAGCCAAGTTAAGATCACAATCCTCCCCAAGCATAGAGCAGAGGAACTGCTCTGCCTTCTCCATGTCAAAAACTTCATCATTAGCACTAAACCCTTTGTTGCTTCCCTTGTTCCTCCTCACATACTCCTTCCCCAAAACCGTTGAAACAGTGCCAGTTGAAGCAACCACCTTTTTCTTCTGCTTCCCCCCTTTGAAACCGCCCACAACAACTCCCTCCCCACAATTCCGTTCCGCCTCCTCCTTCGACCCCAAATCCATCCCCGAAGAAGAAGAAGAAGAAGTTCCACCGCCACTGCTTCCACCACTGCACGAAGAAGAGCAACAAGAAAACGAATCCTCCGACAACCCCTTCCTCAGGATCTCTGAAGCCCTTTCGAGATCACACCCTGCAATGTCATACGCTATAGAAGCCTCCCTTATTGAAGACAAGGAGAAAGCGTCCACCAATGCCTCCAAAACCCTTTTCTTTCTCTCCTCTTCTCCCTCCACAACCCCTTCTGCTCCTTTTCTCTCCTCACCCTTCTTCGGGGGCTTCGGTCTCTTCTTCTTCCTCGGGCTCTTCATATCCGAACAGGACGAAACGGATCTGGGTCCTGCCGAAGGAACGGAATTTCAGACGAAAACGGGGTCGAATATTCGTTGGGAGGGTGAAAGGAGAGATTTTGGAGAGGGAATGGTTGATGGGTGTAGAAGGCGGAACGGCATGGCAGAATCTCACAGTTTGTGAAGAAAACCAATAGCATGAGACAAAAATTATTTTTTTGATGACAAGAAAAATAATAAGTAATAATATTTATATATTATTAAATGGATAATAAGAAATTAATTATTTTTCTCTGCTGCAGATAAATAAAAGATAGATAGAATGGGTTAGGTCAAATTGTGTAAAGTTTTTAACAACATCAGTCAAATCAACTGTCATTTTTTATTGATAACAATCTTTTTCTTGTTAATAATATGATTACTATCATTTTTTATTTGATACAATCTTTTTCTTGATAGTGATATGATACGATATATAGAAATTCTCACAAGAGTCGGTAGTTTACACATTATAAGGTAGAATATTCTCACACAATCAATCATATTATTGATAGAAAAATTGGTTAATTTTTTCTGATAATATAAATATACTTTTAGTACTTATATATATATATACTTATTTATATATATATATATATATAAATACTTTACAATCGTAATATTTGTACGGTAAACTAATATCCTTACAGTTAATCGTAATACTTGACGTGACAGGACTCAATTCAACATCACAAAAATAAATTACTAGTTGGTTCTATTAGTTTTGATTGGTTGTTGGTATATATCTATATCTATATAATCCTCTAGGAGCAAAAAATGTGAGAGATCGAAAAAATTGAAAAATAAAATTGGATATGGGTCGAATTCTAATGGATACAAATTAAAATGGATAAAAAAACATATTCAACGGATATATATGATCGAATTTGGGTATAAATTTGTTTTTTAAAAGATATCTGATCCGACCATTAAATATGTTATACTCTTATGTTAAAAGTAAAAAGTCCAATCCAATTTTACTGATTTATTTATTTCACTGTGTCTCACATTACCACAAACCATCATCACGTTACTGCATACTATTACTGCACTTTTATTGAACCTTCACGCTACCACATACCATAACCCCTCCCCTTCTTCACTCATGGTTCCCATTTCAAGTTCAAAAAAAGTAACTTTTTTATTTCCTATTTCACACATAGTAAAGAAAGAACCCCTCATTATTTGTTTGGTTTGGTAAGTGTTTTACTTTTGGCTTGCTCTACAAATTCCAAGCATGTATGTTCTTTCTTTTGTAATTGGAGGTTCATTATTTTATCAATGATTGATAAACTTACAAAATCTATTAAACTTTATAAATTCAGTCAACATATTTATTTAAATCCAATAATTTTTTTATTATTTATACAAATTAAAATTAAATCCAAACAACCCGACCGTATTTAACCACAATCGATATTATCCATATCCAAATAACCCAACAACAAAAATGGTCGGATTGGATTTTAAAATATTAAATTTGGGTTATGCTGGATTGAGCATATTGAACCTGAACCCGATCCAACCCCACTGCCGCTCACCCCTATAATCGTCAATGGGTTATAACCTGCGAACTAACCCGACTTATCACGGGTTCGGGTCGGATTGGATTGAAAAAAAATTACTAATTTTAATACGGATTAAAAATGAACTCAATCCATTAAGAATCTGGCTCATTCGAATTAAACTTGTGATGAACCAGGTTGACTCACCAACCTGCTAATAAATTTTAAATATTAAATTAATATATATATATATATATATATATATATATATATATATATATATTAAATATTTTATATTATATATTTTTATATATATATATATATATATATATATTTTTGAATTAATAGGTAACATTATTGTTATTACTGTAAAATTAATTTAATTATTTAATATTTAATCTTTTAATATTATTAGTTAACATTAATTTTTTCTTGTTTTATTGTAGATGAGAATAAAGAAGATGCTTCAAGAGATGAAAATATTGTGGACTTATCCATTCAAGACTCTAATACTATAGTTTGATAAGTAATAAGAATGATTTGATGTTAGATAGTAATTTATATTTTTGTGATTTTGGTTTGTATTTGGAGTTTAACATAATTTGGGATTTTATTTGGATTGTATTGAAGTTTATTTATATATTAATCGAAATTATAATTTAGTTTTCTTGAGATTAAAGAAAAATGTGTTTTTTTTTAATTGAGCCAGTGAGCCAACCCGTTTAACCCGTCAACCCATGGTGGGTCGGATCGGATCGGGTTCTAATTTTGTTGGTTCGCTAATAAGTGAGTCGGGTTGGATTGACCCACTAAGTGGTCAACCCGTCGCAGACCGAGCCGGATTGGGTCGGGTGACCCGTTTTGATAGCTATACATACATATATATATATATATATATATATATATATA
>Ga0214542_1009136_pt1 | contig 15708 bp, 10 predicted proteins | sample CNSS1metaG_FD_160096 | JGI IMG/M metagenome (GOLD analysis project Ga0214542, IMG submission 160096) | Root nodule microbial communities from cowpea collected in UCLA plant growth center, Los Angeles, California, USA - CNSS1 | ecosystem: Host-associated > Plants > Roots > Nodule | place: USA... | reverse complement strand
TGGGTGGGTGTGTGTGTTATACTAAAGGGTTTACTCCTACAATAGATAACAACATTGGGTAGACCTGACATTCTATAAGTTCACCTCAGCACCACAATGGGCACCAAATGTATTTATAAGGACAAAAATGTCCTTCCAAGTTCAATATGTGCCTTATGTGCATCCTTTTTCACTACTAAAAAACTCATATTTCTTGCCAATTTTGTTTTGAAATTTTTTATGTAGGAAATACTTATAAATTTTGTTATCAAAAAAATTTGCGGGAAATTGCTGCCAATTTTTTTTTTGTAAAATATTTTGTATAAAACACTTTTTGCAACAAATTTTGTAGAAAATACTTGCAAATTTTATAATTTTGTAATTTTGTAAAAAATAATTACCCATGAAGGAATTACCTGCCAATTAAAATTCCTAGAAAACATAGCAGGAAAAAGTCTTTTCTTACAAATTTTTTTAACAAATTTGTAAGAAAATTCTCATGTAATATAAGAATTTTTAGTAATGTTTGTCGTCAATAGCTTTGTGTATCTTTAACTGGAGTGAGTATTACCGAGTAATTGCACAAACAGTAAGTGGGCGGGGGACTATGATGCACCGATACTTCAATTTGGGTCACGTATTCGTGTCTGACACGTATCGTGTCTGATACTTTAGGATACTTTATCAATATTTGTCAATGAAGTATCTAATTTATAAAGTCATAGTATAGTACAAGAAAATATTTGAATAATAACCAATTTTAGTGACAAAAAATAATTAGTCATTATATAGTGACTAAATTGACAACTAAAATAGTTTCAAAAAATTATAATTGGTCTTTAAATTGATATTTAGAATAATTTCAATTATAAATTGGTTTCTAAATTGGTCACTAACATTAGTTACTAGGTTTTGACTACCAAAATAATTTGTCTCTAATTAGGAAATTTGGATTCACATAATAACAATCATATAATTATTATATTTTTTAAGAATTATTGTACATTTTTCAATATTCATATATCACGTATCTATCACGAATCGTATCCTATTATTTTGAAAATAAATATATCGACGTATCAGATACGTGTCGTATCTGATACACATATTGTATCTGATACACATATCGTATCTGTGTATTATATAGGCTGGGAAAATTACTTGCACAGTCAATGTGGCGCTCAAGTCAACATGTTAGAGGTTTAATAAATGTGATAATAATTAACAACACTTACCTCGTAAATAGTGTTTATTTCTACTATTCTAACGAGTTTTTACCTTGGTAAACCTAGATTATCTAGGCATAGATTTTAATACTAATATATTAACGATTTGCATATCGTTTTAGCATGATAATCTTTTTTAGATGAACATACATAGGTGATAGGTGATATCCACTTATATCATCTAGTCCATTCAATACATTACTCTTTTGCACTTTCTTTCATTAATATTTCTTTATTTTTAATTTTAAACGCATTTTGTTCAATGTTCTCTGTATGTTCTTTTTCTCAAATAAATTGTATTTTAAGTTTGATTTCTAAAATCATTTTATAAACATTACATTTATAAAAAGTTATTCATAGAATCATGCCATGGATCTATAATATGAAAGATGAAATCTTTAACAAAAGTAGATGTCTCTTTCATCACAAGTATGAGAAGAATATATAGTTAACAGTGACTGTGATTGAAATGTCTGAGGAAGTTTTCTAAAGCTTGCAGATATGATGAAAAAATTGTAAGAGAAATCCAATTCAAGCACGGAACTGACCGAGTATAGTCGTGAGAGTTGGGCGAAAGTAAGGACAATATGTTTAACAAAATTGTTTGCTGACGACATACTTGACGTTTTTAGTTGTTTACTGATTACAAAATTGGTCAAAAGTAATTTGAAATAAAGCAAGGAGTGACAGGGTGCTTCGTTCAAAGAAATGTTAAGATAAAGTTGTATGCATGGATGATTCATTTGAACCCCAAAGTCAATCCTTCATCTATAACTCACTCGAATCTTTACTTTCTTAATAATTTTATTATTATCAGCTTTAATTTTAGGTTATTATAAAAATATATATATATATATATATATATATATATATATATATATATATATATATATATATTTTGTTGCGGTTGAATCGCGACCCACAATGAAACAAAAATAAAATTTGAAGAACAGAGATTGGAGTCGACACCCGAATATATTCTAGAGAACTACAAAAAGATCAAAACAATAAAATAGGCTATGCGAAAACCACATTTTGTGTTCAGGAGTCTGTTACGTGTAGAGAAGATATTAGCATTCTACAATGTCCATCCTAAGACGATATCTTTAATTAGATGTGAACAAATATGTAAGATTTTCAAAATATGTAATTTTCCAAAAAATAATAAAACATTATCAAAAAAACAAAAAAAAATATTTTGTGCTCGACAATGATGTACATCACTCCTACATATCTCCATTCACAATGAAGAATCACGATTTCATCATTCTTTACAAAAAGAACTATTTAAGAAATGATTTAATTTTTATTTGGTGAACCCAACTAGGATTGAATCGCTCGTATTTTCATTCATAATGGAAAATTAGGCATACATAATTCTTAAAGAACCTGTTCAAAAATTGTTGATTTGATTTTTTTTATAATTTTGAAAACCTTTTTATGTTTTTTTTTATTTTGAATTATTTGGATATAAGTTTCACTTGATGTAAACGACCGACAAACACACATAAATAAACAAAGAAAATTATTTTTATTTTTAATTATTTATATATATTTGTTAGAAAAAAAGAAATTTAAAAATGAGTGTCACTCATGCAAACAGCACACACACACTAAAAGAAATGACAAAATATATTTTTTTTATGATTTTAGAATAAGATATTTGTGAATAGTAATATATAATATCCTAAAAGAAATGTCAAAGTTATGTGTGAAAAAAAAACGTGATAAAGCATAAATATAATCAAAATAGAGAATGCATAAATCAAAAGAGAAATAAAACTAGGAGTGACAAACCTTCGCAACTTTCCAATCCCTCCTCTTTATCAATCTCACTATTTTTTTTTTACATTATCCTACCTTTTGTCTCTTTTTTTTCTTTTTTTTTCTATTTCTTTCAATAAGTCTTTTTTTCAATAAGAGAGAAAAAAGAGATGTAACAAATGGAAAAGGAAGAGGGAAGTGTATAGAATTTTTTTTTTCTTTTAATCATGTAACCAAATTGTGTATTTATATACACACACATTGCGTGAAAAATATAAGGAAAGAAAGGAATTGTTCTGATCATAATAGCAGTACATTACAAAAATTAAAATCAAACATAATATCAAAAGTATTGATTTTAGTTATTATCAGAATTATTGTTTTTAATTATTATAATCAAATTAATATTTTCTCTGACTGAACAATTTGGTGCAGCACATAATAGAAATCAACTCAAAGTAAAATATCAGTATATTGTTTCTAACTATTATCAGAAATATTGTTTAAATTATTAAAATCATACATTTTTCTAAAAACAAGTGACATGTCTGAAGAGAGGTGTAAAAAACAAAGAATGGAGATGAAAACATGTTGGGCCATTGGACTAATGAAAAGAAACGTGATAGTTAAAAATTAATTGAGTTTTCCGTTTTTTTGACCTCCTCATATTTTCGTCTCTCTTCAATTTTTTTTTCATTTTTCTTTGTTAAAATTAAAGTTCGAAAATCTTTAAAAACAAAATTATTTCACATTTTATTAGCTAAAAAAATTTATTTAATTTTTTTAAAAAATATTTATCTAAACAAAATTGAATATTTATATATATATATATATATATATATATATATATATATATATATATATATATATAAATTCAATAATATAGAATAATTAAATAAAATAAATTAGTAACATAATAATAATAATAATAATAATAATATAACGAAAATGATATTGCAAACATTTCATTAAGTAACGACAATTTTATAAAATAAAATAATATCAGAAACGAATAAAAATAATGAATAAATAAAATAAAATTATAATCATTTTACTAAAAGAATGAATATAAAATATATTAAATAAATAAATAAATAAAATGATACATGTTTTATTTCTGCGGGCATTAGTATCTCATTACAATAAATGGTAGAAAAAATTATAAATAACTTTAGTTGTATTTTTCTCTTTCAAATGTATTACTTTCTCTATTTTATAAATAAAAAAATATATATATATATATATATATATATATATATATATATATATATATATATATATATATATAAACACTAAAAGTGTCTCAACTCTTATACAATAATATTAAGAGTTCACCGTGATATTGTGGTTCACACACAATTCTATTAATCCTATGGAAGAACCATGTAAAGGACAAATATAAGGAGATATGTTTGTCTTTAGCCTTTATACAAACACAAATTAATGGGTTAATTATGTTTTTGGTCCCTAAATTGTTAAGTGATTTTAGTTTTAGTCTCTCTTTCAAAATTTGTTCTAGTTAAGTCCCTAACCTTTTGAAATTCATGGAATTAGTCCTCAATGATTAACGATGTTGGTAATTTTCTATTACGTAACAAATTGTGTTGCACTCAAACATTTTATTTGGAACATGTAACAAATTATTTAATTTAAAAAATAAAATTACTTTTTCACTTCATCTTTTTCTTCTTTCTGAAAACACCCATCCAGAGTTTGTGTATATGTAGGAGAAAAAAATGAAGGTTCTTGATGGTGGGGTTGGAGTAGATGATGGAACTGAGATGGAACTGATGATTGTTTTGGAGCTCTATTTTTTTATTATTATTATTTGTACAGGTGGAAGATGTGTGTGATAATGGATGGTGATGAAAAGGACGAAGGTAATGGAGAGGCATTGATGGGTTTGGTTTTGTGATGTGCTTGTTGGCTAAGAAGAAAAAAAGTATGAAGGTTAATGGATGGTGCTAATGTGGTGGAAGGAGGCAACATGTTTGTTGGTGGTTAATTAGGGGAGAAGGTTTAGTATTGGATGATGTGTGGAGTTGGAGGTTGGTGATGATAGAAATGAAGGCAATAGCTAGAGGTGAAAGGGTGTGTTGTTGGAGGTGCATGAATGCTTTCAGGGTGAGGAAGATGATGGTCAGGAAGATGATGGAATTAATTTCATACCTACTGCATAAAAAAGTCATATCTTAAATTTTATTTTCTAGGTGTCATTAAAATGAAATGGTGACATGGACTTATGTTTGCCACATAAGAAAAAAAAATACTAACATTGTTAGTTATCGAGGACTGATTCCATAAATTTTGAAAGGATAAAGACCTAGCTAGAGAAAACTTTGAAAGATGGACTAAAACCAAAATCAGTTAATAGTTTAGGGACAAAAAACATAGTTAACACAAAACCAATATATGAAATGTGCTTTATACCATGAAACATCAAACCTATTAATTCAACAAACCATCTTATTTCCCCACATATGTGGTATACAAAAAAGGGCCTCAATGTTAGGGTCGTTAAACCTTTTTGGCTAGTGAACTCTAAAAACATAAGGTATGCATGGGTTGGATGTATTAAGAGCTTCCACCAATGGGCAATGCACTCCAAAACTTTCTACAAAAACATCAAAGAGAGATATCTAGACTATAAATAGCTTGAGTCGGGTTAGCTTCTAAAAGTTATATTTCTTATTATTGGTCACTAATCACTTCAAACTAATTCACATGCGTGTAAACAGTGGGATACAATAATTTTGGTATATCAATATTGTAATTCATAGCTATGTGAAATTTTATCCTCGTTGGTAGTAGTATTAACTACCTGTAGTGTTAAGTGCTACTTTAGTAAGTAGCAAATATAACCCAATATAGAATTGGTTATTAGAATTGTGAGATGCATTGTATCCTTTACTTTTATGTGCATTCAAATTTTGGTAGTGTTGTTGTTTGTTTTTAGTTTTCTCCTTCTTTTACAAGCCTAATGTGAGTACAATGCTTGTTAATGGTTTTGCTGGAGAGTATGCAACCTACTTTATCTTATTCAACCTTTCTTTATTATTACTCGCCTTCATATCAGATTTAGGTTTCTAAGTTTCTAGGTAATTGATTTAATGCACTCAATTGGGCATTGACTCCAATTTAGTAAGAAAATTAACAATAAGAATTTGATGTTTCATCCATTCTCAAGTACTTATTGTGTCAAAGTAAGAATTTCTTCTACATCCACTTTTGCTTGCTTAACTATAATCTTATTCTTATGGGACCATTTGTTCCAAACGATTGATATCTATAACCCTTTTCATAGTTTATTTCCTTTGCCATTAAATGCCAATAAGGAGAATTGTTGAAAATGCACAGTTAGCTGGTTATGGTTGATTGTATTTATAGCTACTCATTTTTTACACAAATTTCATGCATACTTAAAATGTTACATGTAACAAATAAATGGGTTATTGTTTCTTCTTTAAAGCACATAGAGTCTCCTAAAGGTGATCCTCTCCTTCTAAGGTTTTCCTTCATCGCCACCTTATTTAGATTTTTCCACTAAGCAAAATGTTGTGCTAATGGAACCACCTTTATGCTTCAAAATATGTTATACATATCATATTGTTCTCCTATATTTAAATTTTGTAGTTTTATATATGAAGATTTAAAAACATATATCTACTCCTCATCTTTCTAGATCCATAAATCATCACATTCTCTCTTGATTGGTTTTTATTTATTACTTGTATGAATTAAACTAATTGAGTCCTTTCCCACTCAAACAAATCTCTTCTCCATTTGTTTGTCCATTCCTACACATTGTCAAACCATCTCCAAGACTCTCTTATTATTTTATTCAATAAAAGAATTTGTGTATACTCTTGGAAACTTAATATATAAAGGAGCTTCTCCAACCCATGTATCTTCCTAAAAGTTAATCTTTGACCTAGAACCGACTTTCCACTCTATATTTTGATCAAACCATCTCCTTTCTTCACCTTCCCCACATAACTCGCTTAAATCTTTCCACCACCTAGGTGTATATTGTTTTCTAGTTCCCATTTAAAAGCCTATCCAAGATCCATATTTTGATTCTAGGATATCCTTCCATAATCCTTGATCTTTCGTACCTAACCTCCATTTCCATTTAGCTAATAAAGCTTTGTTGAACAATTAAATGTCTTTTATTCCAATGCCACCTTGTTTAGGTTTACATAAGTGTTACTATCTTAACCAAGCAATCTTTTTACCCTTGTGTCCCCATCCCCAGAGAAAATTTCTTTAATGGTTCTTAATGATCTTGCATCACTACTGCAGTTTTGGGATTTTGCCTCGCATTATAGGCTTCGGTTATCACGAACACGAAGCATATAATGGCATGATGCATTTTTGCAATTTCTGCCAACTTTTCTGCCTCGGTTCCACAAATACCTAAGGCAAAATATGCTTTTCTGTCTCGGTTACAAAATACTCGCTGCCATAAAGCTTTATAGGCTTCCATTTCATTGACCCAAAGGAAAAAAAGTTCGTTGATATTTCAAAAATTGAACCGAGACTATATACCTAATTAGGGATTCAAAACGCGAATGCATTGTTCTTCATCTTCCACAACGTTGCATCTCCGTTTTGTCTCCTCTGATTTGTGCCTTCGTCAACAATTGTTGTCCCTCACACTACTCCTTCATCAGAACTTCGTCGAACACTTCATTCAACCACGACCCCACCATCCCTACATCAACCAATCGCTTTCAACCTCGACGGAGCAACATCCTCCACACGAGCCATCGCGCAACAAATGGAGACACCTCGAAACCTCCATGGCAGCGCTCGTCACAAGCCTCGTGCAAGCGACGAAACAAACACCATTGAAAGCACATCAAGTTGGAAAATAGAAGTGAAACTACGAGCTCCACTATCAACCACGTCGCCTGAAATGTAGCAAAGTGCAACGTGAACACAAATCTCCATTGCCATCACTCACCAACGTTGGAATGAAAACCTAATGGGGAGAGAGATGGAATGCCACATGTCAAACTCTATCTGGCTTCAGTTTTCAAAAGAACTGAGGCAGAATGGGGTGTTCTACTTCTGTTCACACTCGAGGCCAAAAGCTAACCCTTTTTTGCCTCGACCTTATATACCTTGGTTCTAGAATTGGGGTAGAATGGCAAAATTAACCGTTGCCAAATCACCTTTCTGGACTGTTGCATTCTCTGATAAAAGCTTTACAAAAGGAAAAGTAGTAAAAAGGTAGGGTAGTGATCATTTATTTCATAAGACATATTCGTCCTACAAATAATAGAAACTTTCCTTCCTAACTAGACAATCTATTTGACTTTAGTAACCACTGACTACCAAAAAGAATGCTTGGTTTGGTTACCTCCCAAAGTCATATTTGAATGGTACTTCCATTATATTGCAATTTAAAGCATCTGAGAAACTCTTTACTAAATTTTTGTGCACACCTACCCTAATACTTGAAGCCAACTCGAAGCATCTAAGAATACTTTTTATAGCCAATACATTTTGAATGTTTGCTTCAAACACAAATAATGTATCATTAACAAATTGTGGGAGATTGACCCTAACCTTATTTTACCTTACTTCCATTCATGTGTATAATTGCTTTCTAATAGCTTGATTTACCATTGTTGATAAGCTCTATGCCATTATTAAAAATAGAGAAGGTGTTATAGGACTTGTCTCAACCCTCTTGTAGGATTGAATTGTTTGATTAGGTTGCCATTTACCAATATTGATGGTGGATGACTCTAAGCACTCTTTAATCCAGTAAATCCAACGTCTATAAAACCTACTCTTCTTTTTTTGATCAACAATAACAAATAAATTGAAAGGGGACAATAGGGTTGTCCTAACCCTTATACAAAACTAGAATAAAAAAAAACAAAAGATACCCAACTTATGGATACTACCCATAAAAAACAAAACAGAAACAAAAAGCTCCCGTAAAGATCAAACCCACAAAGCTTTCCTGACAACCACAATACCAAGAAAAAACATACAACCTGACAAATTGACAAGAATGTTTTTCACATCAAATCTTCAATTATATAAACCTTTGGCTATAATGTTGTTATATTGTCTTATCCCATTATCATTCCCATTAAAACTATCTTTAAGGATATTTCTTGGTTTGTCCACAATTAATGTCGCTCTCACTTTCCTTGCTTTTGTCGTTTAATATCTCAAAGGTTTTCAAAAGCCAATTAAAAGTATCATTTAGACACGTATTAAGAAGATGGGCATGGACATTATTTTTTCTTGGTTAATGAAGCTTCAAGTCCGTCAAGTTTGCAAATTGGTGCAATAAAGAGGTTAAAAGACCCAATTATTGAATTTGCACCAAAAGAGAAGAAGAACAACCACCATCCACACAAATAAAAGCAACACAAGCATGTATTATACAATGAAAAAAAAATAAACTGAACAAGAAAACCAATATTTGTCTGCAAGGCCGTTTTCAAGGAAGTTGCCAACTCATCTAACTTCGCATTGAGTTCCTCGACATCCGACCCCCGAGATTGGCACAGATCGAAAGCCATCATCTTGCCTAAAAGCAAGGTCTGGGTGGCCAACTCCATGAAGATATCGTGAAGTTGTTAAATAGGTATAGACATGAAGGCCTTTTGATCAGTAGGGGGAGCACCATGGTTGCCTTCTCAGTCATATGAAGTTCCGGCTTAGAAGCTCCCAACCGAAGGAGGACTTAGATACCTTCTTACCAAATGAAGACTTACCTATGTCCTTCTTTGTTCCCTCCCATTGATAGTTGGGACGAGCTCTCTTGGTCAATGTCAAAGTAGTCCCGATCATAGGAACAATTTGGAGGGGTGTAACATCCTCCAAATTATAAAATTATGAAATTGTAAAATTTTAAACTTGTAAAATCATTAAATTATAAAATCATAAAATTATAAAATTGTAAGTAATAAAATTAACGCAAAAGCATAGCCACATATGTGGGGGGCAACATGGAACTATTAAAATGACTTACCATAAGTCACAACAATACCTTTTAAAAACAAAGTGCATACACAAATCAAATCAAATAAAAAAAATCAACATCTTATACATCATCATGACTTTGACCATCTATAACTTTTAAACTTGACATAAACGGTTCTTTTAATACTATTTTTGTTATTGAAATGAAAATGTTACTTCAGCACGAACTTTATCGACTTTATTAAATACTAGTAAAAACACATACGTTGTTGTGCTTGTGTGTTCGCATTTTTTAATTTTCATAGAAATTTGAGTTAAGATGATAAGAAATATGTAATTAATTTTTAAAATAGTTGTTAAATGTAAAATTAGAAAAATAAAATATGTACACAAAAGAAGTTTTTAAAATAATTTTTAAATTCAAAAGAGGTTTTTAGAATAACGGTTAAAGATAAATTATTTATAAAATAATTTTAGAATAATAATTAAGAGTAAAATAGGAATAACAAAATATGGACACAAAATAGGATATCCTCTTATAGATACCTAAAATACTACATATAAATTTTGTTCTAATAAATTAATATCAACATATTTTAGAGTATTACACTAGCAAAACAAATCAAAGGAGACATTTTGGATGCATAGGAAAAGTATTACCATCAAATGCATAAAATTTTCAGAAGAAGCTGAGAAGAGAATTAATTATTAGCATGCATAATTATGTGCTAGCCTGGTATGTGAGATGCACCAATATTCAACTATTACTCTTGGTACTCAAATGGGCAGAAGATTCAAGAGCCTGTTGTATTTTGATGATGTCCAAGAAAACCAAGGTACAAGAGTATGTTCACACTAGGCTAGAAGCTATGTCTAGAAAAATTATAAAGTCAAGTTAAAATGTTTTTAAAGTTAATATAAACATAGCTACTTGATATAATATTGTAATGGCACGAAAATAGTACATTTTCAAAAAGTACTCATTAAATTGACAAAATAATCAATAAGTACATAATCTAATCAATTAATGTAGTGAAATGGGAGAAAATAATTTCATGATGTATTAATCAATTAATACAATAATATAATCGATTAATCTAGTTCTGGAAATTAGAAATGAATATATTTAGTCGATTACCTCACTAATGTAATTGATTAAGTCATTCAGAAAAAAAAATTTCACTTTAAAATCTACCTTTATGTTTCAAAACAATGATTATCTTCTAAAATAAAAGACTTGAGAAAGAATTTGAAGTGTTTTTGGAGAGTTCTTTCTAAAGTTGCTAGAAAACATAAAAAATTATTCAAGAACGTGTTGATTCAAAAGCTTTTGACTTGGCATAGGTTAAATTTGTAATATTTGCACATAACAGGTGTATTCCTTCTAGTTTCTCTGTGTATGTCCTGTCTTTTAAAATCTTGAAGTGTATTCAAGTGTTCTTGTGTATCTTGAGCGTAGGTATTATGTAAGATCCGTGAAAATTAATTAATTAAATAATTAATTAATTCATAAATACGGGTAGTGAGAGCCTTTATGACATTAAATATTGACAATTGTGACATGGAAAAGTACTAGCTTAAGTGGTTAAGAGTACTTGATTATGTGAGAGGACTTGAGTTCAAGTCCTATATATGCCATTTATAAGTTATTTAATTTATTATTATTTTAATAATATGCTGGATCATGAAAATTGAACCCGAAATTTTATGTTCTGGTATTATTTGCATGATGTATGATGAACACCCGCTAGGCGACGCAAGTCGAGTTGACTCGATTTTGATGTTTTTCGTGTTCTAGGAAGATTCTGATCAAGGAGAAATCATGTTCTAATTGGTTGTGAATGATTAGACATCATATATCCTTGAAATTCGTGGAATTTGTGGTTAAATTGGATGAACTCATACGAGCATAATTTAGGGTTTGGCAAATTGGAAATTTGGGGGTATTAATGTTTGATGCTAGAATTGTGTTGATAGTATGTAAAATTCAACTCTGGTTGGAGCATAGGTACTCTTAGTAGTAATAATTGACTGTGGAAAGTGGGTAAAAGATCATTAAAGGGTGGTTTGGAGTTAGTGAACATTTGCAGGTGTAGTGAAAAGCAAGAATGCTTCCAGACTTCCATGCAGCGCCTGGCGGCGCCTATATCTCCGCCAGGCGCCAGCGCAGTGGATTCTGCACTGTGTGACTGTGATGGCAGGCATTGGGTTTAGATTCTGTTGCAGTCCTAAATGGAACTGGAAGGATGGATTTGGTGACGTTTTTGGATAGTTAATGGTGGAACTCTAATGCATGAACTAGGGTAGTTGGTTAAACTTAGGATTGATTGGATATAGTAGCAAAGTGATGTAAGGGAGGTGTTGATTTTGTTAGTTGAAGGAGGACTAGAATGAATGAGGCCTAATTTGTTGTGGTAATGATTATTCTGAGACTTAGCTTAGGCTAAAGTATAGTATAGTGTAAATTATGGTTGTGGGCAAGCTATGTGAGAAAGGTCCAGAAAATTGATCATGTTCTTTGATAGATTCGGATTTATGACTAAAGTATTGGTGAACGCTTGGGTAGTAGGGAATGGAAATTTGAGATCAAGCTAGTACCTAGAAAATAAGTGGAATATGGCATATTATGAAAGAATAAGGTTGACCTTAAGGAGGCCTAATTTTTGTAGACTTGCGTGGTTGAACTTAAATGGAAGTAGGAAACTTGATAAGGGGTTAGCCACTAGACAAGTGATACCAATAAATTGGTGTAGTTAATCGTAAGCCTTGACGTCTTGAAGGAGGAATGGAAACGGGTCTGAATGACTCTAAACCAGTACTGCGCAAGTACTGATACGACGCTTAGTGGTGGTGTTAGACCATTAGTCGATAGCTTCCAATTCAGAGAGGTACTGAACGTGTGGTGTCTGGCGGTGAGAGTCATTCCGCCAGGCGACACTTGGAGGTAGTGGCACTATAAGCGCTTGGCGCCTAGCGGCACGTGTCCCTCGCCAGGCGGTCTGGAAGCCTGTTGCGCCAGGCAATACTATAAGGCAAAGGTGTTTTACTTGTTTTGGATGTGTGTGGTCTACAAGGCTTTGGTGATACTTCAAAGGTCGGCTTGTTGGTGTTCCTTGAATTGTGGCTCGGAACGTATCCCTTGAGTTGTGGCTCGGGATAAGGGTTAAGCACGTGGCATTCCTTGAGTTTTGGCTCGGAATGGCATCTCTTGAGATGTGGCTCGGGATGGCGGATTAACACGAGGAACTCTTGAGTTATAGCTCGGGTTGGTGAGTGTTGCCGGTGTGAGTGTGCATATTGTGGCGTGTACGGATAGGTCCAGTTAGATTGCCTTTCTCAGTATTAGGCTGACGAGTTTGGTAGTCTTGGGACGTTACGAATGTTATTCGTATTGGGAACTCCACTTAGCGTTACGAAGTGTGGTCCATAGCATGGTTTCCCGCACGTGTTATACTAGTTATGGCTGGTAGGTGTGGCAACAAGACATCTTGAAGTACTCATCAGAAGACGTAGAACACGGTTAACATGGTGGTGGCCATGTGGTATGGAATCAAAGGATGGAATTCCTTTGGTGTGATTGTAATATATGTATGTTTGTATATATATATATATATATATATATATATATATATATATATATATATATATATATATATATATATGATTATTTTAATTGTTAGCTCACCCTATCTGCTTGTGTTTGACGATGATCGTGTATGTGGTACACGGGAACATATGATGTTGCAGGAGGATCTGGTGAGCCTTAGCGTCAAAGCGGGGCTAGATTGGGAGAAATTTTTATCATTGTTTTGATGTTTATGGTTTTGGAATGAATTTGTAAACACTTATTTGACATTTTATACTTCATTCGAGTTATGATTATGGAATTAAGTTATTTTACATTAGAAAAGTTTTAAATTTCCCGTGTTTTTGGGAAATGATATTTCAATAAATGTCGCTTATTTATTATTTATTTAATTTTATTATTTAAATCCGTAATATCCAGTCGGGATGTTACATATTACATATAGGAGAATCTTGTAATATAACTCTAGATATATTAGTGGATTTCTAGCTAAGGTTGCTAGAAACTGGATGTAGATTCTTAAAGAATTTAACCAATATAAAATTTGTTGTTTTGTTTCTTCTTTCATCCACAACTAATTCCCCTTCCCTCCTTCTCCTCCCCCCACCCCTCTCTTGTTTGTGAAATAATTAGAGTTCTAGAACAACCAATTCCCCTTCACACCCCTCCCCCTCCCCTTCTTGTTTGTGAAATATTGGCTGCAACTATTTTAACATCAACAACCCACTTTGCTTCTTCTTGTCATCAATGAATTTCAAGATTTTTGTTATGAATCACATTTATTCTCTTAAACCATAAATTCAAGGAACAAGAAGTAATTATAACACTTATTCATGTTCACAACTATGAGTTGAAAGTTTCATATTAAATAAAAGTGAGAAAGTTAAGTAATGTATAAAGAAAATATCCTAACATTAAATCTTAAGATTTTATGTTAAAAATTGTGTCAATTTTCTTATAATTAGTTAAATCTTTTGTGTCTATTCTAGTAAAAATTTTCAAACAATTTGACCATCCATTCACTCACTGCTTTTGTGATGTTACATAAGTAATAGATCGATTCAAATCTACATTTGATTCTTATTTGGAAGATATCATGTGCTCCTCAGTATACTAAGCGAAATTAATGAAGATAAAATACATATTTCTTGTTTTTGGTAAATTTTATTCTTATATAATAATGTTAGATATTTTGGAAGAGTCATGTTAAAATGACAACGGGTTAGGTCGAGTATAGATAGTTCCTATCAGTTACCCAATCTATAAAAAAAAATTGTTTTGTTATCCACCTTGTCAAATATTCGTTAAAGAAATATCCATAGATTTTTTAAAATTCTTGGGTATACCCGCAAATATTTAAAAATAAATAATTTATAGATTATAGATTTGTAAAATGAAATATAAATAAAATTACAAAAAACATAAAAATATAGTATGTAGTATGATATAAATGGATAATGCATACACATGTGCACATGTAGTATGATATTCGTACTAAATTCATTTATAAATAAATAGTAAATTATCCAATACCCATTGTTTCTGGGTACCCATTTGAAGTATCCAAATTACTTACAATTTGTAGCAAATTTTATCCGCAAACATATATATTTTTATCATTATATATATATATATATATATATATTTATATATATATATATATATATATATATATATATATATATATATATCACTACAAGATAATCCTCAAATAAAAACCAATTTTAGAAACAAAAAATAGTTTGTCATTGTGACTGATTTAAATAGACAAAATTAAAAATAATTTGTTACTAAAATAGTCACAAATATAATTAAAAAATTATAATTGGTTACTAAATTGGTCACTAATTAATTAAAAAAATATGTTATTTGGTAGCCAAAACCTAGGTAGCTAATTTTCAGTGACCAATTTCCTTTGGTAACTAAAACCATGGTAGCTAATTTTAAAAACCAAGTTAGTGACCAATTATATTTTTTTTTCATAATAGTGATTATTTTTAGTAACCAATATTTTTTAGTTTTGTAAATTAGTTTCTAAATTAGTTACTAATCATTATTAGTCACTAAATGTGGTCACTATTTATAAGTTTTCTTATAGTATATATATATATATATATATATATATATATATATATATATATATATATATATATATATATATATATATATATATAAAAAAAATATCTATATTAAAAAAAAAAA